>Ga0209953_1000019_pt1 | contig 78741 bp, 74 predicted proteins | sample SalPonred_H2O_MG_FD_185713 | JGI IMG/M metagenome (GOLD analysis project Ga0209953, IMG submission 185713) | Salt pond water microbial communities from South San Francisco under conditions of wetland restoration - Salt Pond MetaG... | ecosystem: Environmental > Aquatic > Non-marine Saline and...
GCACTCGGAGACGGCAAAACAAACACCGAAAATATCTTCAACGCCTGCTCCGAAGGGAACACCTACGGTGAGCCCTACGACCTCATCTACAACATCTCCACCTTGGATGTCGGCGGCTACGACGACTGGTACCTGCCCTCACGCGATGAAATGCAACTACTTGCCGACTCCGGGCACACTTTCACCACCCGCTACCAGTACACCTCGTCGCTGGACTACGACCCCCAAAGCGAATACATGCGTTACGACCTGTACGACAGCCAAGACAACTCCTTCGCTCTCATCAACGCCGTCACTGCGCAACCCAACTTCGTCGCCACACCCATCCGATCGTTCCCCGTCGCTCCACCAACTAACATCTCCTACGAGATAGGAGATGTTGGGCCCGGCGGCGGCGTCGTTTTCGCCACGCCAGACACGCAATCCGGTTACCCCGGTGAATATTTGGAAATCCTCCCCGCGGATTGGGGTACCACCCCCACCTACTATTGCCTAAACAACAGCACTTACCCGATACCTCCTTCCACTTCAGGCGACATCGGGCTAGGCAAAAGCGCCACCAAGTCCTTCGCTACCGCAAATAACTGCGATACAGAAAGCATCATCGGTAGCGTCTGGAATCAAGACTTGAATGGCTTCACCCAATTGTGAGGAAGGAAGCCTCGTCCTAAGGCGTAGCCGCAAGGCGGGGAGGAATTCCTCACCCGTGGTTTCCCGAGGGGCTTGTGACCGTCCACGCGGTGTCGGGGGTGGACGCGACACTGGGGGTGTGCGTAGGGCGGTGAAGGTCCGGTTGTATCCGGACCCTGCCCAGGAAGCACTGTTTGCGCAGACGGCGGGCGCTGCGCGGTGGGTGTTTAACACTGGGCTCGCGGTGCGTCGGGACGCGTGGCAAGACGATCAGATCTCAGTATCAACAAATGACCTGATGGCGATGTTGCCGTTGTGGAAGGAAGAGTTCGGGTGGCTGCGGGAGGTCTCCGATGTCGCGTTGCAGCAGTCGTTAAGGAATCTCGATGTCGCGTATGGGAACTTCTTCCGCGCGTGCCGTGGTGAAGGCCGGGCACGGTTCCCGCGGTTCAAAACCCGTAACTCCCGTGTCGCGTTCCGCTTGACCCGGAACGGGTTCCGCGTCAAGGACGGGCAGTTCTATGTCGCGAAGAACGACCAGCCCGTCACGTTTCGGGACAAAGGCGGGTACGAGATCCCCGCGGACGCGACGTCTGTGACGATCTCGAAAGATGCGGCGGGGCGTTGGCATGCGTCGTTCCTGGTCGACGACGTCGTCCCACTCCCGCACCAGCAGGCCGGGGAGATGCGTGTCGTCGGTGTGGACCTTGGAATCAAGACCCTCGCGGTCACCTCCGATGGGGACGAGTTCGAGAACCCGAAACACTTCGACAAGCACGCCCGCCGGCTCGCGAAATACCAACGCATGATGTCCCGACGTAAGCCCGCTCCCGGGCAACGCGCCTCGAACAACTACCGTAAAGCCCAACACAAAGCCGGACGTGTCCACGCACGCATCGCGGACGCTCGACGCGACACCATCCACCAGACCACCACCGCCCTCGCGCGCCGGTACGACATTGTGTGCATCGAAGACCTGAATGTCGCCGGCATGGTTAAGAACAAGAAACTCGCCCGCGCGATCTCCGACGCCGGGTTCGGTGAATTCCGCCGCCAACTCGAATACAAAACCACCTGGTACGGCACGAAACTGATCGTCCTCGACCGCTGGCACCCCTCCAGCCGGCTCTGCCACGTCTGCGGCTGGAAGAACAGCGAACTACGACTCTCCGACAGGCAATGGACCTGCCGGGACTGCGGCACCCTGCATGACAGGGATCTGAACGCCGCCAAGGTGATCGCTTCCGCCGGACTGGCGGACTATGCCTGCGGAGGAGACATAAGACCACAACATCCAGTACCGCTGGATGGAACCGGCAACGGTTCAGGCAACTCCCGTGAAACAGGAAACAACCCAACCCGCGCCCTGGCGCGGGCTGCCGCGTGAGCGGCAGGGGAATCCCCTTCCTAAGCCGTCAGGCGCAGGGAGGGGAGGATGTCAACCAACCCTCAGGAAACCACTGCTAGAAACTGGGCCGCATTAGGGACGATGCGTCCAATCGAGTCGAGGTTGTTACGCACCCACACACGACACCGGGAAAACGTCCTGGCTGTGCGTGTTTGGAGACGTCATGCGTACTCGTCACCCCGCTGGTTCCGCGCGTGGAGGCCAGTTCGCCCCCAACATGAACAACGCCCTCCCCTACCGGACTGCGCCACTAACTCCCCCCACCACAGGGACGACCCAGAAGGCATCCCTACTGCCCCCCGACCCCATGGACGCCCTCACCCGCATTGACGACGCTGTCGTAGCTGGCGATGCACACTTCCTCCTCGCTGTCGCCCAGGACCGCGCCAGCAGCGCCTACCACTCCTACCTGACCGATGAACCCGCCCAAGAGATCCTCGGCGACGCAGCGCTGCCCTATCTAGCGACCAGTCCTTGCGAATACACCCGCCAGCACATCGCTCAGGACCGGCGTACCTGCCGTGAACTCCTCGTCGTCCTCACGACTGATCGTTGCGCCAACGTCGCCGCTACCGCCCACCAAGCACTACGCCAGCGTGAGATCTCCCGGAACGCTGCGTGAACACTCCCCTCCCTGCGCCTGACGGCTTAGGGAGGGGCTTCTCTGACTTGCTTCCGTGACACGCGCCCTGTTAGGGGTGTGCGTCCGCTTGCGGCCTAGGCGGCTTGGGGCGTGGAGGTGTGGTCAGCAACACCAGCCGGCCGGTCTGGCTGGCTGGGGCCCTGTTCGAGGGCTTCTACGGCATGCAGGTCCTTGGCCCGTGGGGGTGTGGGAAGTGCTCGCCGATACGTGACCCGGATGTGTTCGGGTCTGGTTCCCGGACGGATGGTTCCGTCGGCATGAGTGGCGCGTGAATGGATGTTCACGGCCCCGACCGCGTCCCGGTGGAACACAGCCAAGCAGGAGAGGTTGGTGCAGGTGTAGGCCCTGCCTTTCGGGCTGCTGCGGCGTTGGTTTCCGCAGGCGGGGCACGTTTTCGTGGTGTGCTGCTCGGGAATGTAATCCAAAGCCAGACCGGTCTTGTATTCCAGTTGCCGGTCCGTCGCTCCGCGAGACCATTGAGACAGTTGCTGCCGCAGGGAGCGGTTCGCGCGGCGCTTCTGCCGGGTTTTCTGTTCGATACCGCGGACGTCTCCCATCACGACCGCAACCTTGCGGATCTCGCCGGTCGAACGGTCGATGGCGGCGTCACGGACCAGGTCCGCAGTGATGCGGGAGACGTGATGGTTGGCGTTACTGACCTGCCGTTCCGCACGCGCTTTCACCCGCCGCTCCGCATGGACGAGGCGCTTGTGTCGGCGAGACCCGTTCTTGCAGCGTGACTTCAGTTTCTGCAGTTCACGGACTTTCTTGTTCCGCAACCGCTTGATCGAACGGATGCTCCTGCCGTTGACGACGGTGACGTCGAAACCGCCCGCCCCGTCGGGGACCGCGACTGTGACGGGGTTGATCACCCCCGGGTCGACACTCACCACGACGGTTCCGGGGTCTAGGCGGTCACCTCGCGGCAACGCGGTGAACGCGTGTGTTTTGTAGTTCACGTGCAACGCCCAGGCGCGTGCCTGCCGGTCCCAGCACAACCGGATCTCCCCCCACTCACTCGAAGGGACCATCAGACCAGTCAGCGGGTCGGTGAACTCTGGCAGGTCGAGAACAATCCGTTCCCGGCCCTTGCCGTACGACAACGCCAGCTTCCCTTCGGGGGTGACCCGCCAGCCGTAGTTGCGGCTGAACGACACTGGCCGGTACTTCTTCTCCCGCCACGGTGCCCGCACACGCAAACCCGCAGCCTTGTTCTTCCGGTACGTCTTCACAGCCTCGTGCATGTCCTCGGCGATGCCTTGGATGGACTGTGAATGAAGCGGAGCGACCTTCAGGCTGTCGCCGTAAGCGCGCAGCGCGACGAAGCCGGGGTCAGATTCGTTCTCATCCCAGTAAGAACGCAACCATTGCACGAGCTGGTTCCACTGCAACGCCGCCGCATGCGACGCCTCATGCGCCTGCACGTGCTCGGCACGGTTCAACCACACCGGAACGACCGCAGTCCGATCCGTCCCGGAACGCGGAAACTGACCTTGGCGACGCATGGTCCATAGTTTACCATTCCTATATGGCAGAACGTGAGTTTCGGACAGGACGGCATGTGGTCCATGATATGCACGCCCACATCGTCCTCACCCCCAAATACCGACGCAAAGTCATCACCGACCGTGTCAGAGACGCCCTCGTCACCACCGCCACGGACGTCTGCGACCGGTGGAACGTCACCATCAACGCCGCAGACGGCACCGACGATCACCTCCACCTCCTGATCACCTACCCACCCAAAGTCGAGATCGCAAAACTCGTCGGCGCGATCAAAACCGCCACCAGCAAAGACATCCGCTCCCGCAACTGGCCCGAAATTCGCAAAGCACTATGGGGAGAGCACTTCTGGTCACCGTCCTACTGCGTCGTCACCACCGGCGGAGCACCCCTCGACATCGTCAAGGCATACGTCGAGAACCAGCGAGCCGAACCAAAAAGCCCCGGAAGACCAACAGCCAGATAAACCCAAAACCAGGTAGACCACGGCACGGGAGAAACCCCTCCCTGCGGCTACGCCTTAGGGAGGGGTTTCTCCCGTGATTCGCCTAAGTGCCGCGGGGTCGATGAAGGCCACCTGGCCGGCGCGAACAAGGCGAGCGAACAGCTGCGGGTGAGCGCTGTAATGCAGCGACATGCTCCACCCTTGAGCGTCATGTTCGATGTCGTCGCACACCAACCGAGCCCCGTTGCTTTGCAGGTGGTGGCGGTACTCGTGGGCGAGGGTGATGATTGAAGGTCGCATCGGGTCGAGGAAAATCCGGGCACTTTCAGACGAATAAAGACCGTAGAAGCCGTTATCTGCGTGCAGTCGCGGCACCCACGAAATCACCGGCACATCAACCCGGTAGAGATCACTCATCTTCGTTGCCCAGGTGGTGAATGCTTCGCGTCGTTGGGGGTCGGTGAGTTGTCGCGGGCGCGCGTCGATGAGTGTCCGGGTGGCAGCGACAGCCCCACTGCGGAGCGCTTTGAACCGCAAGTGCGGACGCTGATGCTCACGAACGCAACCCATATCACCAACGTTAAAGCCCCCATCTGACGTTCCAGACATCTCCGCGGAGAACCGTCCAGGAAGTGGTGGGGGTGCGCGGTGTGTCGTTACGACACCACCAGAGGGCATCAAAAGGTGCCCCATTGTGAGCGTGATGGGTGGCGGTTGGAATGTTCGGGTGGCGGCAAAAGCGCACAGGTGACGGGCGGTTCACCTTTGACCGTAAACCTGTCAAACCCCGCACCATGAACACTTCCCCCTCCCGGCCGCAGGTGGATCCGAATTGGGATGTCCCAGCGATCTCGGCGGATAATCCGTTCGCGGAGATCATCGCCAACAACTGGGACGGCCGGGACGGTTTTCTCAGTAACCACAATCCCGCACCCACGACCTCCACCGCAACCTCGCAGGATCCGTGGGAGGCGGTCACCGACACCAGCGACTACCGCTTCGGGCCGTCCAACATTTCCCACGCCCGCATCGATGACACGCGCCAACGCATCCAGGCATCCCTGAGCACCCCCTATGCAACATCCATGCCTGACAGTCAGGGGCAACGTAAACAGGTGGAGATGACTTTCAACCCCACCCACGCCCGCGAAGACATCCGACGTCTCGCGGCACAAGTACTTGAAGCGAACAAGGAAATCTCAGGGGGCAGCAGCTACGAACCACACACCAACGTGTACAGCGCCCGCACAATCAAAGCCGCTCAACGTATCTACTTCAACCACGGTCAAGAAACATTCGACGGCTCAACCCACGAACGCGAGAGCACCAGCTGGTTTCCTTGCACTACTCACACCACCACCGATGGCGTCCGATACGACTACACCATCCATCCAACGATCGGTGATCTAATCCACGGCGCACGAGACGACCAACGACAACACAGCGGCCTAACTGCCGATGTCCACCAGCACACCACGCGGCCACGTCGATCCATCCCCGCGCCCTGGTAGCGGCATTCCTGCCCACGGATGAATCCGGGGGCTGCTCAGTCCTTGGGGGCGGTGCCGAACGCCGCCAACGCGGACAAAACTGGACGGAAATGGCGCGTCATGGTGCGTCGCCTACGCGCGCCGACGCACCGATACCGCCATGGTGACGGCCGCACATAAGCACCGTCCAGATTCCATCGACGCAGGGAAAGGCGTACTCCTGATGATCAGTAAGAAGTTAAGCGCACCGGCGCTAGCAGTTGGAGCTATCGGCGTGGTCGGTGCTTCCGTTGTTGGTCTAGGTGCCACGGGCACCCTTGGTGCGTTCAGCGCCATCATCACCAACCAAGACAACGTCGTCGCTGGAGCGACCGTCCAGTTCTCGCAAACGCAGGTGGACAGTTTCTCGCTAAACGCCACCCAGCTACCCGGCACTGACGTTCGAACCAGCGTGAACGGCGGCACATACACCGCCCTCGATGAAGCGATCTTCCCGGTGCTCACCACCGCGACGCAACCTCCTGTTGTGAGTAGTTTCATTTTGGAAAACACCGGAACTAGCAGCGCCACGGTCAACATTGACTTGGTTGCAGCGGATGCCCTTGAGCGCGAAGGTGTGCCGCTGGATGTCGCAGTCGCGGATCCTGGAACGTTGTTCGACACCATCAAGTTGAGCGTGCGGGCATCGTTGCTGGAGGGTTGGGACAATAACCCGACAGCTGAATCTACTTGGGTTGTGGGGAACCCTCTTGGTAACACCATCGCTTTGGACAGTGCCGAAATTCGGGACCGCACATCCGATGAAACCCCCCTTGTTATCGGTGCGGGTCAGAAAATGGTCATCGAAACCACCATGGTTGTCGACGCCGACGAATTGGACAACCTGGGTGAGGATTACGAAGGAGCGGACGGTTCAGTGGATCTCATCTTCGAGATGACCCCCACCTTGGCTGACCCAACTGTTTGATCGGCTCTGAGGAGCGCAAACCTCGTCCGTGAGGGCGGGGTTTGCGAGTCACTCGGGTTCCCTGGAACAGGTTCTTGCCGTCCGTGGAATGTCGGGGAGGACGGGATGATGATGGTGTGAGCATCAAGCAGCGCCTGTACCCGGACACAGGTGTAGAGGTCGCGCTGGTTGAGCATTGCCAGATGCACAGGTTTGTGTGGAATCTGGGTTTGGAGCAGCGGGCGATGTGGGAGGAGACCCGGCGGCATTTCGTCGAGAAGGTCACGTACAACACGCAAGCTCGGCAGCTGACCGAGTTACGTGCCGACGTGGACTGGGTGCGGGCAGGGTCAACGGTCGTACAGCAGGGCGCGCTACGTGACCTGGATCGGGCGTTCGATAACTTCTTCAAAGGCACGCACGCGTATCCGCAGTTCAAAAAGCGGAACTGGCGGGAGGGGTCGTTCACGGTCCGGGACGTGACCGTGCGACGACTGTCGAAGAAGTGGGGTACGGTCCTGATCCCGAAAGCTGGCTGGGTGCGATTCCGGCTCACCCGCCCATGGACGGAGATCACGAACGCCACGTCCGCGCGAGTCACGTTACGCAACGGCGCGTGGCATGTCTCCTTCACAACCCCGCCCCGGCGGAAGATCAACCCCGGTACGGGTGAGATAGCCGGGATCGACCGGGGGGTCGCGAACAGTATCGCCACGTCCGACGGTGACTTCCACCAAGCCCCGACCCTCAGCACAGGTGAACAGAAACGGTTTCTTGCTTTGCAACGCCGTCTGGCGCGACAGCACAAAGGCTCGAACCGGCGCACGCGCACCCTCGACCAGCTCGCGGTCCTGCGCCGCACGCTCGACAACCGGCGCACTGACTGGATCGAACAGACCACGACCAGCCTTGCGCGACGTTACGACCTCATTGCGCTGGAAGACCTCCGCGTCACGAATATGGTTCGCAAGCCGAAGGCGAAGCCAGACCCGGAACGAGAAGGGGCGTTCCTGCCGAACGGTGCCGCCGCGAAAGCCAGCCTCAACCGCGCGATCCTCGCATCCTGTTGGGGACAGTTCGCGACCCGGCTTGCGCATAAGACCAACATCGAGAAGACCAACCCACGTAACACGTCACGCGAATGCAACAACTGTGGCCACATCGACGCACGAAACCGCGAGAGCCAAGCGGTCTTCGAATGCGTTCGATGCGGCCATCAGGCACACGCCGACACCAACGCCGCCCAGAACTGCCTGGACCGGTGGCTCCACCAGCAGCACAACCAACCCGAGGACACCACGAAAGTGGCACGCACACGCGTGTCGGGGGCTCGGACACGTCAGCCTCGCAAGAGCCGTGTCAACCACCTCACCGCCGCCTAGCGACGGTCAGGAATCCCCGTCCGTAAGGGCGGGGAGGATCTCAATTCTTTCCACCGCGGCACTGTTCATTAAGTACGAGCCGGAACGCAATAACGACGGGTTCCGGCTCGTACTTAATTCTTGGTAAGGCTCTGTTCTGAATTGGCCCGCAGTGGTCTGTTGGTTTCCTCCCCGCTCTGCGCTTAGGGCGGGCTATTTTCCTCGCGGTCCTGGTTAACGGCGGGCGCGGATTGTTTCTTGGATCCACGGCAGCATTGTGGTGATGCGGGTGTAAATGCCGGGGTAGTTTTCTGTTCCGCAGCCGTTGCCGGTGGAGGCGATTCCAGCTAACACGGCTGTCTTGTTTGACCGGGTGATCAGTCCACCGCCGGAGTCTCCTTGGCATGCGTCTCGAGTTCCGGTGAGGGTGCCGGCGCATATTTGGGTGCGGGGGTTGAAGAGTTGTCCGTATTTTCCGCACTCTTGCACCGATGGGGACGCTAGGACTCGCACGCGGGTGCGCTGTAAGCGGGTGCTGGGTTTCCCGCTGGCGGTGTCGCCCCATCCGGCGATGCTGGCTTTGATTCCTTTGGCTGGCCAGCGTGCCGGGTTCGCGGCGGTGGGTAGTGCTGCCGGTGTGCTGCGCTCACTGCGAGCAATGGGTCGTGCGAGTTTGATCAAGGCAGCGTCGTAGGTGAAGGAGCGTGCGTTGAAACGTGGGTGCACGTGGATGGTTTGGACGGGGTATTCGTGTCGGAAGGTGGTTTGGTTGGTGTAGGTGATCCCTGCGTACACGTTGAGAGTTTGTGGGGTGCTTGCGTTCACGCAGTGCGCTGCGGTGGCGATCCATTCAGGATCAATGATCGTCCCTCCGCAGGTCAGTTTCCCGGATTCGATACGCACTTGCCAGGGCGCTTGGGTGATGTCGATGGGTTTACCGCCGATGACGGCATTAGCGGTCGGGGTAGGAATGACAAGAGCTGAGAGGCTTAGTGCTGCTGTGAGGAGAGCGCCGATGAGGGGGCGCAGGGGGGTACGCATCAGGGCTGGTTGGTATTTGTTTCGCTGATTTGTACTTCTCGGCCGGTGTCCGTTATGGAAACGTAGTATCCGATCGCTGATACGGCCAGGACCCAGATCACGATCATTGCCACGGTCCACCGGGTCAGGTTGCGTTCCCCAACACGAGAGCCGCTCACGGCCGTTGACAGTCCGGTGCCGAAGACGTCGGTGACCCCTTCCCCGCGTCCCTTGTGGAGCAAGATCAGCGCCCCTAGGGCGAAGCTGGAGATAATTAAAACGGTCACTGAGAAGACCAGCAGCCACGTGTTCACCTGACCATTGTGGCGCACATGCTTCGCACCTGCTGGACGGTATCGGCGTTTGGGTTGTCTTGGTGTCTTAGCGGGCGCGGGTTGCACCTCAGGCCGCTGATGGCCGTCCCTTGCTGAGGGCGGATTGTTCTTCTGTTTCGACGATTTTTTGGGCGATTTTTCGGAAAGCGGTCATGTGGTCGGCGTGGGTTGTGGGGTGCATGTCTTCGCAGCCCCAGTTTTTGTGCCGTTTGGTGTGGATGCGTTGGGTGATCGCTTCAACGCGAGCGAATTGTTCCGGGGTCATGCAATAAATGTATACATGGGGTCTGACAGTATTATGCGGTTTCCGTCCAGGCGCGAAGCGGAAATCGAAACCGTCCAGGCATCTGTCATAAATGTCTGAGTGGGTGTATATACTGTTGGTGTTTCGCAACTCAAGGGGATTGAGCTACATGAATAAGCACATCAGAAATGTCATAGTCGCCAGCGCCAGCATGGCTGCAGCGCTATTCATCGGCACCGTGAATGCGGCAGCCACCGAAACCACATACACCTGCCCACAGGACTACAGCCTCACCGATCAAGGCACCTGCACCCACACCGTTCCTTTGCAATACGAAACAACAGAGGAACGCTATGAACTTGACATCATCCGAATAAGGGTGCACGAGCCAGAGACCGACACATGGTACACCCGCTATGAGGTGGAAGAAGTCCCCGAAGGATGGCGGTTTGAGCAAGCCAACTTTGTCTACTACGCGGTACGTACCACCGAAACCCTGCTCCCTGGGCCCGAGGGCTACACCAATAACGGTGAAGCATGGATCCACACCGTCCCCGCGCAGCCTGACATCAACACCCCAACCCCAGAAGACGCTAACCAGACGCCAACCCCAGAAGACGCTAACCAGGACAACCAGGAGGGGGCCGGCGGTGAGCCCGCCGCGGACACGCCAGGCAACAACACATCCGACGAGCTAGCCAGCGACCCAACGAACCCTGGGTCCGAGCCCGGTCACATAACGGCACCTGATACTCAGCCGGCAGAGCAGGCATCACCGGCAGAGCAGGCATCACCGGCAGAGCAGGCATCACCGGCACAGCAGGCATCACCGGCACGTGGGCCTGCCCCCGGACCTGATCCACTGCCCGCGACACCACCGGCCGCAAACTCCAGCGCAATAGAACTGCCCCCAGTCATGAACACCACACTGCATCCGACGGTATCTGCGCACAATCACACCTGGATCAACTTCGCTACCACCTCGGCAACGACCATCGACTCACCACGTGGTTTCCCACGCATCAACGCTGTTGCCCAAGAGATGATCACCAACCCCCACCTAGTCCTACGTCTCACCGGCTACGCCCTCACCGACGGCTCACCTTTGGCGACTCAGCGGGCGCATGAAGTGCGGGACCTGATCGCCCTTCAACTGCAAGCAGGCGGGGTGCCCATGGATGACGTCAACGAACGAATCATCCTCATCACCGAGCAACCGCCCACTGACCCACCACACATGGACGGCACCGGCGATGGTGTTCACATCGCCATCATCGACACTCAACGACTCACGTAAAGCCTCCTACTTCATGGACATCAATGAGCAAGACCGCGAAGTCTTGGAATTCGAAAAGCAACTGTGGAAATATGAAGGCGCGAAAATTGCCGCCATTTTGGAGCAATTCGGGTGGACAGCCACCCGGTACTACCAGCGTTTAAACGCCATCATCGACAAACCAGAAGCACTTGCTTTCGACCCGCTGCTGGTCAACAGGTTGCGTCGCCTACGAAACGACCGACTACTCCGACGCCGACTCAGCTAGGAAAATGGACTCCCGCGTTAAGCCGCTTTAGGAGTGCAATCGAATAAGCCGCCACGGATGACAGATTCGGAATAGCGCCAACGCAGCGCCTCCATCGCACCTGCGCAATCCATCCGCACCGGGACGCCTTCATCGTGATGCGAGGCTTGCTGCCAACAGTCCATGACAGAGGCGAAAGGCATGGGGATGTGCGCGTAGGCGAACGCAGCAACAGTTGCCTGGGTGGCTGCGATAGAAAAGAAAGTGACGTCCTGCTTTTCTAGCGTGACACCTAATTCCTCACGCACCCCACGCAGTGCAGTGTTGGTGAGATGCAGCTCCTTGTTGGCGATGTCCTCCACAGATGCCGATTCGCCGATGATGTTGATGCTGCCAGGCTGCGTCACCCACTGAGCTCGACGCTGCAAAATGAATGCGTCCTCACAAGAAAGAAAAACGCCCACTCCCACGCTTCGATATTCAGGGAGGTGTTGGCTAAGGGCTCGAGCAAGGTGCCAGGGGCAACCCACAGCTTCTACACGAGAACCACGTCCGTCCCAGTTGTGGGTAACGAAAGTGTCTTCGCTGTAGCGGGACTGAATTCGGTAGGTGTTAGCGGCGGTCATCACCGCCGCACTAGATGCCTCGGCGGGCAGACATCCCCACGTGATGGGGAAAGTAGTGGCAATGGCGTCCACCCTGGTGGCCGCGGCACCCCGTTCATGGGCAGGGCGGATATCGGTGGGGGGGTAAGCGAGGCTCATGGCGGATGCGTAACAACAGCTGTTTTGCCTCCACCATCTCCCGGCCGTCCGCGTGGGAATCGCCGACCTGGGGCACCCCGCGCCGTCCACACAATTCCGACATTTCGGTAAAACTGGTGTCGTACGCCGATCCAAGGGCCCCCAGTGGGGACGCTAGGACCAGCGGAACCCACCACAGGGCCCGAACCACGGAATCTGGGTGGAACGACGAAGGGGAAGGTAGGGGTTGGTATGGGCGCGACAGATGGCGCACCTCAGGGGGGAACCCACGGCGAACTCATGACTCCAGCGGAAGTGGCTGCCCTTTTTCGGGTAGACCCCAAAACGGTGACCCGCTGGGCCCAGCAAGGCAAACTCACCTGCGTACGCACCCTCGGTGGGCATCGCCGTTTCCGAACCAACGAAGTCCAGGACCTGCTGCACCGCTCCTCCACCGAAGACCCAACCCCCCAAACTGCTTAACCGTCCAGGACAGTTCGTGGGGGAGGGCCCGTTCGTTAAGCACAAAACATGACAGTTTCGCGCTCTCTACCCACTGCCCTGGGAGTTCTGATAGCGGGCCTTAGCTTGCTTCTCGCTCCCACCGTCGCCCACGCAGCCACGTACTCCACCGCACCAACAGCGGTAGCCGTGACGGCGCCAGCTTCCCCCGCGAAGCAATGCCGAAGCGTGTACAACACCGCCCGAGCGGACGCTCGGGGTGTTTTCCGGGCGCAACGTGATCAGGCGCGAACGATTTACCGTGAAAGCCGCAAGGCAGTCAACGCACAAAAACGCGCGAAGAATCTGTCCCCAGCAGCAGCGCGCACGCAACTCAGGTCGCTGCGCGACAACTACCGCGGCACGCTCGCTGGCCTGCGAGATAACCGCAGCAACGCCTACTCCCAAGCCAAAAACAACTACAACGTGTGCCGCGACGCAGCTACGGCGAGCGCGAAGCAATGCCGAAGCGTGTACAACACCGCCCGAGCGGACGCTCGGGGTGTTTTCCGGGCGCAACGTGATCAGGCGCGAACGATTTACCGTGAAAGCCGCAAGGCAGTCAACGCACAAAAACGCGCGAAGAATCTGTCCCCAGCAGCAGCGCGCACGCAACTCAGGTCGCTGCGCGACAACTACCGCGTCACGCTCGCTGGCCTGCGAGATAACCGCAGCAACGCCTACTCCCAAGCCAAAAACAACTACAACGTGTGCCGCACATCTGGCGTCGCACCGTCCTCACCGACCGCTCCCAACTCCACCCCTGGTGGCGGTGGCGGTGGCGGTTTGAGCTCCGGACTACCTACGTGTCCCCCAGAAAACTACGACGATGACCCCCTCAATGACATCGGTGGCATCTGCGCTCGACCTTCTTAAAACCAAATTTGGGCAGGCAACGCCGCCCTCGCTGAGGGCGCACAGAGGGGCTTGCGGGTTCCAGCTCAGTCGAAGGGAATGACGAGCGTCTCTTGGCTTAGCCGAGTGATGGTGGTGTTGGAGGTGTACTCATACACGCTCATGCTGGCCGCAGCTAGATCCCCGTACGGGTTCAAATCCGCTGACCCACTCACGCCAACATAATCGATGGCTTGCCCTTCCTTCAGTAATTGCGTGCACTGCTCAAAGGAGGTGCAGGGTTCACCATTGGGGTTAGCGACTTGAGGGAGAGCCACTGCGATGTGTGCACCATCGGCGCAATCTGCGGCCTGCGCTGCCAGCGCCACCAGCACCACCGAATCGTATGTGGCGTACTCAGACGAAAGATCCACCAACGAGTCATCTTTGGACATCATTCGTTCGGCGAAGAGCTCGTCCACGTCTCCTGGGTCGCTGCGGGTTGCGATAACGCCGGTCATGGTTCCTTCTGGAAGTTCCGCAAACGCCGTGAGCGATAAGTTCCCGTCCACTAGGTACGTGTCAACGTTTTGTGGCCCGATCCCTGCATCTATTAGCGCGGTGATGATGGTGGCGGTTTCATCGAAGCCGAGGATTGCGATTGCATCTGGTGATTTTTCGGCAACAGATTCCACATCTGCGGTGAAATCTTCGGTGCGTGGGTCGTAGTTCACGGTCGCCACAACTTCCCCGCCTGCTGCTTTGAATCCTCGCCGCAGGGAACGTTCCAATCCGACGCCGTAGGGGTCCTCGCGAGCGATGATTGCTAGTTTCCCGTGGTCGCTGTCACGGATGATGTCGGTGAGCACATCGGCTTGGAGCACATCGGATCCAGTTAACCGGAAGAAGAATCCCCCATCAGGGTAGGTGCTCAAAGACGCCGCGGTAGCTGTCGGTGACATCACCACCACTTCACGTTCGCGTGCTGTATCAACCATGGTGATCGCCGCAGCGGATGTGGATGGGCCGATGATCGCGCCGGCTCCTTCATTGATGAGCCGATCGAATTCTTCTGCGGTGACGCTGGAGCCAAATTCCCCTTCCCCACCCACCACTAAACGCACGGGGGATCCGTTGACCCCACCTGCGGCGTTCAGGTCCTCCACCGCGAGCTCTGTGGCCACGAAGTTACCCACATCGGCGTCACTGTCACTGAAGTTACGAAACATCGCCCCCAGGGTTAGTGCTTTACTGGTGCATGGCTTCATATCTGGGATGACCGCTAAGGCGCCGCTGTCTTTCACATTTGAGCTGCAACCGGCAACCACTATGGCGCTCAGCGCACCTACGACAGTTAGAAGCCGAACCGAAACCATGACCCCAGTGTGGCCTACCCTCACGCCCACCTTGGACGGTCCGTCCGTTGCTGGCGCACCGACACCTGCTCAGTGTCCGAGGGCAAGGCGTTCATCGGCTGTTAGTTGCCCACCGGCGCGGAATCCGGCCTCGAAGTTCTCTCGGTGAACCACTCGACCCTTCGTGACTTGCAGGTATGTGCCCTCTGGGATGTCAACGATCGCTTTGACGTCCAGACCACCGGTGCGTGCTGCGGCAGTCAGGCAGGTGGCTGTGGAAGCGAACATCAGTTCACCGGTCGTGGTGTGAGCGATAACAAGTGGGCTTGAATCCACTCGCGCCAAATGCAGTAAGTCCGGTTCGTCGTCATCGATCCACGCCAAAGCCGCTGACCCCATGATGTCTTCTAACGCGTGGGTGGTCTGCAGCCCTGAGCGACCCAGCCAGGCGAAAGCGGCCTCGGAGTCCACTTGAGCGATGCGGGTATTCGGATCCAGCGCTTCAAACAGTTCATCATCATTCCACAGGCAGCCGTTGTGGATGCCGTGGATGCGTGAGCCAGTGTTGGTGGGCACCACGATGGGGTGATTGTTCTCATTTGTCGTCGGAGATCCCTGGGTTGCAAAACGGGTATGCCCCAACACGGTGCTCACGCCAGCAGGGATGGTGAGGGAGGGGGCGAAGTTGCGGGCCGCTACTGCCTTCTTCACCGTGGTGGTGGGCTGCTGCGCACCGGAGAACGTCACGCCCGTGGCGTGCGTACCTCGATTCTCGATGCCTTTGAGTAGGGATCGAGTGAGCGTGGTCATGTTGATACGTGAGCTGGGGTGGGCGCTAATGCCGCAGATGCCGCACATGTGGGTACTTCCTTTCCTATGTCGTGAGTACCGACACATACAAGTATACACCCCCCTATACCTTTTGCGGATCGACTTAAACCGTCCAACACACAGCTCTGCCGCACCTCGCCCGACACCCCGAAACTGGACGGCCAGCAACAGTTTTCGACCGTCCACGCGTTGTCACAGGTATGCGGTGCAATAGAGACACAAACCAGGAAACCCAAGGAGCACCCGATGGCTAAGTTCATCTCACACGACGGATCCGACAGCACCGGCTTGCGCGCGGAAATCTCCGTGCAAACCGGCACCGGCACAATCAAAGAGATCAACGGCCGCGGCACCCCCAACGAGGAGGGCTCCTACCGCAACTACGAGGTCGTGTTCACCCCCGACAACCCCAAACTGCTCAAAAAGATGTACGGCCTCATCGACACCCATAACAACCCGTTGTGGGATTACGTCCAACAGGCATTCGCCAGCGGCCAAAACGTCGAATTCCGCATCGAATCGCAGCGCAAACGCAACGTTGACCGCTCCATCCCGTTCGCCGAACTACAACACTCTGAGCAGACCGTACGCATCCTCGCCGCCCTAGACGATGTGCGCTCCATTGAAGCTCTCACCAACCCCGCTGAGGACCCCGCGGACACCCGCAATGCCCGTGCCTACCCCGCCCCCGAGGTGCCTGCAACGCCCGCGACCACCGCTACGTCGGTGAACGTGGATAAGGCCGCAGCGATCAGCGCCGTGAAACACGCCTACGAGACCGGCTTGCCGGAAATGATGATCACCGCGCTCACTGTGCAAGCGTTGATCGCTGGTGCGCAGATGAGTGACCTGGTCACCCTCGCCGCCGCCACCACCGCGCCACCTAAGCGCACCGCCCACGCCAACGAGGAAAAGCCATGGGTGCTGTACAACTCCGACGGCCGCATGAACCTGGGCTCCTACGCAGTCTCCAGCGCCGTGTACGCCGAACAGTCCGCCCTGGACCACCTGATCTCCGTGTACTCCCCCAAGAGCGGGGAAACCATCGAAGTGACCGATGAGATCCTCACCCAGGCCGCATCGCTGGGCCACGAGTTACTACTCATGGCCGACCAGGTGCAGGTCCGCGCCTACGAGGGCGGCCGACCGGACCGTCAAAAAGGTTCCTACCGCCGAGCCCTGGGCTTAGTTGTCGGCATCGTCACCGACCGCCAAGCAGCACCCATCGGTGGCAGCGCCGACGCGATTAGCCAGTGGCGCGAAGTTGTCACCAACGAGGCCAGCACCCGGCTAGCTGCGATCATCATGATCGCCGACCCCGCGAACACCACCAGCGACCCCAATCAAGAATCCGGGGCAACCATGGACGCCGACCCCGCGAACACCACCAGCGAACCAGCTCCCACCACCAGCGACTTCGAACCTGAAACCATGGCAGCACTCATCGCCAGCCAGGACGCCAGTCAGGACCCGTTCGCTGACTTCCGCGCCGTACACCGCCCAGCAGTCAACGAAGCCGGATTCGAAGAACCCACCACAGAGGACTTGGAGGCGGTTCGGATGATCTTCACCGACGCGTTCCCCGCCGACACCCCACCCACGATCGTTAGCGCCACCGCCGGGGCAATCGTCCGTGATGTCTTCCGAGCCACCAAGTACTCCCACGTGCACGCACCCGTGCTACGGGAATTCATCGACACCCTCCTCACCGTCGATGTCACCACCTACACCCCACCGGCGGCGGCCGCGTAAGACTCAACCGCAACCATCGACCGTCCCAGAACGTCGCGGAAAACAAGAACCATGACCAGCATGCGTCCGCCGTTACGTCACTGGCAGATCAACGCACTCGATGCCTACCGCAACCACCCCGGTCGGGACTTCCTCGCCGTCGCCTGCACCGGCGCAGGGAAAACCACTTTCGCCCTCGAAGCGGCCCGTAGTGCCCTCGCCGAACGCATCGTGGACCGTGTTGTCGTAGTCACCCCCACCAATCACCTGCGCACCCAATGGGCGAACGCCGCGAAAGAACTCGGACTCCTGCTGGACCACCGACTGGACAACAACTCCATCCTGGGTGCCCGTTACGACGGCTACGTCACCACTTACGGGCAAGTCGCCACGAAACCACAAATCCACGAACGCCGAGCCACCGTCACCCGAACCTTGGTTCTGCTCGATGAAATCCACCACGCCGGCGACGGCCTGGCCTGGGGTGATGCACTACGCACCGCCTTCACCCCCGCACTACGACGCCTCGCCCTATCTGGCACCCCTTTCCGCACCTCCCCCACCGAACCCATCCCCTTCGTCACCTACACCCCCGACGACGACGGCCATCTGCGTTCTGCCCCCGACTACATCTACTCCTACGCCGACGGCCTACGCGACAACGTCGTCCGCAGCGCCATCTTCGCTGCCTACTCCGGCACCTCCCAATGGATCAACCGCCTCGGCGAACACCTCGCCGCCACCATCAACACCCACCACACCTCCGACCAGCGCGCCGCCTGGCGCACCGCCTTGGACCCCAGTGGCGACTGGGTGAAAGACGTCCTCACCGAAGTGCACCGGCACATGACAATGCTGCGGGCCGTGGACCCCACCGCCGGTTGTCTGATCTTGGCATCCGACCAAGACACCGCCCGCGCCTATCAACGCATCATGCGCACCATCAGTGGCACCAACCCCGTCCTTGCCATCAGCGACGACCCGGACGCTTCCAAGAAAATCAAACACTTCACCACCAGCGCCGACCCCTACCTCGTTAGCGTGCGCGTGGTCTCCGAAGGTGTTGACATTCCCCGGCTGCGGACATTGGCGTACCTGTCTAACGCCACCACCGCCATGTTCTTCACCCAAGCTGTCGGCCGGATCGTGCGATCAGGTGGCAAGAAACAAACCGCCACCGTGTTCCTACCCGCCGTGCCATCCCTCATGGCCCTCGCCGCCGAACTCGAACAGCAACGCGACCACGTCCTGGGCGCCCCCAACCCCACCGAGCCACTCGAGTTCGATCTCGATGAACGCTGTGAACCGTCCGCCACCCTCACCCCCGTCAACGCGCAAGCCGAATTTGCGGGCGTCCTGCACTCTGGCCAATCCGGTGCGTTCTTTGAACAAATGCTCGACGAGGAAGACGCCGACTACCTAGGACTACCGGGCCTACTTAGTGCCGAACAAGCAGCAACCGTGCTCCGAGCTCGCAGCACCACAACACCCGAGCCCGCGCCGGACGTGGAACCCGCACCACCGCCCGTACCGCAAGAATCCCCCGCCGACGTCCGCTCCGACATCGGCGCCCTCGTCGGCAAGATGGTCGCCTTCGGGGCAGGAGACCACAAAACCGTGCACGCCCAACTACGCGCCGCTGTCCCTGGCCCTAACGCCAAAGACGCACCATTGGAGATCCTCCAAGCCCGCCGAGACTGGCTCCTTGCCCGCACCGCATTCCTCAAAAAAAAGAACGCAATGTTTTAAACGATTTCCTGCCTGTTGGTCGCACCTAGGCAACACAGTCCTTGCCAGGGCTCAACCAAGCCCTGGCGGCCGGGTGGGACGTTTAGGAGTAGACGGCGGTTGAGCGTCCAGAACCGATAACACATCCTCAATTGCTTCAACACCAACTTTGTTGGGGCGCTTAGGAACAGATCCACTAGCACCAGCTGGTGCCACCTCACCACCAGTAATGCCTCCAGGGCCAGCCACGAGATCGTCTGTCTTTGCGTGTGGCCAGTGCCGACGGGTCTCGCTGTCCACCCATTTGCCCCACGCTGGACCCTCCAGGGGCCCATCGGCCATCCGTGATGCCCACAACGGGTTCTCCCGGATCACCTGCACCGGGGCGATGTAGCGGATCGTCCCGATCTTCGTGACAACCACGCATTGGCCTTCGCCGAGGTTTTGGAACATGTCCGGCTCCACCACGTAGCCCTGTTGTTCATGCACAAACGCCGACCCTGTCGCCGTTGCGGTACCCAGCCCCACTCCCAGACCAGGGTTAACGTTCAAAGTTTGCCGGGTGACAGTTCGGGTGGTGAGTCCGGTGAGTCCGGAGAACACTCGTGCGTCGGATTCTTGGTTCGCGCGGTGAATGATGAACGACCCAAGGATGCCCAACACTTGATCGACGAATGTTGCTTCGTCGCGGGCAAGATCAGCGAGCGCCTGGGTAGCCAAAGTCACGGGGATGCGTGCGTCGCGGGCTTTGGACAATAACCCCAAAATGTTCGTGGACTCCACTGCGGAGAACTCATCGACATACACGTGCAGGGGATCTAGCTGGTTAGCGTTATAGCGGATCTCACTGGAGAGCGTTTTCAAGTCCTGAATGATCAACCCGGCCACCAGCGCGGCAGTTTCTTGATAGTTAGATGTGTCGAGGGAGAAGCACACTACGTCCCCCTCCCGGGCGGTTTCCATCAAGTTGATGTGCGCGGCATCTGGGTCATCAACGGTGCGCAGCCACGCGCCAGCAGTAGATGCGGTCAACGTGTGCAACCGGGCACGCATATTGCGCACACCGGACCATTCCTGTGACCCCGGCGGAGGTGCCACGAGCCGCAAATGGGACACGAACTCATCCATATCCACCCCATGCATCTCTACCTGCTGCGCAGCCAAAAACTCCGCAGCGTCACGGATCTGCTCAGGGTCCAGCAGCTGCATCGCGCGTTCGAAACTGGACCCTCGAGGGGTCCCGCCTTCATGGGCGAGCACCCAACGGTTCCGCAGTTCTGTGGCGTGCGCGTCCCCGGGCCACAAAATGTCCCCCAACTGGAACGCTGTTTGCAGATACTCCCCAACTACAGACTTGTAATACTCCACATCCCACTTATGTGACCCCACCAAGAGGTCTTTGCGCCGTGAAGCATCTCCACGTCCAATCGGGTCATAAAACGCTGGCCCTAACGAACTTGGGCCGCTGTAGGTGCCAGGTTCGTGAATCATCCAGTGGAAGAACCTGCGTCCGTACCGTTCGGCCCACTCGGCTAGCTGTGCAGGCACATCCGGGCCACCTTTGCAGTCAATGAAAACGCAACCGTGGCCCTGACGGATCACATCACGGGCCCCCACCAGCATCGTGGTGGTTTTACCTGACCCGGTGCTACCAACAACAAGAACATGTCCAGCTATTTCGGCGTTCGATAACGCCACCCGTTCCCCGTAAGCCACCGGCGGCTCCCCACCGGCGAAGCGTCCATCACGAGTGTCAGTGGAGATACCTACCGTGATTCCTTCGCTGGGGCTTTTCATCCCCGCCCCGATCATCCGCGAAGTTTTCACCACTTTCCGGCGCAACCACCACGTCACCACGATGGAGCGGTGCTCCCATTTGGGTCGCCTGCGCCACGCCAACGCGCACACAACCCCAGCAACCACGGTCCCTAACCACACACTCGCAACGCCTTGGGCGGCGATCCAACTGCCCCATCCGGACGCGAGGTACGCGACGAAACTGTCGTCGCTGGTGATCGCCTCCAAGGCACCACGCCACGGTTCAACGAACCTCACGAGGCCCGCGGCAGTGAAAAATCCCGTAAGCCACAACACCCCAGTCAGAGCCACCGCGGTGACCGCTGGCCACCGCCAGGACATGCGGTGACGAAAAAACAACCACAACCACACCCCAGCGCTGGCACCAGCGATGGGCAACAGCACACAGGTCCCAGCAATAACTAGTGCAGCATTGCGGCGGCTGTCTTGTACGCCGGTGGTTTCAGTGGGCACCAAGGGTGCAGATGTTGCCATCACAACCCCTCGACTTATTCCTGAGCGGAAAGGAGAGCCTTGAGCTCTGTTAACCGCTCCAGCGTTGCCGGCAGGATCGCTTCCACAAATTCACGTTTCGCTGGCGGAAGAACTCGCGCGAGGGTGTCCACATCAACAGGCGCCGAAGCCAACTGCTCGAGTGCGATTGTGAACTCATCGGCACCGATAGCGGCGGATTGAACTTGCTGGTAGATCCCACCGCTAGCAGTGGCGATCTCACCTTCCCCGTCTTGTTGTGTGGTCGCAGGTGGCACCACTTCATCTTCTGCGAGGTACTCAACTTCATCTTCTGCGAGGTACTCAACGCCAACTGCACTGTTAGCTGCGTCAGGCGCCGATGTCCCTTCGACCCCCGGGATATCCCAATCCCCACGCGGGCCAAGGATCTGATCCAAAGGAGCCGAAGCGTCCACGGCAGGTTCCTTCGCTTTCGCATGATGCTCTCGCACTTCGGCCACCACATCAGTGATCACCTCGCTTATCTGCCGCTGATCACTGGCCCCATCAGTGCGGTCGGCTATCTCCTCAACCACTTCCTCTAGGTGCGGCTTAAGGATCCGCGCGTCCCGCTCATTTAGTTCCACCGACATGTCCACTGAGGCGGGGATCGCAGATTCGATGGCCCGCGTCACGTGTCCAAGGTCAAGAATTTGGTAGGACCGTGACCGGGAAATATTGAATTCGCTGGTGACGTACTTCTCCCACGTGCCATACCCCAACGCCGCCCAAGCGCGCCGGTCGTGCGCTTGTTCTAGCAGCATCCACAACCGTTCCGCGGTCCCCTTGATCGCTTGAGTGATCGCTTGTGCTTGCGTGACAGTGAAGTCCCCATCCCCGCCGGCCCATTCCACATCCTCGGGCGTGATGACGGGACTTAGTTCCTGTGCGGACATCTCAGCGTGACTCCTTTAACTCATGAACCATGAGGGGTCCAGTTGCGAACCGTTCGCTTCCATACGGTGAAGGAACTCATCACCCGGACGGTTCTTGGCGATGTGTGTGCCACGAACCCGGTCGTAGACAAAAATCGGCGATGACTGGATCTGACCGGTGGCTTGGGAAACGGTGTTCGTGATCTCCTCGACCGCCGAAACCACGTACCGGCCGTCCACGAACGCGACCTGCACAACGAAGTCGATCGCTGCTGCGATGTCACGTCGCAGTTGATCTTCGGACTGGTTATATCCAGATTTGCTCGCTAACGACAAGATTTTGTCCAATGCCCTTCGGGTGCTGGAAGCGTGCAGCGTCGTCGCTGACCCTTCGGCTCCGGAGTTCGCGGCGATGAGCCACTCACTCATTTCAGGTCCACGGGTTTCCCCCACAATCACCCGGTCCATACGCATCCGGTTGGCCTGCTTGACCAGCCACTCCAACGTGACAATGTCATCTGGCCCCATTCCCGGCTTCTCCACCGTGGATCGCAGATACACCACATCCCCTAAAGGCACCGTCAATTCCGGAGTTTCCTCAATGACAATGACTCGATCATTGCTATCGAAATGGTGGGTCAGCGACTGCAAGAACGTGGACTTCCCCGATCCTGTCGCGCCAGAGATAACGATGTTTGCTCGCCCACGGGTGATGGCTTGGAAAAACTGCATCATCGGCATCGTGAGAGAGCCAGATTCAGCCATCGCCGCCAACGTGATGCCTTGACGGGGTTTCTTAGCAATCGTCACCTTCGCTTCGTTGACCGCTGGTGGCGCGATCACGTGCACCCGAGCAAGCATGTCCGGGCCACCGCTGGGTACCGGCATCGAAAGTTGCCCTTCCACAAGAACGTTGCGGTAATCGATCCGTTCGCTGGTGTCACACAACGCCAGGACGTAGTCGTTGATGGTGGCGTGGTAATTCTCCACCGTCCCAAAGTCGATGCCTTCGCATTCGAATCGGGTGCCACGAATTTTCCGGGACATGGATTGAGGTCCGTTGATGACAATTTCGGAGCACTCATCATCGGCGAGGTACCCGCGCAGTTGATCAACAGCCAAAGTGGTCGCCGCAGCGACCACTGAAGGTGGGTAATCCTGATTCGTCTCGGCCACTGGCTCAACTCGTGATGGCAACGGTTGCGGCGCTGGCGTTGGCGTTGGCGCACTCCTGGGGGGCGGCGCGGCGCGGGGGTGCAGCGCTACAGGCTGCTCAGGGACGCTGGGCGGCAGCGGCGCCTGGGGGGCAGCTGGAACAGCGTGCGCAGCAGAATCCGCTTGGAAAGTCGGTGGCGTTGTCCCCGATGTTGCTGGCTCAGGGACAACCGGTGGGGGCGGGGAGGTCTCGGCGGCCGGCGTTGGCCGGGCCGGCGCCGGTGGCATCACAGGTTCGTCCACCGAGGCAGCTACAAACGGATCTCCACCGCTGCCATAGTCCACTTCGTACAGCTCTGGAGCGTCCATCACTCGGTCATCGGAATACTGCACTGGCGTGGCAGGAACCTCCGTGGGTAAAGCAGGGACGGCACCGTCAAACTCAGGCGCACCCTCAAATTCGGAGGCGTCACCGAACTCAGGAACACCAATCGCAGCATCCACATCACCAGCGAACTCGGGGGCGTCCCATTGCACAGGACCGGTCTGGTCACTCATCGTTTAAAGATCCCCTTCTTGGTAGATTCCTTAGCGGTGACAGCCCCCGCCGTGACGGGCTTAAGTTCGAAACCGGGCACACATTTCTCAGCCAACTTATGAAACGCCGGACCTATGTGTTCATGCTTGAGTAAGTCGGCCATGCGGGTTGTGTTAGTGGCCTGCAAGACAGCAGTGGAATCCATCGGGATCGCCCCCACCAGCGGGGCACCGGAAGCCGCACGCAGCAGTTGGTCCTTACCAAGCCCAGCATCATTGGTGACCGCATTCGCAACGACACCTACCTTGTGGGGGGCAATACCGAGGCCGCCCTTGTCTTGCGGAGTGAACATTTCCTTCAGCGCGCGGGCCATCCCCTGCACCGACGTGTTCGCTAGCGACGTGACGAACAAAATCTCATCCGCTTTCGCGAATGCCACATTCAACAACGGATCCATATAGGCCACTGAGCAGTCAAAGATCACCACATCGTGAGTTGTTTGCAGTACATCAATCACACTTGAGTAGAAGTCCGGACCAACATCGTCGGCATTTCTCGGACGCATTGGGGCAAGCAGCGCATCAATGCCCAGCGATTCGTCATGCACCAAAGTCCGCAGAACCGTCTCCTGGTCCCACTGCGGCTCAACTCGAAGATTCAACGCGGTGGGCTTGTACTGTCCAAGGAACAGACCCACCTGACCATCACGGGTATCCAGATCAACAACTACGACACTTTTCGGGTCACCTGCCGCAGCGCTAGCGCGTGCGATAGTGCCCGCCAAACTCAAGGCAACAGTTGACTTCCCGCATCCACCCTTGGAAGACATGCATGCGATGGTGATTTGACCGCTGCCGGCGCCCGTTGGCTTTGCTACACCGCTGTTCACTCCGACGGGACGAGCTGGGGCCACAGGGCGCCCCTGCGGCGCAGAGGTGGGAGCAGTTGGCGCCGTCAACGGTGCTGGGTAAGCGGCCGCGAAACCGTATCCCTCCCCGAAGACGGCAGTTAGCGTTTTCATCGCGATATCTGTCTCACGCATTCCAACTGCGTGAACAACCGCACCGGGGTCGCAGCCGTCCAATGTTGCTGCAACTTCTCGAGCCCGTGCGACCTTATTCATCGCATCCATCTCATCCCCAGCAACCACCACCACAACACCGGTGGAAGCCAGCGACGCAAGTGTTGCTTCCAAATCATCAGGGGCTGTTCCTGAGTTCTCAGAGAACAACGTCACCCCAGTGAAAGGCATCGAGTTGTTTTCGATGGCGTCCCAGAATCCGGTGATGGTGTCGGCGACGTGAGTGACAGTCCAGTGCTCACTCAAGCTGTCCAGCCAGTCCGCGGTGGCCGCATCTCCGGCGTATAAGGCAGTTATGGGGGTTACGCTCATGGGTGCCTTCGACGGTTTGTGGGGCTCAGATGAGTCCAGCGCACCGTCGTCTCCTTTCCTTGTCGTTGTGGCCCGTAGGGGATTTACTCGGCAGCGCCATCGAGCGCTTCTTGCTCACCATCGAGCGCTTCTTGCTCACCATCGAGCGCTTCTTGCTCACCATCGAGCGCTTCTTGCTCACCATCGAGCGCTTCTTGCTCTTCCAGTGAGAAGGAATCGGGAACTGACGGTGCGACAGCGTCCGCGCCGAACAGGTCAAAAAGTTCCGCGCCGGCATTGAGTTCTTCACCGGTTGCCTCATCTGCTGACAAAGCGAAGTACAAGCTGGAGTTACGCAACACTGCGAGTTTCGCGAAATCCTCCGGCGTGACCGCCACGGTGTAGATCAAGGGATACCCCGACTTCGCCGCATACGAATTCGGTCCTCCCACAAGTCCCTCACCAACACCGGTGGTGTCTTGGATGGTGCGAGGGGCGCTCGCCACATCCACAATCAAGACCCGATGCATCACAACCTTCGAAACTGCCGACTCACCGCCGTCCGCGACAGCAGCGATATCTACTAAGTCACCGGCCTTGATCTGTCCACCCACCGCATCTGCCGGAGAAATTTCGATGGAAGTCACCACATAGCCAGAAGGAATGCTCGCGGGAATCCGCTCATTTTGCTTCAGCACCGACGAAGTCACCGGCTGATTGACCCCTACTGCAACTGCCGTCATCTGCCCCTGCTGCAATTGCGCCAACGTCACTGCGTTCGCAGGAACCGCGCCGACAGGTAAATCCACAGTGGTAAGCAGGTCATCGGTGACCATCGTGTTCGCGGCGACGTCTTGAGCAAAGGCATACACCGGGACGGTTTGCGTGCTATCTGCAAGGACACGGAACACACCGAAAGCCGCCACCATCGTGCTGGCGAGTGCAAGAAGCCAAATCAGCCACTTACCTTGAAAGAGCCTGGTCATAAGGTATCGATGCCTGCGTGTGGACTGGCGTCCGCGCGGCGCACCGCCTCCTTTCGATTGCTGATCCGTCCACTTCTATGTGGGTTTCTCGCAGTCTTTCCCGTAGCAATGCCACTCACGGACGGTCACTCAGCCAAACCGTCCATCGTTGAGCCAGACTCATGGAAACCTGCCCTGGACGGTTTTCTGACAATCAGAATGTCTGACTCCCTCTATACACTTATGGGAAACGAACCAGAAAGGCAACACACCATGTGCGGACTATTCGGATGCCTCACCCCCCACGGCGCCAGCACCACCTCCAAAGTGCTGGCCACCACCGCCACCACCATCTTGGGGGTGTGCTCCGTGGAACGAGGGAAAGACTCCGCAGGCATCGCCGCGGTAGACACCCGCGCACCCAAAAAAGGTGAAGCACGCACCTCAACGCCCCGGCACGCCGACCTGAACTCCCCCACCACCGCTATCGATAACACCGTTATCGTCAAAAACACCGGCACCTTCACCGATCTAGACCTAAGCGACTACATGGGTGTGCTGGATGGCGCGAACCTGCTCATCGGTCACACTCGCGCCGCCACCCAAGGGGACAAGAGCAAACTCACAAACTGCTCCCCCCTCATCAGTGACACCCTCGTGGGAACCCACAACGGTGACGTGGACACCGCCACCTTGCCCGCGTACACCCGCGAACTCACCTGGGGTGGCACCGACACCGAACGCCTGTACGCCGCACTCAGCAGGGGTCGCGCCGACCGGCGCAAAATCACCAAAACCTTGCGCGAAATGCACGGCCGAGCAGCGCTGGTGTGGGTGGACCGCGCCCGCCCCGACCGGCTCTACATCGCCCGCGCTGCTTTATCCCCCTTGGTTATCGGATTCGACGAACACGGAACCATGTATTGGGCCTCCAATCCCGCCTGGTTCGACACCGTCAACGAATCACTGCCGCACCGCGTCACCATCGGCAACATCACCATCGTCCCCGAAGGCACCCTCCTCACGATCGACACCGCGAACGCGAAAATCATCGACACCCGCCGGTTCACTCCCACCTGCCGGGAACGAGACATCGCGCTCACGAACTCCGCGATCTACCGCGGCTACTCCAAGGAAGACAAAGCAGCGGACCAACAAACCCACTCCCACAAAGTCGCTGCGCGCCCCAACGCCGACAAACGCCCCGGCTTCACTCCCCGCGGGGGAACATCCACCTGGGAGTTCGGCTCCGGTGCCACACGCACCACCCACACCACCACCAGCAGCAGCCATGACGGTTGGGGTCCCAACGCCCACTACGACCGTGAGGCGGAACTACGCGATGAGTACCCGTCGTTGTTCTCTGACCATGACGACCCCACCGACTACGTCCATGACGTCGCCGCAGCGGCCGGTGTGGATATTGAGAAGTTTGAGGACTACTGCAACGCCAACCCCGACGTGGGAGACCAACTCTACGAAGCGATGTTCGAAGCGCTCCTAGGCGACGACACCGACACCGCCCGACGCCTGTTCTTGGAAGTTGAGGACAGCGAACGCCGCGGAACGAACCCACGCCTACGCGCCGTTAGCTAACTGGGGCGCTGCCAGCGGGACTCACCAAACAGCCGGACCCACTGCGCCCTACGCTCAGGTGACACCCCCAGCACCTGCTCCAACGCCCCCATAAGCTCACGCATCTGCCAAGTGGACGCCTGCCACGCCTCCCCCGACAACCGCTGGTGGCCTAACACCTCCCGATGCCGACCCTGCTCGGTCACTGGCCCTGGCTGCAAGTCCTCCCGACGAGCCAACTCCACCAATCCCGCACTCACCGATGTTGCCGCCTGAATGCGTCCAGCATCCATCGCCCCATCCCAAAACCGGAACTCCACCCGCGAGGACGGTGTCAATCGGCCCTCACGCAGCACACTCTCAGTGTTCACAATTGACCGATGCCACGCATGCTCCGCGACGTCAGCCACGGAACGAAAACCCGCCGGAGGAACCCGAACCGGCTGGCAGTACGTACGCCCCCGATGCCGGTCACCACTAGCGGGGTTGTGCCCCAGTCGAATGAGCGTGTCCTCAAAATGGGCTACCCACTGCAACAACCGCTGGTACGGCTCGGCGTGAACACCACCAAGAGAACGATGCGCACCAATGTTGATATGCATCCCCGTGCGAGGAGTCACCACACCACCGAGCTCACGGACCCGCTCGCACACCTTCGCCACCGCCGCCCACGACCCTGGGGTGTCCCGCATGATCGGGGACTTCACCTCAATGCCACGTTCCCCACCGAGCCCATCAACGCTGCGGTCGAACTCACACACCCACAAATTGGGTTCCTCGCCATACTCCCCATTCGGGCGCTCATCTTCCGAACCATTGCCATCACCGACGCTATGCCAGCCCTGCGGGTAGGTGAACATGCTCAACCCGTCCTCGTGGAGCAGCCGAGCGAGCTCTTGTCGCGACGGATACCCCCGAAGCCCGTATTCATCGTCCGGGAAGTCAACTTCCAACTCAAGACCGAACGTCACATCCTCATCCAGCCCAAGAACCGAGCACTCAACCCCCGCATCAATCACCGGAACTGGACGGGAATGATCCAAGGCTTCATACAGCCGCTGAAATTCCTCATATTCCACGACCTCGTGGGAAGGCAGCCATGTTGGGTGAACACTCAACCCACTCGAACCCTGCGCCACCTCCATGCCACCCTCAGACGCCACCGGCGCGTCCGGTACCTGCGTGTCGTCGCTGGGCGTGGAGTCAACGAGCTCCCGCAGCTGGTCCGCAACAACGGCCATAGACGCCGGGGCAGATACTTGGTGGGATGCGCTCACAGGAGCCAGTGGGCACGTATGTGCGTTGAACATTGTGGATTCGGCCGGGATGTACCGCCCACACACCTCGCAGCGCAACCCACGGTCAATGACCCCTAAAACGGCCAGCAGTCTCGGGTCGGTGGGGGTGGCATCGATGGCGTCTCGGGGGAACGCGTCTCGCCGCAACGAGGCATACAGCCCATGCAGGGAATCTCGAGCTACCCGCGGATCCTCGGCTTCATTGATGACTCTGTTCATCGCTGTCGCGTCCTGCCGGGCAGCACGTAACGCCTCACACGCGGCCTCTTGTAACTCCATCGGTGTCCCGCGCGAGGCACGGTCAAGGCGTGCCTGCAAACTGCGAGCCCGCCCAGGGGTCAACGACACTTGTGCTTGACGGCGGATGGAATCCAGTGCCCATTCGAAGCGCTCAGTGACGCCCACCTGAGATCCCGCCGGCGTCACTGGCGCCAGCCTCCGCGCCCGATGTAAACATGCGGTGGCGTACTGATCAGGTAAACCCAACACACCGGTGATGTAGGACGTCACCGCCGACCCCGCAGCGGTGGAACGACAACTCATACCAAGCCCCGCGTTATCGTCGGCGACCGTTGGAACCCCACCGGGTTCCCGCGAACACGCTCACAATCTGCTTCACTCGAACATCTGAGCCATCCCCGCCGGGAACGAACCGGTCAAGGAACTTCCTAAACGGTGCTGCCTGTTCCTTCCACGCATCACCGGTGAGACGTTCACGGCTGCTGTTACTAGCTAGCGAATCACCCAAACGCACGGTGGATTCCGGTCGCGGCATAGTGGGGGCTTGCTCGTTTCGCATCGCGTCATCGGCCATGTACACCGCTGCACCGATCTGCGCCTGGATCACCCCTGGATCCAATGAAGCATCAAAGGTACGAAACTCCACGTGGTCACTATCTCGACCGCTTACCGACTGCATGTTCAAGCCAATGTGGTGACCCCAGTGCCGGTTCGTGACTTGCGCGACTTCCCGGAAACCGGGGGCGGGCTCTGGGTTCGGGGCGCAATACCCCAAAGGTCGGTGGCGAGGGCGCCCAGTAACGACCGGGTTCGTCGATAACCGGTACACCACGTCCTCGTTTTCCTTCATCGAGGCAACAAGGCGGGCATGACGGTCCACATTCCGTCCGTAGTCACCGACACCGACATGCACGTGGCATCCCGTGGCGGGAGTGCGTGATGCCACCGCCCCATTTCGCTGCAACACCTCGCACACCTTTTGCATGTTCTGCCACGTTTCTGCGCTGTCATGCATTACCGGGGACACAATTTCCCCACCACCACCAGTGGTGGGGTCCTCTTCGAAACTCCAACCCCGCTCATGCTGGCGGCGCACCACACCGTGGGAAGCGCCATACGGCTGCTGATACTGACTTTCCGTTAGCCCCAGCTCATACAGCTCCCGACCTATCTGGGCAAGAGAGGTACGGCGCTCGGCGTGCCCCATACCTTCGGGGAAACTGAACTCCAACTCCGTCCCGAAAGTCCGCGCATCCCCTTCAACAGCAATCACCCCACCAAAAGCAGGGCCATCGGAGATGAATGGAACAGGTGACGGCTCCATCACGCCGTTCTCGCGGGCCTCCCTCCAGGATGCCCACTCACTGCGGCTCTCACTGTAGATCTCCTGGAACGCCGCATGGTCCTCCTCAAACCCGTAGCTGAGCGGGGTGAAACGCAACACATCTGGAACTGGCGGATTAGATTCCTGCCCGATGGGTTCGCCAACAAGTGATTGCTCGTTGGTTTGCATCTCCGCGCGGACCTGCTCAACGGCGGTCTGCACCTGTGCGCGCGTGACACGGGTCGGGCCGGTGCGATCCCCCGCCGCTAACGCCCGAACCGACTCCCCCACCCGCAAAATATGCGAACACGGGACAGATGGATCGGCAGTGAATCGACCACACGTGCAGCGAAGAAGCGTCACATCGGCGGTAAGTGACGCATCAGCGCGGCGCTCGATAGAAACCGTACCCACCACTTCGCTCGTCACAACTTGCCCATCGAACATATCCGCAGGAGTCAGTGCCAACTCGTTCGGCGTCACGATTGACTGCACCGGGATACGCACTTCCCGAGCTCGAGCTACTGCCGACCGAATATTCGTCGCGGCGGGGACACGCATCTCAATACGCGGCGCATGCAAACCACCGTCAGGGTCGTTGCGCATCTCCTGGTAGTAACGCTGCGTGTGTTGCAGCGGCAGATCCAACACATCTGGAGAGGCCAGCACGTCCGCTGCAACGGAACGACCCGCAGCGCGAGCGACCGGACGGAGCGCATCAGATGAACGGATGGCGCTCATGACTGCCTGGGGATCGTCGAGGTCGACCCCTTCCAGCGGGCACGCATGGTCGGTGGAAGCGAACTGACCGCAATCCCCGCAGCGCCGGCGCACCGCTGCCGCGTCGGCGGCTTGCTGGTTCTCATAGTGAGCGTCCGGGTTGTTGCGACACAAACGCACATAGGCCGCGCCCACACTGTCAGCCGTGGAAAGTTCCTGCCACTGTTCCGGCGACAAACGGTAGGCATACACCCGATCAGAGCTCGCCAGCATCACTTCGCATCGACCAGAAATGGGGTCGTATCCCAACTCCCGCACAGCAGTCGAGCCGGTCACGACCTCACGCTGCACTGCCGGGACGCTTTCCACCCCGGACTGCAGCAAGTCCCGCTGCAACTCCATCGCTTCATAGGCGTACAAACTGCGCCGGTCCACGGGCATATTCGCGTTATCGGGATTGGCGCGCCAGGCGTTAACGAACGACTCTGATGCTGAAAGTGTCCGCGAAGCACCAGCTTCCACATAGGCCCGTGTGAAAGCTACCTGCGTGAACCGAACCGGTTGCCCTGTTTCGGACGTGTACCGGCGCAGCCACTGCTGGTGCGCTTGGCTGGCGCGGCGGGCGCGCTCCACGATCCGGGTGTTCGCGTACACCCGCTCCGCTAGTGGTGTTTCCTCTAACGCTTGCTCAAGTCGGCGACGAGGGTTCACGCACCCAGGTGCGACGTGATACTCGCCCGAATCGAAGCGCTCACGAACAGCGCTCACGTGCCGGCGCCACTGCTCCACATCCACACTTTGGCCATTCGTGGCTTGGGCACCTTCCCCCAGCAAGTCGTGGTAAAGCCCCAAAACCTGGGAATCATCAAGGTCAGATGTGCTACGCGCGAACGTTTGCATCGCGCTAGACATCCGTGAGGTTCGACAACTCATGACCGGTCACACCGCCTTATCTGTGGACATGTTCAACACCACAACACCCAGTGCATGCAAAGTGACCAGGTATTCAAACTCTTCTTCAGGTTGCAGCCACAAAATTGACCCAGCCCCCGGCAACGGCCGCGCAACGTCCGTCACCGGCGCATACAACGACTCCACCAGCACCAGCGGAACCGGGCAATCCCAGGTGTCCACCTGAGCTCCCCCACCAGAGCGCAAAGCCTCAAACTCCTGCGGAGTTACCGCAGCCTCGGAGTACATGTCGTTCAGGACCGCCTGGACTCGCACCACGGTGCCCAACGCATGCCGAATACGTGCGGTGAGTTTGTCGAGCTCTGATTCCATCTGCGCATAACCCAGGATCAAAAAGTCCAACAGCTCTGCCGGGGTGTCGGCGTACACGCGGCGGTCCCCAGCGATCAGTTCATAGGTGTACCCGATGCCGGTATCGCGCTGCGGAGCAGCGGGGGCATCTGAGCCTTGACGGGTGTTGCGCACAATCCGCATGGGTCCTGCCTTGATCGAAGGTTGCTGTCACCAACCTGCGTAACAAGCCCCATCGCCAAGGGACACCGATTGGACGGCTGTAAGCGTCCGATTGGTGTGGCGCGGGAAGGATTTAAAACTGGCTCCCCAAAAACGTATGGAGAGTTTGGCGCGAAAGCCCGGTGACTTTGGCCAACTCGGTGACGCTCACCCCGGCATTACGGGCTTGTCGGAGCGCGTCAATGAGGTGCTCGCGCGCCACTTTCACCGACTGTTTGTGTTGGCGCAGTGACTGGGCCGCACTTTGTGTGCGTAGCAACAAGAAGTCGGGGTTGGTGCTGTGGATGTCGAATTCATCGTCCCGCACGTGAGCACTGTGGCTCATCGCACGCCGAAGTGTCAAGGTACTTGACACAGGCCCAATTTCGAGATCCTCACGGTCCTATTCATCCCGGTATGTCCATATTTCTTAGAGGGATGGTTCCTGCGCGCCAACACCCCCAGTCCCGCTAACCTGCCAGCGTGGACGAAACCAACACAGACACCAGCGATGAGGCCATCTCCCTGGCGCTGGAGCTGGTGAAAGTATCCGCTCGCAGCGTCCGAGATCGAGAACGAGACCTCAAGGAAGCCCGCGAGCGACTCGAAGAACTCATCGTGCACGCCCGCCAATGTGGAGCCACCACTGTTGCCATCACCGCCGCGGCGCAAGTGTCCCGAACAACAGTGCACAAGGCACTCACCCGCCCCTGAGTTTGCCCCAGCAAACGTAAGGCGACCCCATATGGGTCTCATATGGGAACAGTATGGGGTCCATATGGGATCGGAGTTCTAGCGCCCGCCAGCCCCGCGAATCAAGCCCTGCCCCCATATGGGTCCGGTATGGGTGCCATATGGGCCCCATATGGGTTCCGTATGGGTTCGGCATGGCACCTGCCGTCAGTGCACCGCTGGGTGTTCCCATATGGCACCCATATGGGCTCCATATGCGTGTCGCTCCAGCCGTCCAGCACTACACCTGCCTACCGTGTGTCACACCAGTCACACGGGCACTTCAAGTAGGGGAGCGTTCATGGGATCGATCATCGCCACCATCTCTGAAAAAGGTGGCACCGGAAAAAGTAGCTGCTCCGCCAACCTCGCCGCAGTGCTTTCACAAGCAGGCACACACGTATGCGTTGTCGAACTCGACACCAACCCTGGTTCCACCCGAGACCTAGGTGCCCTCCACCATGAGGGCATCGATGATGGCAAAACTTTGCTCCAAGCGTTAATGCAGCAGACCCCACCCGCACCGATGCCCATCACTGAGTACTTACATGTCATCCCCGGCGGCACTTACCTGCAAGCGCTACCCACTCTTTTCCACACCTGGGCTGAACGTGGACACGACTTCGCCTCTGTCATGGCCGAAACCATCATGCCGTTGAAAAACTCCTACGACATAGTGTTTGTGGACTGCGCGCCGGGGGAGTCATCTAGCGTGAGCAACTTGGTTCTATCGGGAGCCGATTACGCCCTGGTACCCACCAAAGACGACGACTCAAGTATCGAAGGTGTCATCCGGGCGGTAAGTCGCGTAGATGAAGCCGCGAAAACTAACGCGCGCCTGATGCTGCTCGGGGTTGTGTTGTTCGATTTAGACCCTCGCAGCAAGACCGAAAACCAAGAAACCCGTCTCGCGCTACAACGCACCCTCGGTAAAGGTGGGCACGTCTTCACTCAAGACATACGTACCGCGAAGAAGGCAGCGAAACGGGCTCGGCATGCGGGTCTACCTGTTGCCTTCTACGACGAAAAAGTCGTACAAAAGGCGCGCCCTTGGTATGAGGACCGCGCAGGGGCTTACAAGATCGCCCGCAACGCCGGCAACGTAGCCTCCGACTACCGGCGCCTGGCCGATGAAATCGAAGTGCGCATCAAAGAGCTCGACCTGCACCGCGCAAGTCAGACGCGATCGCTTGCGGCCGCGGTGAGCAGTGGGGGAGTGTGATGGCGCCAATCACCCCCCTACCTGAGGACCGCTCAACTGTTATCCCCGCGGATGTCGCGGCCGCCAACGCTGCGGACAGTAAAGCGATGATGGCCGCTTTCTTGCTGTCCACCGCACCCCAACCCAACGAACCACCGCCGCCACCACCGCCGCCACCACCGCCGGCTGCAGGTGAACCCACAACCAGCAACGTCCACTCACTACACACCACCACCAAGCCAGCTGTCACTACTTCCGCCCCGACAGCCACATCACCTGCTACCCCAAAACGTTCCCCTAAACGCCCACGCGAGAACCAGCCTGACACCGCGCCGACGAAAACAACAGGCACCAAGCGGACCGTCTTGTCGCTGCCACACACCTTGGCAACAACAATTGGGGAGTACTGCGCAGCAACAAACCTCACCAAGACCGAAGTTCTTGTTACCGCACTTGAGTCCACGTGGGACAGCCAACTCTTGTGGTACTCACAACCCAGCGGACGGTTCCCCGCATCAGCACCAGTAGCCCGCAGCCCACGTGAACCGATGCGACATTCAGAGTTCCCTTTAACTCTTGACCAAGTCCAGGCCCTCGACGAACGCATCAGCGAACTAGGGGCACCATCGCGTTCAGAGTTCGTTACCCGCGTGCTAGAGGACTACCTCTTAACCGAAAGAGCTATTTCGACGGCTTAATTCGGCCTCCAACTGCCCAATGCGCCCCTCGAGTTCACTGATGTAATTCCGCCACTCCGATGTGAGCACATCTCCATCTGCCGTGGCGATCACATCCCCGCGGACACGGAAAACCTCAATGGTGTGGGTTAACGTGATGACCTTGTTCTGCAGTTCCTCACACACTTCTCGTGCATCAGCGAGTTCTCTAGCTAGGGATTCATTCGCTGTTTCCAACCACAAAAGTGTCTCAACGGCGGCATTTGTGAAGTCGTCCACATCGCCGTAGAAATACCCCGGCTCGGCAGTGCGGAACGTTACTTCTTGCGCCTGCTCGGCGGAAATTTTGCGGGCTGGGAAATCATTCACCCCCGATCACCCCCAAAGATGGGAGTGACAACACCATGAACCATCCCTCGCGGAATCTCCACCACGTCCGCGCTCCCCAAACAGTCCCCTGGACGGCACTGCACAACAACCACCCCATCTACGTCTGAAACATCGACGACCTGACCAACCCAGGTTTCCTGGTTCGAAACCAGCCACTTACCCACCGGACTTGTCGGCGGGGGACTAGAAGACATCAAAACGTCATCACCAACACTGACCTCTTTGGTGCCCCAGGTAAGCATCCACCAGGAGTTACTCGCTAACACCGGGCCACCTAGCGTCGCCAAACTGGCCAACCAAATACCAACAGTGGTGAAAACTAAAGCGAACACCACAGTGGCGACGGAAAAGATGATGCGCCGGGGCTCACGAGGGCGCACCCGATGTGTTCCACGTGTTTCCCGCATCGGGTCAGCCCGCTTACTGGTGAACCGTCCGGCTCGCTGGGGCGCTAACACAAGGTCCCCTGCCCAATAAAGTCACTGGCCGCACTCACACACACCGGTGACACCCAAACGCGTTCCTTATCGCGGTTACCCCGAGCCCGGTTCACCACAGATTGCAACCCGTACCCACCGGAGGCTTTCCAGTTCACCTCTTTCCACCCAGCTTCGGCGAACCGTTCACTCACATCCGCGTCGGCGTACCCGCAATAAATGATCTTCAAGTTCGACTGCGATCCATTGTGTAAAGCCCACTGCAACGCCTTATCGTGCACAGGCAACGCGGACTCACCTAAGTCTGCGACATCGAACCCGATCTGGCCCTCAACACCGCTTCGACTTCCACTGGCGTCCCCTCCGGCGTACAGACCTCCACGGCGCAGCATCGGGTCATAGGGGGGGTCCAAAAACACCGCGGTGAACCCACCGCTACGCGCCGGATCCATCGCCGATTTCGTTACCCGTTGCCAATCACCACAGGTAATCCGCACCCGAGCTAGCCGATCCGCCAACGCTTCCAAAAGCATCCGACGTTGCTCAGTGATCAGGGACCGAACCGGGGGAGGGGCTCCATCTGTTGCGGCCACTCGCAGCCCTGGGTGACGGTGAATTCCTCGACCTGGATGGCTGCCAGCGACCATCGGCATCTTTCGATAGACCGCACCATCGGCTGGATTGCCCCCATCAAAAGAGCCTTCACCGGTGCACCACTCACCACCAACCCATTGACTGATGCCCCACACCCACCAAGCTGCCTGCTGCACATCGCACCAATGAGGGTCACTAACTAACGCATCAACCACCTCACTTCGCCGTTGCGTCAAATACAAATGCCGAGCCGTCAGGTCGGCCTCATTGACCGGGTCCTGCAATAACTCCACCAGTTCACCGCTGTGATCTCGGATAGCCCGCAAAGTGTTAACGAGGTGCCCATCGGCGTCGTTGATCGTTTCCACCTTGTTCCACCACTGGTGCACATTGGGACGTTTAAACAAAACAGCCGCCGAGCCACAAAAAGGCTCAACAAAGGTGTCGGCGTTGCCGAAAAGTTCCCACACAACAGGTGCGATTTTGCTTTTACCCCCAAACCACGGGAAAGGCACGATGGGGGAGTCATCAACGGCAACAGACATGTCACGGAACCTGACGGAAGCCTTCTGGGTCCTCGTCTAAAGACCCATCGATGTTGGGAATCAGGTCTGCGTTGACCCGCGCGCCCCCGAAAACGCTGGCTGCCTGCGATTCCCCCTCCGGGAGCCTCTCGGGCTCTTGACCCTCGAGCTCTTGACCATCGGCTAAGAAATCCTCATCAGAAGGCACCGCACCCGCGGCTTTACGTTTCCCAACTTTTTGGGCTTTACGCTCGGCTTTACGTGCCTCCTTATCGGCCTTCTTGATGAACTTCTGCTGCCGACGCAAAGCGCGGTCACTTAACGTGGAACTCGCTGAGGTCGCCTCTGCCTTCTGGGTGAACGCCGGCGCCTCCTGCGCCTGGTCACCACCCTTATCGGGCCGCCCCAAAACAACCGCAGCACCCACACCGCCGGCGACCGCGATGGCGGTGAGCGCATACTGCTGGAAAGCCAACCCATACATAGCCAGGACGCCGCCAATGGCCAAAGACAACAACGCAGGTAAAGGAGGATGCGAACTCATGGTTCAACCATCACCCACACCACAGACACACATGGACGGCCAACCGTCCACAGGTGTCTGTGGGTGTAGTGACGATGACCGACATGTTGCACAGCGCCTTGGAATTTTGGAGCCGAACAGTCGCCCAACGCCCACACCCCCTCACCCACGTCCTGATCGCAACCGTGGCTATCGCATTAACAGCCATCCTCACGATCACCGCAGCATTGCCCGCCTGGGCTGGATCACTGGTCGGCGGGATCACCGGTGGGGTGTTATTCCTGGAGATTTACGCGTTAGGTTTCCTCGCCCACACAGCTAACCGCCAACCATTCGCTCGCTGGTGGGCGCTACGAGCCACCTTGACGTTGCCCCGGCGCCGATGGATAGCAACCTGGGCGGCCCTTTCTTGGTTCGCCGTCCTAGTCATCACCCAACCCTCCGCCAACAACCCCCTACTGGGCATGGCCACAGTGACAACCGTCTTATCTCTTTGGACATTCGCTACCGCCCGCGAAGACGAAAATGACACCCAATGGGCCTCCCTGGACGCCGCCACCCGCAAACTTCGAGGACGAAAAGAACCCCAACCCGACGAACCAGCCGACGAGAAGTAAACCCGTCCACGCCCGTCACAAAAGTTTCGTACCCTGGTGATGCAACACCTGTATCTGACGCCTTGAGCAAGGAGGAGCGGCTCGCCGCCTATCTCGAATGGCCACCTTTATAACCCGTAATCTCAGCGAAGCCGACGGACCTATCGTCCCACCTCTCAAAGACGACGGATCCATGTGGTCCTGGTGCATGTACTACAACGGGATGTGGGACGTTGCTTACAGCGACACCATGACAGAACTCGTCGCTGTACTAATCCACGGATACGAGGACATGTCTCCGGAGGACCAGGATGTGGCCCGCATCAAGTACGCGATCCACGCCGCCACTGTCGCCCAGGGATCCATCATTGGAAGCATCGAGGACGCCACAGATGCACTTACCCCCGAACAGCTCACTCAAGCCCAGCACCCCAAACACACCGCACCCCAAGGCATGAGCGTTTGGCAATCACGTGTTCCTTTCATCGCACTCACCACCAACTATGAGCCGTACTCAGACGCCCGATTCCCCGAAACTGACCCAGATGGTTTAGTAGTCGAATTAGATCCGACGGAGGAATACTCATTCCTTCACGGCCTGAGCCACATCGGCTTCATCAATGTGATGAGTAGCAGTTAGAACTAGGCAGGCATCTTCGGCTCATGAGCCGAAGACAAAAAGCACCCCTTGAGTGAAAACGTAGTCATATACGGCAACGACGGCAGCCATCACCAGCACAAAAAACAACACCACAATGGTGTAGGAAACAAGTTCCTTACGGGTGGGCCAGATAACTTTACGTAACTCGGCTATCACTTGCCGGATAAACAGCGCCATTCGCTGGAAAACGTTCCGTTTGGTCATCACCGTGTCTTGTTCACTCATCGACCCGCGCCTTCCTCACTATTGAATGTATCTGCACGCCGAGCAAGGGCGGCTACCGTGATGTCGTCACTGTTCCAGGCAGATGAGTACTCCCGGATGGCACTAATGGTGCCTTCCACTACCTCCGGCAACGTCGCCGACGGAACTGTTTGTAAAGCGTGGAGGAACTTATCCACCCCGAAGCGCTCCCCAGCGCTGTTTCGTACATCGCTAATCCCATCGGATGCGACTACCAGGGCGCTGTCGGCGTGCAGGTGGATCACAGTTGGTTCCATCTGGGTTTCCCCGGAATGCCCTACCCACAGTGGGGCGTGAGTCGCTGGCAGATCGGTCAGGCGCACTCCTGTGGCGCGGATATCGCGTACCGCGGCAGTGAGCCCACCGGCGTTTATGTACTGCACATCGCATCCACCATCAAGAGTTGGAGTCACTTTCGCCAGGAAAGCGCACATAAACATGTTCTTTTGGTGAGGTTGCAGGTGAGACTGCGTGGCTTCGGCGATTATTTGGATATCGCTGCTGTGCCGGGCGGCGGCATTGCAGCGCGCTAACGCCCCGTATGCCACAACTCCAGCCGCCGCCGAATGGCCGGAAACGTCAACAACCGCGAACAGTGTTGACCCATCAGTGAGCGGCTGCGCCGTCCACCAGTCCGCAGGGATTAGCCCTTCCGCGGCCGAGTGGTACACCTCAATTTCGAATTCATTGACCGTTACGTACGGGGTGGGGCGCAGCAATTCACTCATGGCCACCGCACAGGGGGCGTCTGTTTCTAACGCCTCGTACGCGCTTCGTCGTTCATCAATTTCGGACACCAACGATCGACGCAGATACTCGATCTGCGATCCCATGGTGTGCAGTTCCTCTGGGCCTGTGGGAGTAACGCGAGCGTGATAGTTGCCTTCATCGGTGACGCGATCAATTTCCAATGCCATTCGACGCATCGGGTGAACAACAAGGGACCGTAAGTTCCACGCATACACGCCGGTAACCAGCATCCCTAACACAGTCACTAAAACCGCGGACCCGCCCATGAGCATCGTGACCCGATCAACAGATCGCACGGCCACATCTTGCTCATCGGCAACCACTCGAGCGAGCGCATCCACATCACGCATCATCGCCAGATAGGAACCCCACGCTTCATCGCTTCGGGTTGTTGCTAGCGCCAACTCAATATTGCCAGCGGTTAACGCTTCCACTGTGGGCAGCGCATCAGCGGTTTCCCATGTGGTGAACGCTTGCTGCAGTTGCACTGTCGCATCGATAATTTCTTGTGTTGCAGGGTTATCGGCACTGGTGGATGCCACACTCAAAATGGTGCCAATGTTCACGCGCACATTGCTGGCATTCGCGATGACAGTCGCGCCTGAGATTTGTGCATCCCCGCCGTCGACAGATATTTCACGCTCTTGACCTGCCTCGATGACCAGATCGGTTACCGACCCCACAGTTGCCTCAATATTGCCCATCAAGGCACCTGTTTCCTGACTGATGGGTGTGGCGGTCTTGTTGAGCCAATCTGTGGTGCTTCGGATACTGAAGAACGCTAGCGACCATCCAACGACAGTGAGCATGGAAATGACAACAGCCGCTGCTACGAGAACTTTGGAACGCCGAGCTAAGGAAGGGCGACGACGCCTATCAACCCCAGGTAAAACGTCCAGCCGGGTTCGCTGGACTTCGGGGGTGATATCGGTGACGACCATTACGCGGCAGTGCTGGTGTCAATACTGAACGAAATCTGCGACACGGGTGCGGTGTAATTGACGGTGAGCGAGTTGGAGGCGTTACGCAACAACACCCACGCGACATCGGTTGGGGTTTCCACTAGCTCAGGGGCGTTACCGGTTATTTGCACCTCAATTTGCTCTTCCATCTCAGTGATAGAACATGTGATGGATCCATCGATTTCATGGGAAAGAAGTAACCCCGCCGCCTCGTGGGCCGCGGTGCGGGCTCGATCGCAAGCACTAATGGGCAGTCCCGCGTGAGCCGCGGTTGCCGCAACGATCGCACGAATGGCCGTCAAGTAGTCATGCTCGGGAGGCACAATCAAAATGATGGTCTTGCCTTCGCTGGTCACAGCGCGTCGCCCTCCAAGCGTGTTTGGGCTTCCTCGAGAGAGTCGCAAACAGAAAGGATGCTATCGAGTCGAGCCATTTCTATGATCGAACGGACAGCGCCAGACGGGGGCGCGACCAGCATGAACTGTTTCCCGTGGCTGGATACACCCTCTCGAGCTTCCATGAACATGCCAAGAGTCGAGGAGTCCACGAACTCACAATCGGAGCAGTTAACAATCACTGCCACCTGGGAGTTCACAGCTTCCATCACTGACTTCTTGACATCATCGAGGGTGGAGATATCCACTTCCCCAATCAGGTCAATGACAACGACCGGTTCCTCTTGCGCCATTTTCGGCCCCTACCTTTCCCCCTGCGGGATGCCCATGCTGCTGCAAGCGGATGCTTACCAGACCCGATGAGCGTTCTTGACGTGCAGTTGACTGAAAGTCTGTCACAGTGCCCAGACAGCCGTCCGCAATCAACCGTCCAGGTGTGTGGCTTGTGCCGGTTACCGTGGATGCCATGTCCACGATCAATTGCACGTGTCCTTGTGGATGCCCTGACACGACCACCCCAACAGGTTCATCGGTCTTGGACAAATACACCCGCTGCCCCCGTTGCCTCATTGAGCATTCCGATCAGGCATCACAAAAACCGCCCACCTCGGCTTGGCAGCGCGCCGGCTCGAATGACGCCACAGACCCTTTCGCCGAGGTGCGCGCCAAGCAAGTAGAAGAACACACCCAGGCGCTGTGGTGGCAGCGAGCGAAAACCTGGCATGACGCCCTGCCGGCGAAGTTTCGGGCAGCGGACCGCATGGACGACCCGGGGTTATCTGCCGCGACCAATCACATGCGTTCAGGAAGGCCAGGGTTGGCAGGTTTAGTGGTTCGCGGTACCGCCGGAACCGGGAAGACCTGGCTGGCTATGAGTTACGTCAAGGTCCTTGTCAGAGATCGACTCGTGGATCCAGGTGCGGTACTTGTAGGTACCGAAGCCGAACTTTTGGCCTCCCTCACCCAGCAAGCCACCTGGGACATGGGTAGGGACCTAGCGCAACTAATCAACCCTCGATGGAAAGTTGTTTTCATCGACGACGTCGGGGTGGGTTTGTATCGCAGTGAAACCGCTAAGCGTGGTGTCTGGCATCCCCTTATCGACGCCATGTATGCGGAGAACCGCACGATTGTGCTGAGCACAGAATTGTCAATGTCGGCGCTGCGTTCCTACCTGGGGGAGAGCGTGTATACCCGCATTAGATCCTTATGCGCGGGAAGCATTATTGAACTCAGTGAAGATCAGCGCCTAGTCCAAGATGCCCCTAAAACACAGGTGGATTAACACTTTTTCTTCGGTCGGCGTTTTTGTACCGGTGTGGGTTTGGGGAGTTTGCGAACGGATTTCTCCATAGTTGCTGCAGCGTGCACAAGCTCTGTCCAGGAGAAATGGACGCGAGTTAATTCCACACTTGGGGCCCCCGGTGTTCGATAAGCCCATTGGGCGTAGGTGGCGGCGGTCGCTCGGACAATGTGAGTGGAATGGATAGCGATATCGCGAAGCCACGTAGCCACCCACACGATCAAGTCATCCTCACTAAGACCCGGATAGTCATGGGGTAGGGGAGTGGGTGTCATCCCAGAGGCACGAACAGCGCAGGTCCAAGTGCCGAATCGGCGACGAAACGCCACCGCGGTTGGTGCTTGCTTTCGCTTCGCATCGGTTAAGCCTTTGCGCCACCTGTCGTATTGGTTGATCGAAATCGTGGATCCCGTAGACGATTCTTTGGCTGCTGTGCGCAGGACATCTGACATGTCTTGATCACTAAAACGTGGTCGTGGTCCTTGCCGCGGGGGTAGGACGTATCCGCCAATGAGCGTTTTAGCTCGCGGGATGAGCTCTGCTACTCGAGAGGGCGGGATACCCAACTCACGGCCGATAGTTGACCTGTCTGCCAGTGACGTACGAGCCAAGTGTTGAGCGATGAGTCGACAATCTCGGTCATCTAGGTCCTTCGTTGCTGTTAGTGACTCCTTCGTGGACGGCAGCAGGGGCGCCACATGTTGGCGGACCACGGTGGCGCTGACCGGAATTTCGTAGTGGCTCGTCAGGTCCGCAGCCAAGCGCGAGTAGGGCACACCTTTTTTTCTTTCACCCACAAGTCTGGGTAATTCACGTTCCCACGGAATCTTTGGTTTCCGTCCACGGCTAGGCATCTGTCACGACCAAACAATGAGGCGCCCAGGAGGCGCATGAGGCGGGAAAGTCGTTGAGAAACATATCACATTTCCCTCTAGGGCCCTTCGGGACGGTAAACCAGTTTCGCTGCTTACGAGGGTTCATAGCGATACCCCTGGACGGTTTCACCACAAGTCAATAGTTATTACTTTAGGTATAATAGACGCTGGAGGTTCGCACACCGCGAGCCGAAAGGAGACAGGCCATGTTCCCCCACGGTCATCCAATAAGTACGACCACGGCGTGCGCCGTTACCGCGATCGTCCTAGCAATCACCGCTACCCTCACCGGCAGCACCGCAACTGCCGCAGCCTCCTCCGAGAGCCCAGCGACCTCCACCATCACCACCACCACGCCACCATCGGTGACGCTCCCGGCACCAAAAGTTGCCCTCACCGCACGGGACTCCCGCCCCAAAAAGGACACCGAACTCACCGCCCGCAGCCGCGAATTCCGCGCCGCAGTGTCCCCCCTCGCCACCAAGATGAACGGCATCAAACCGAGCCTGTACCGCGGGAAGTACTACATGCCCAACAAGGGTGAAGATTTCCGCCGCTGTGTCATCAACCGCGAATCCAGCGGGCGCTACAAAGCCGCCAACACCAGCAGCAGCGCGCGGGGGGCCTACCAATTCCTCGACTCCCAATGGCGCGAAAGCCTTGTACACATGATGCGCCCCGAAGCACGCAAAAACGGTCTCCTACCTCAACTACGCAAACTCAACAACAAACCCATCCACAAGTGGTCCCGGTACTGGCAAGACGCCGCCTTTTGGACCGTCCTCAACTACGAAGCCCCCCTATCAGGGTCACACCACTGGGGCACGTTCGGCCAAACGTACTCGTGCCACTGAACCACCGCTGACCGTCCACGCGACGTCAGACGGACCCAGGAAAATGCTGCCATGTCCGACGTCGCGTGTGTCATCGACGCGGTACCCGGTGGCATGCTCACCGCCACCGCAACACCCGCCGACGTCGCCGAAACATTCACTTCCACCCGAGGCTTCACCCGCGACCAGGACACACCCGACCGATTCATCATCCAGCCGATACCTGACTCCATCGCGGTACTGCGAACCCTCACGAAACAGCAACGCATAACCGTCACAGCTCAAGCGCTGGAAACGCTGCGCTGCTACGCCTGCGCCGCCATCACCGAAGGGGAAGACAAAACATGGCTGCTGAACATCCCCGCCGGCCCAATCGTTCAAGACATCAAACGTCTACCGGGCGTCACATGGAACAAATCGTCAAACATGTGGGTGATCCCCGCTAAAGAACGCCTCACCGCACACACCATCGCCACCACCTGGGGTGTACCCACACCACCACCACCAACACACCTACTACCAGCTTTCAGCACCGACGGCAGTTTGCACGCCCTTGCCGGCATCTCCCTCGTCGACGTACATGAAATCCCCCCCGCCACACGCAACAAACTCACCAAAGCGGGCCACCAAACTGTCTACGACCTCATCACCACCTATCCAATCCGCTACTTAGACCGCTCGAACCCACAATTCATCACCACACTCAAAGACGGCCAAGAAGCAGCCATCATCGGAACACTGGACTCCCTGACCGCCGGCCCCAAAAAAGGAATGGTCAAAGCCACCATCACCGACCCATCGGGGCGGATTCCCATCACCTGGTTCTCCAGCACCTACCTACTACGCACCCACAAAAAAGGCGACACCGTCATCATCTTGGGCGACGTTTCCACCTACCGAGGCAAACCACAGTTCACCAACCCCCTCATCGAACGCATCGACCTCGACCCTGACCCAATACTGCCCATCTACCCCAGTTCCCCCAAAAACAAACTCACCACCTGGGATATGCGTGCCGCCATCAAAATTCTTCTACTACGCCTCGACGCCAGCACACCGATCATCGACCCATTCACCACCTACCTCACACCAGCAGTCCCCGAACGCGCCCACGCGCTACGAGCCATTCACATCCCCACCAGCACCCAAGAAGCCACACGCGCCCGCAAAAGACTCGCCTTCGATGAGCTCTTCCGGATGCAACTAGCCATCGGTATCACTCGCCGCAGCGAAACCTACGGCCCACCGGTCTCCCACGAACCCCACCTACAACTACCCGACCTGCACACCAAACTCACCCACGCCTACCCGTTCCCCCTCACCGAACATCAAAGTTCCGCCCTGGACCACATTTACAACTTCATGACCAACCCCCAACCCATGCGAGCTCTTCTCCAAGGCGACGTCGGTAGCGGCAAAACAGTCCTGTGTGTCGCGGCATCACTCATCGCCCACCACGCCGGCGGACAAACCGTTGTCATGGCGCCCACCGAAATACTCGCCGAACAACTCGCCGAACACTTCCGCACGGTTGATGTCGCCCTCGGGGGATTACTTAACCCCGTCTACCTAGGAGCAAAAACCACCGACACCCAAAAAAGATCGGCCTACGAACAAATAGCAACCGGCGCAGCCCACATCATCATCGGCACACACGCCGTCCTCACCGAAACCGTCCCCTACAACAACCTCACCCTCGTCATCATCGATGAACAACACCGATTCGGGGTGGAACAGCGAGCCGCTCTGCTCACCCGAAACCCGAACGCCACCCCCGACCTACTCGTCATGACAGCCACCCCCATACCCCGCACCGCAGCACTCACTGTCTACGGCGACCTAGACACCATCACCATCCCTGGCCTCCCACCCGGACGAACACCCATCACCACCACCTGGGACCCAACCGAACCCGACACAACAACACCCCACCCCCACAACATCACCACCACCTGGGAACACATCCGCGAACAAATCACCCAAGGCCACCAGGCATACATCATCACCCCCCTGGTGGAAGAAAGTGAGAAACTCCAAGCCGCCGACGCGACCACCACCTACGAAAACCTCACCCACGGCCCACTATCCGGGCTACGCCTAGGACTCGTGCACGGCCGCCAACCCAGCAAAGAACGCGAACACACCATGCGTGAATTCGCCGCCGGCAACCTCGACGTCCTCATCGCCACCACCGTCGTGGAAGTGGGCGTCAACGTCCCCAACGCCACCATCATCGCGATCCTCGACCCCGCCCGATTCGGCATCAGTCAACTCCACCAACTCCGCGGCCGAGTAGGCCGCGCCCACTACCCCTCCTACTGCCACCTGCTCGGCCCTGCCCTAAGCGCCGACGCTCACGCACGCTGCACAGCCCTTGTCACCTCCACCGACGGCTTCTACCTAGCCCAACGTGACCTGGAAATTCGAGGCAGCGGCAACCTCCTGGGCGAAGAGCAATCCGGACGACTCCACGGACTATCCGCAGCGAACCTCGCCACCGACCAAAAAATCGTCGAATACGCCCGAACCCACGCCCACGACCTACTCACCAACGACCCCGACCTCCACGCCCACCCCACCATCCGCAGCGAAGTGCTCCACGCGCTACCTGACAAAGCGCGCCTACTACTGAGCAGCTCCTGAAAAGGAAAGCCCCCACACAATGACGAACGCCAAAACATGGCCGACATGTTTTGGCGTTCGTTTGTCGTCATGATTCGGCGCTGGGAATGAGCGCCGAGCGGAACTACTCGATAGTCACCGTCATAGATGCCTGCACTTTGCCCCCACCATCCCCAATGGGGTCGTAAGCGTAGGAGATAGTGACCTCGCCGGGGGTGTCTCCGGCCCGCCAAACAAGTCCGGTGGTGTCGCCCCCCAGACCCGTCACCTCAGCGCCCTCCGGGGCAGACTCCCCGACCGGCAATGGAGTCGCCAGATCGTTATCTGCCTTTTGCTCCACACCCATCTGGTCCCAACCAATGGTGTCAATGGTTTCTTGCGGTATCGGCGCAACGAAGTAAGTACCCGCAGGAACCGTGAACCCAACAGAACCTTCGGTGTCAAAGTCCAAGAAATCCACTTCTTCTCCCTCCGGTTCCGGTGCGCTGTCGGTGACGGTCTCTTCAGCGGTGACTTCCTCACCGCTACTGGTGGCGTCCTCCCCATCACTTGACGAGCAACCAGTAAGGATGAGGGCTACCGCCACGACGGCGGGAGCGGCAACGTTTCGGGTCCTACGGAACACTTTCCCCTACTTTCTTCCCCATGAATTGGTGTTGTGGTGGCTTCTGGCCTACATCTAAGGATACGAGAGCACACAACGACCCAGTGGACGGTCATCCCCGGTGGCCTACATCGGGGAATTCGACGCAAGGCACGGACGTCCAAAGTTGTCTACAGCACCAACGATGCTGGGATCTATGCCATCGCCCACAGCAGCCTTGCTCACCTTGGTCCCCATATTCGCCGAAGATTCGGCCTGCCGAACCGCCGATCCGGATGTTTTCTTCGGCGAAACGCAAGCGGAGATTCAGCGCGCCCGAGAAATCTGCGCTGCCTGCCCCAACCGGGCAGCGTGTTTGGAGTACGCCTTGGCGAACAACATCAAGTACGGCGTGTGGGGCGGCATGAGTGACACCGAAAGACGTCGACACAAGCGACGCAACAAGGCCGCCTAGCCCACCTACGCACTAACGGGGGTGTCTAGCGCTCCAGCAATAACACGTTGCCGCTGGGGGTTCCGGTGCCCTGGAATACCTCCATGGGCATCGACATCAACACAGTCGACGCCACAATGGCAACAGCGGAAATGGTGGCGAAAACTCGGTTCACGAAGGCAGGAAGAATCATGGCTGGTTTCCTTGCAATTCTTTGTCTGTGGACACATTTAGGTGATCTATCTGCACCTATGTATCGGTGAGCGGGCCCGACTCCGCGAAAAAAGAAACCCCAAAATTGCCGAAAAGGCGGCGATCAGTTGAGCATTGTGTGGGCGCAACCCCCGTCCGGAAGGGCGGGGTCTAGCCCTCACCAGGGGCCTTCCGGGGTGCTTTGCCGTCCACGTGTGGTGGTGTCCGGTGGGACGATGGGTTGATGCCTCGTAGGAAGGGTCAGCAGTCTCGTTCGGGGACGGACCGGACTGCGGTCGTGCCGGTGTGGTTGGGGCGTGCTCCGCATGCGCAGGCCCATGACGCGTCGCATGCGGCGGGGTTGTTGTGGACGGGCCTGGTGGGATGGTTGCGGGAGTTCTGGCAGGGGCAGGAGCGTGATCCTGAGGTTCAGGAGTTACGTGAAGCTGCTTTAGCTTTACGTGATGCGGATCCCGCACTGCAGTGTCTGCATTCGCATTCGGTGCAAGCGATCGTGGATGATCTTGTGGACGCGGTGGGAACGTACCGGAAGAACAAGGCTGCGGGTGTGGGCGCGCGGGCGCCGTGGCGGGAGAAGAAGTACCGGCCAGTGTCATTCAGCCGCAACTACGGCTGGCGGGTCACACCGGACGGAAAGCTGGCGTTGTCGTACGGCAAGGGCCGGGAACGGATCCTGCTGCCACTGCCGGAGATTGTCGACCCGCTGACCGGTCTTGTTGTTCCGCCGAGCGAGTGGGGTGAGGTCCGGTTGTGCTGGGACCGGCAGGCACGCGCCTGGGCGTTGCACGTGAACTACAAAACACACGCGTTCGCTGCGTTACCGCGAGGTGACCGTCTGGACCCTGGAACGGTTGTGGTGAGTGTCGACCCTGGGGTGATTAACCCCGTCACCGTCGCGGTCCCGGACGGGGAGGGCGGGTTCGACGTCACCGTCGTCAACGGCAGAAGCATCCGTTCGATCAAGCGTCTGCGGAACAAGAAGGTCCGTGGACTGCAGAAACTGAAGTCACACTGCAAGCCTGGTTCGAGGCGGATGAAGAAGCTGCAGGCCGCGGAGCGGCGGGTGAAAGCGCGTGCGGACCGTCAGGTCCGTAACGCCAACCACCACGTATCCAAGAAAGTCGCAAACATCGTGCGGGACGCCGCCATCGACAAGACCACCGGCGAGATATGGCCCGTCGCGGTCGCGATGAGTGACGTTCGCGGGATCGAGCAGAAAACCCGGCAGAAGAAACGCGCCAACCGCTCCCTGCGTCAGCAGGTGTCGCAGTGGTCCCGCGGGGTGACGGACCGGCAGGTCGAATACAAAACCGGCCTGACTCTGGATTACATTCCCGAACCCCACACGACGAAAACATGCCCCGCCTGCGGAAACCAACGCCGCAGCAGCCCGAAAGGCAGGGCCTACACCTGCACGAACCCCTCCTGCTTGGCCGTGTTCCATCGGGACGCGGTCGGAGCCGTGAACATCCATTCACGCGCCACAGATGCCGACGGAACCATCCGTCCGGGAACAGACCCCACCACCGTGCGGGTCACGTATCGGCGAGCACTCCCCGGCTGGAACACCAGCCAACGGGAAACGCACTCCGCAACCCGCAAGGAACGGAACGCGCAGCATGCCGTAGAAGCCCTCGAACAGGGCCCCCACACGCCAGACCGGCCCGTGGGTGTTGCTGACCGAACTTCCACGCCCCAAGCCGCCTAGGCCCCAAGCGAGCCCACCACCCACGGGAGGTAGGCCACGGAAGCTAGTCAGAGAAGCCCCGACTGGAAAGTCGGGGAGCGTTCACCGTATGAGTGCTTGCCTTTAACGAGCGAACACGCCAACAGGGGCGGCAGTGAACACACCAGGGGTGTGTGTGGAGCTGTACCCAATGGTGGTTGATCGGGAGCCATCTGGGCGCGTGGCGTGGACAGTAATCATGAGGTCACCGTCCAGGGATCGGGGCAAAACAATGGTTCTGCGGGTGGTGCCGTGGGCGGTGGACACTTTGCCGGTGTCATCCATGGCGATTGCCTGCCAAGAGAACCGTCCAGAGGGGGCACGAACGCCGGTCCATTTGGCGGCGTTTAAGACTACGGCTCCCGTTTTGGTCACTTTCCCCGACCGAAGCGTGGTCTCTCTCGCGGCTGCCGGGTAGTCCCGCAATTCACTCCCTGTGGACACCGATCCGGGGGTGAAGGTGATGGGATCCGCGTGGGCTGACGGTGAAGCAGACAGCACCAACGCGGCAGCGACCACCGGGGTGGCCGCAACAGAGATGAAGCGTGCGAGCCGATACATAAGTCTGTGAGACCCCCTACTTCGTTATCTGTCACTTGGGGGTATCGGTGTGGAAGGGCTAAGCGGCGAAAGTCGGCGAAAGAAAAATTTGCCCCCTAGGAGGGCCTGCGATTGAGTTCCTCTCGGGACCGGGGCCTGCCCACTGAGCCGCAGGCGCGCTGCCAGTGCCACCCCCCTAAGGAGGCCAAGAAGCCCTGGTGGTTGGCTCCACCACGGCTCACATCGAAGGCGAACACTGAATAGCGCCCCGAAGCGGTGATGCTAACTGCTAGGCCACCATCAATAGAGGGCACTTGCCCTACCGTGCCATCGGAGTAGACGATGTTGTCAGCGTTCGCCGCCGCTGCCAGCTGCAAACCAACATTGGGGTACACCACCGGCTTGTCTTTGCCTGTGGTCTTCAAATCAATGATGTACCGCCGACCATCGATGATGGCGATCGCATCGGTGGTTCCTGCATAGCCGGCCTCACCTGCACCCACGGTGGTTTCCAGGTACTCAAAATCGATGCCCGAATACTCGTCCAGGAAGTCACGGTAAGCGGACACGTAACCCTGAAGGGGCTCTTCGACAGTCACGTCCGCGCCTGCGGCGATTTGTTCACACAGAGCGTGAACTTCAGTGCCTCGGGCTTGGGCTTGTTCCGTTTTCGTGCGATGCGCCGCGGCGATGGTGCGCCGCAGTTGGGTTTTCCCAGAACGCCGGTCCACGGCGAACCATTCGGCCTCTAGTTGCTCACGAGTTGACTGGTCCGCGTCGATGTAGGAGCGGATCTTCTTCTCGGCGTCCTCTGCAGCCATCCCGGCAGCCCATGGCACGAGCGCTGGCTTGTCCAGTGAGCCGATACAAGTCGTGATGGATGGCACCGCAATTTTGGCCGCGATAGCCGCGCCAGGGTCCGCGATAGCTGCCTCACGATCCTGGGGATTGAGCACATAGAAGCGCCCCTTCTCGCCGGGAAGTTCCACTGCCAAAGGTGGAGCCGATACGCCTTCCTTTCCGGTGGTTACCGGGGTGTCCAATAGCCGGTCAGGGGACCAAGAACTGTTCGGTTGTGGGTCGCTAGCAGGGGCGAAAGGGTCGTCAACGACTGCGGAGGGAGTGTCAACGGCTCGGATCATTGGGGGCCTCGATCGAGTGTGGATGTGACTGGGGCAGCGGTGGGTGGGGTCTGCGAACTCACCGCAGGTGCCACACTTCGGGGTAAGTGTCGTCAACGTCATGGCGAATGCGTAACAAACGGACATTCCGAATATCTCGGGCACGGGTTGCTGTTCGCGTGCTCACCCAAAGGACTGCCCCCCCCCATAAGTGGGATGCCGATGGCTGGCCGGCACCCAACCCCAGGGGGGACACCCCTCGTCCTATCGCGGACTACACCTCTGCAGTTGCGGTGGGTAGCGGAGCTTCCACGAGTGGCTCGTCTTCACCCATCTCAGGAGCATCTTGAGGGTTCATCAAAGCCCGAACTTCCGCTTCAATCTCGGCGGCAAGTTCAGGGTTGTCCCGCAGTAACTCGCGAACCTTTTCCTTGCCTTGGCCAAGTTGCTCACCGTTACGCGAAAACCACGAACCAGCCTTAGTGAGCACCTTGTAATGAATGCCCAGATCAATGAGTTCACCGGTGCGCGAGATCCCCTCATCGAACATGATCTCAAATTCGGCGGTCTTAAACGGTGCGGCTACCTTATTCTTCGCCACCTTAGCTTTGACGACATTCCCGATCGGGGACTCTCCGTTTTTCACCCCACCAATTCGTCGCACATCAATACGCACTGAGGAGTAGAACTTCAACGCCCGGCCCCCGGTGGTTGTCGTGGGATCCCCGTACCCCATCCCACCAATCTTCTCGCGAAGTTGGTTGATGAAAATCACTGACGTTTTAGACTTATTGAGTTCGGCAGTGATCTTGCGCAGCGCCTTACTCATCAAGCGGGCCTGCAAACCCACCTGCATGTCGCTCATTTCACCTGTGAGTTCGGCTTGCGGAACCAAAGCTGCGACCGAGTCCACGACAATCAGGTCAACTGCACCGCAGCGGATAATTTCATCCACAATTTCCAGCGCTTGTTCACCGCTGTCTGGCTGGGAGACGATCAACGTTTCATCGAAGCGCACCCCGATCCGCTTCGCCCACGACGGATCCAAGGCGTGCTCGGCGTCCACGAAAGCGCAGATGCCGCCGCTGGCTTGGACACCAGCAAGAGCTGAAAGCGCCATCGTTGTTTTACCGGATGACTCGGGGCCGTACACCTCAATCACGCGCCCCTTGGGGTAACCGCCCACGCCTAAGGCGTTATCAAGATTGAGCGACCCGGAGCTGTAAACCTCCACGTCCACCACGCTGGCTGAGTCACCGAACATGGCAGAGCCTTCTCCGAAGCGCTTATGGATGCGCTCCATGGTTGCCGTGAGCATCTTCTCGCGTTCGTCAACTGCCATAGTGTTTTCTCCTATCCCCACTTTCCGAAGCGGGGGCTCGTGTTTTTTCTAGAATCGCACGCCCTCGCGACACTCCTTGGACGGCTAATTTTGGGTTTGGCGTGAGTTCTTTTCCGAATTCGGTTTACCTGGGCGTTCCTCAGGAACCTCCATCACCGGCTCCAAAACATTCTTCGCCGCTTCTGGGACTGTGACTTCAACTTGCTGGGATGCATTTGTCAGGGCTTGCCACACAGCACCAACATCCACAGTCCCCCCGGTGACCCCTTTGACGATCGCGAAGGCGAGAACCCCAATCACCACTTTGCTCAGCAATGAGCGCATAACCCCGAGCACGCAGCAACCCCTTCACCTGAACCTGGACGGACGGTTTGTTGTTTCAGGGGGTGCGTAACAAGCCACTGTTAGGGACCGATATGTGAGCCCTTCTACTGAAGCACGCACCATCACGTGTGTGTGGTGTGGGCACGTCCTCACCGACGCTGGCTCATCAACTCGCTGCCCGCGCTGCCAGTTGTTTGCCTGCCCTACGGAAGACCCCACGAAGGGGGGAACCGTCGATCCGGTGAAGGCCCGACAGGTGAAACGAAATAGAGGTAGCACCCCACGAAAGTCTCGGCTGAATCTGACGCCGGTGGGTCTGCCGGTTTTGGGGCTAGATCCGGGGGGGCGCTACACCGGGGTGGTTATCCGCGACGGCGACGTGCCTTTGCTGGCTTCCACTTTGGTTCGCCCAGAACGCACCGACCCCACCGAATGGGCTCGCACGCTACCTGATCGAGTGCGCGCAGAAATCGACGGATTTAGCCCTGTGGCAACTGCCATTGAAGGGCTGCGGGCCCCTAAGGGTTTCAAAGGTGGCGCGCGGGCGAGTTTGAATCCTGAGCACGTGATGAACGCTGCCATCACTTTGGGTGCACTCGCTCACGGGTTCCCTGACGCCCTGATCGTTCCCCCCGGGGGGAATGGGTCGCAGCACTACACCCATTACCCCGCAAGCCTTCTTGGCCGTCGACCCAAGGACCTTCTCGGATCGTCCAACGGGGCGAAGTCTCGTGCCCACGAGCAATCCGCCTACGACATCGCTGGGCGAGGCTCCCAGTATTGGCAGCGACAGAAGATCGCTCAAAGCGGCCCAACGCATGAGTAGACCGTCCTGGATGGATGAGTTTTCGCCGAACCGTCCAGGGATACCGATATTCCTCGGTGAACGTGAAGACAACCCACCCTGGGGGCCTTCTCATCTCCTGATGGACGGTTTCCAGCACAGGCAACTGTATGACCCCGGCTATACACTTATCGGTGTCACTACAAGGAAAGGCATGCGGACATGGTCACTCTCATCACCAACACACTGACACTTCCCGAGGAAACAGCCGACTACATCGGTTGCGCCTCCGGACCCAGTGCCACCCACTTCACCGACCCGGCGCTGGACATCAACAGCGAGCGGTACCTGGTCCACGACAGCAACAACACCCTCATCGGAACGTTCGATAAGTGGACAATCGCTAAGCAAGCAGCCACCGAAATTGGCGGAACTCTCACCATCGACGACCGCGAACCAGCCCAACTCGATGACCGTGAACTACGCGAACGCATCGAAGCCCGCACTGAAGCCGAACAACAAGCGCTACGAATCTGCAACAGCTGCCCCGCACTGGAAAGTTGCCGCGAATGGGCACTCAATAACGACGTGTTCGGGGTCGCCGGCGGACTGACGCAAACCCAGCGAACCACCATCACAACAAAAATCCGCGCCCGCCGCGGCAACACAGACCGAGACCTGCGAATCGCTGCACTCATCGATGCAGGTCTTAGCAACAAGGAAATGGCTCAAAAGTTGGGCTGCTCCGAAAGGTCAGCTGCCCGCTACCGGGCACAACTGAAAGGGAAAAACATGACCCACGCACCAGAAGAGGAGAACATCACGTGGGAAGAGGCCCACGAGGTGCTCATGCGCAGCAAAACCCCCGACCTCAAGGACCACGCACGCGAATACTCCCGCGAAGTTCGCTACCAAGCCACGGGATCGTTCCAAGCATCACGCGTGACCCCAGAAACCGCCGCGATGCTTGACCTACTCCTCGACGGCCGCGAACACGACCGCGAAGAAGTCATCGCAACGATCGCCTCGTCTGTCGATGATGAAATGGCACGCAAATCGATCCGGAACCCAGAGAACCGCGAAAACCCCAGTGAGCAGCACATGAACCAGGCTCGCCGTCGCGTGGCACTGAACCGGCTCCACATCCTCACCCGACGTGGACGTGTCATCGAAACCAAGCAGGGATCCAGCACCACCTACTCCATGGAAACCCGCACCGGCTACCAGTGGGCCGCTTTCCGCGACACCACCTACGCCACCACCGCACAAACCATCGACAACAGCCCCACCCTGAGCATCGTCGCCTAACACCAATATCCCCTCCACCCCAGACAGTGCTCACACCCAACCCGGACACACCTCAAGCACAGAAGGCACCGCCGCAGCAAAAGTGGCGGTGTCTTCTGTGCACCCAACACGGGACCGGAGGTACCAACGGATTCCACGAGCACTACCTCCACCAGCACTACCTTCCCCCTCAAGAATCCGTACCAGATCCGAAGGCGGCTTAACGGGGGCCTAAGCCCCTCAACTCGGTGCTGCGAACTGGCCGCCGCCGGACGAAAGCAAAGATTTCCAGCGTCCAGAGCGATCTCCGGTCGGTACCGCTATAGTTTTCGACATGGCTAGTACAAGTGCCGACCCTGAGCTTCAGTACTTCTTCGCCGATCGAGAGCAACATCCCCACTCACGTGAAGACTTCGAGGGCGCGTCTCGACGAACGAAGGTTCTCAAAGGGATAACAACGATCATCATCAGTAGTGCGTTGCTTGGGGCAATGCTTCTGTCGGCCGTTAATGGTGTGCTGTTGCTCTAGCGAGCTAATTTGTGGGCAACCCAATCACCCGATGGCACTGGGGTGAAGTCGTTGTTTTGATAACGCGGACCTGCGAAGTAGATCCACACTGGCTGAGGTGCGCCCTGGAGGGTCAGTGTCCGAAGTTCACGGGTGTAGTGCGATTGCGACGGATGGTCGCCGCTGTAGCCCTCAAGGTGATCCAGCCGCCGACGAACGTCCAGTTCGTATACCCCACTTAGGAAAACAACTTCACCGCGAATGACATCGTCATCACTACCGGGCAAAGCGTAGGGGAAGGAGCCGTGCGCCGGGCTCATTAGCCGAGCTCCAGCAAGTTCAGTCGTGACGCTCCGATTCTTGGCAGCGTCCATGAGTGAAGCGTTCCCCATCCCTTCACGTAGTGAGCCGTACACGAAAACTGGGTGGCGTTCGGCAAGATGCCGCATCCAACCGAGTTTGGTGAGCGCGCGCTGGGTGTCCTCATCACGGGCCGCACCCGGCTGATTTTGGTAGGCAAATTCAGGGACCGGGGAACTAACTAACTCCCCAACGCTATCGGCATCACCACGCCACAGTTCGAATAATTCGGTGAGTTTCTGGGGGGACCAGCCTTGCAGCCGGGCTGTCTCTTCAATGAGTGCGGGAATCTCTATGGGGTGATCAGTGGTGGGGGAGAGGCGCTTCATGGTTGTCTCGTCACACACGTTGATGACAGGTGCGCTTGTGCTGGGTTCATCTGGTGCCCCATCAGGTGCTCCTGCTGTGGGCCGAATAATGCTTGGTGTTGCCGGCCGTGGGGGAGTGAAGGTGTAGCGGCCATCCCGGGTTCGAGGTTGGTGAAAATCCATTGGTTCGCCTTACTGTGTTGAGGCAACGGAGCGTTGCCGGCGTATTTCATTTGCGAACATTGTGTTCACCGGGTCGACCTGTTGTCCGCCTTCACGATCAAGGATTTGTTGACGAATATGCGCTCGAGCGATCTGTCGCGCATGCATGTCACGAACGTTGAGAACACCCATGCGCGTTTGGCGGGCTTCCTCGGCGTTGAAGATGTGCTCACTGGCGCGCCACAGCTCGTCGCGAGCTAATCCGTGATCAGAACTCATCGACGTCCAAAACTCCTGTGATAGCGCATCTGAGGTAGTTCGGGGGTGCACGCAGGCGTGGGTTTCTGCCACAACTGTGAGCAATTCAGCGCGACGACGTCGAGCCAGTACGCGCGCTTCTTCGACCGCGGCTTGAGTGACAGCGCGCGGGTTATCTCGGTAAGCAGTTGCCATTGCCTGATACTCAGAGACTGCGCGGTCGCTGCGGTCGCGCGCGTTGTTGATGCGTGTGTGAATGGGCCCAACGAACTCGGTCATGGTGGCCCCTTCGTAGTCCCGCATCTCTGAGGCGAGTCGGTAGTTCATGCGCCAGATTCGGTGCCCAGGATCGCTCGGGTCGGCGGCTGGTGAGTTTTGTAGTCGCTGGAAACCAGTGTTGCTAGCGAGTGTGTGGGCCTCGGGGGAGTTCGGCTGCGCGGGAGTTATCCCTGTGACGTGTGCATCGATGTTGACACTGGCGTTTGGGGTTTTGCTTCGCGATTCTTGAGCAGATGGGGTGGGGGATTTATGGGTTGCTGGAGTTGTGGTGGACCGTGCTCGACGCCGCACGGGAGTGGCTTCGCTTGGCGCCGCTATCCCTTGTTCGCTCGCCATTTCGCCTAGCGCCGTTTCCAGATTTCTCCACGCATGCATCGTCTCGGCCGTAATGGGGGACTCATCTTCGATTCCTGTGTCGATGCGGGCTAGAAGTGATCGCTTCCGAGCAACTGAGATTCGGGCATCTGAGGTGATTCGCTCACGTACCTCACGCAGGAAATCTCGAGCTTCATCCAAGGAGGGGGCTTCTGCGTTGTCAGGGGTTTCTCGCTTGAGGCGGTGGAAAGTGCTGAGGGTGTCACGGTCAGGCACTCCGGTGATCAGGCGAAAATAGGACGTCAAAGAGGAGTTACGTCCATCGGATCTGCATGACATGCCCGGTGCGTAACAAGCGATGATCGAAAAGGTTTCTCGCAGCCGAAAGGTGGGGTATTTGAGTCCGAAAGGTGGGGTATTTGAGTCCGAAAGGTGGGGTATTTGAGTCCGAAAGGTGGGGTATTTGAGTCCGAAAGGTGGGGTATTTGAGTCCGAAAGGGTTCTTGGCTCACGCAATGTAAACTTCATGCACGCCAACGCTTTTCGGGGTTATCCACAGGTCTAAAACGACGCCCCCCTGTTGTTATTACCTGATGTTCTTTCCTGTTGTTCCTAATACACACACTTACTTAAGTAACCTCAGTACTAGCGCGCGCGAGGCAAAAAACGTCAATGTGTGAAAAAGAGAAAATTTTAAAAACAGCCGTCCAGATATGGCTGACCTGTTGGCCACAGTTGTCACATGAGTCGAGCGCACTTGGCAGTCGTTGAGCCACCAGCGACCTCATCGACGATTGCCACGCCAATTTCCCGCAAGTCACCAGCGACCACTATCGATTCAATCGATGTTCGATACATCGCTCGGGTATTCGCTCAAGTTTGCTTGCCTTACACCAACCCCGGCGATGACCTCACGTGGCAACGCACCAACGGGGACGTCTCATTGATGATGCAAGCAGGAACGCTGCCCGATGGTAGCGGTGCAGCACGAGCGGCAGGCTTGCCATACGGGCTATACCCACGACTAATGCTCATGTACCTCGCAACAGCCGCTACGCGCACACAGAGCCGCGCAATCGAATTACCAAGCACTCGGGCACTAATGCGCGAACTGGACATCCCTAAGAGCTCAGGAGGCGCTCGAACGTTAAATGATCAAATTTTGCGACTGGCTTCCTGCTCGATCACCATCGTCGATCAGCGCACACCGGAATCGACATCGATGCACTGGTGGCGATTCGCTTCCGGTCTGGAAGCTGTACACACACCCCAACGCACTGACCCTGCTGCGCGTGTTGTGACACTTAGCGAGGAATTCTATGACTCAATCACGACCTCTCCGATCCCAGTAGACCGCAGCATCGTGCATGCCTTACGAGGACGGAACTCCAGTGGTTTAGCCCTAGATGTGTACTGGTGGCTCACTCACCGAACCTGGAAGGTGCGCTCAACTCAACGAATCGCCTGGACGCAACTGGAAAACCAATTCGGCAACCAATACGCCCCAGAGAACACCCACAAATGGCGACAACGATTCCTAGAAGCGGTGAGCAAGGTTGTGGTGTTGCGTCCCGACATCAACATCACCTGGGATGACAACGTTTTCGTCGTCCTACCGCGCACGAAAACGTCTTCCACCTCCGCCGAAGTGCCCCGTCGTGGGCAAGCTCCCTCCGAGTGGACCGTGATCCGTTCCTAGGCAGCGTCTGGGATTCGTCGTTGCCACTTCTTAGGCCGCGGCTTCTCGTCTGGGTTGTCGATGTTGTCCCACGCCGCTGGTGGAAGCCAACCATTGCGCTGCGCAAGTCGCCGCGTGCTCTCGCTACCCCCGACACGGTCCTGGAGATCCTCGTACAACGTGAGCAGCGGCTCAGCGGTGGATCGGTACATGGAATCTGCGGAGCCAAACCGCACTTCGCGGATGCGGAAGATACTCACCCCGGATCGATCGGCGATTTCACGTGCGGACCAGCCCATCGCGGCGAGGGCTTGGAGCCGGCGGGTGAGCATGAATCCTGGGAACTCCCTGGCCACCTGCCGGTGATCGTTGGGGCGTATTGCGAGGGCCCTTCGTAGGGTTTCTCGACTGACCGTGGGGTTGCGAAGGGCAGCGCGCAAGCTCTCTTGAGATTTCCAGCCGGCGGCGCGTGCGATATCGCGGATCGTCATGCCACTTGCCTGAAGGCGTTGCACGTGAGGCAGCAGTGGAGCGGATGAAACTCGAGGGGAGGGGTGACCCAGAGCCCGAGCACGCCGCCACCGCTTGCCGTACCGGCGCGCGACCGTTTTGCATTCCTCGCAGCGACACTTCTTGGCCGTATACGCCGTCAACGTGCCATGGACGAGTGGCACTGGTGCGGACATGTATTCCACTATCGCGCGACCCGCGCACACACGTGGACGGTTTTAGCGGTGGGGAAGTTGTTTCGGAACAGTGGCTAACAACTTTATGCTGTATAGTGGGGTGTATACCCTTTAGGAGGTTCGGATGTCAGCACCACGCAAAAGTGCGCTGATGATCGCCGCACTAGGCATCATCACCGCACTCACAATCACCATGAACCTTCCCACCGGCTACGGACCCACCATCACGGCGCTGTTCCTCCTAGCCGCCACCATTGGCATTGGCGCTCTCGCCTTGGCTTGGCACATGTGGGACGACGGCTTTAGTAATCCCAGTAGTCAACACCCAGCCCACGGCGCTGGAGCCCAGCATTCGGATTTGTGTCTGTCGTGCTCGCCAGAACGTGTCGTCGGCCGCGTTGGGGCCCGCAAGCCGCTGCGATGAGAGCGGAAAGGGGCCAACGACCCCTGGACGGCAGGAAACCGCGAGACTTAACTTCCTGCCAGCCCAAAAAAAGACCGGGTTGAACCTTTTGCGAGTTTTTGGCTTTTTTCATTTGTCACACCGATAGGCCCGGCTACTTGCAGGTCGGCGTCTAAGGAAGGACAAAGCGCAAAGTTTCGTGATTTTGTGCTCAACAGCAGATGTTCAAATCCCCAATTCGTACCGCTGCTTCTTTGATTGTGACTGGTGCTCTTGTAGTGCCGATGGGTGTGGCGCAGGGCGGTGCGGCGTCGGCTACGTCTGTTCCGACGTCGGTGAGCGCGCAGGCGAAGTCGTGGGGATGGTCTCCTGGGTTGCGTGCGCCGAGGGGGGTGCGGGTGCGTGAAGGTAAAACGATGCGTGTGTCGTGGAATCGGGTACCGGGCGCACGGTGGTATCAGGTAAGTCAAGATGGTGGTCGGACGTGGAAGCGAACGAGGTCTTCGTTCTACTACCACCCCCACTATGAGCCGCACTATCACTACGTTATTCGCGGTATCGACAGTCGAGGTCGCGCCGGCCAGGCAACCCGCCGCATCGTGCGGGCTACCCCCCCGCCTTTGGCGGCGCCACGTGGAGCGTTCCTGCAACCCAGCGGATCCAGGATGCGGTTGCGATGGAACCACGTATCAGGAGCCAGTTTCTACCAAGTGAGCAACAACGGTGGCCGGTCGTGGATGCGAGCGAACCGAACCGTGCACACCTTCCCCGTGCGAGCGAACCGAACCTATGACTACCGGATTCGCGCTCTCAACAGGTACGGGCAGGCTGGCAAGCAAACACGCATCACCGCCCCCAGCCAACCCCGCAGCCTCACCGCAACCACCACCGCAACAGGGGACGTGGACATCACCTGGACACCCCCATCCACGAGCGGCGGCAACTCCATCAACAAATGGGTGATCGGTCTGCGCACTGCATCCGGATGGCAAACACCACGCACCATCAACGGCAACGCCACTCTGCGTTCCTACACCTGGAAAAACGCAACCCCAGAATCAACCCACGTATCACTCACCGCCCACAACAACGCCGGCCCATCCACCACCACAACCACAACAATTACTGTCCCACCTGAACTTCAGCGCCCGGCTTTAGCAGTTGACATGTCCACCACTGCTGGGCTTCGCATGTGCGGACAGGATCTAGCGGCTGCGCTGGAAAACGGGGGCGGCAACGTTGATGAAAGTGTGGCGACACATGATGGACAGGATCTGAGCTGCCCGGAAGGAGACGTGGCACTTACCAGTTACTTAGTCCGCTTCGCTAACGCAACGGCGTTGCAGCAGGGCATCACTGCCGCCCACAGTCGGGGTCTCCCTACTGAGAACTCGGGGGACCACGTTGTTCCATACGCAGTGATGTGGGCGAGTCCTTCCACCATGAACTCGTTTCTGCAATCAACGCCACCTGGCAATGTTCTCGCCGTTTCCCACAACAGAGTCGTCACCATGGCCGCAGCACAGGACCGAGCTAACCCTCCTTCGTGGGGACTGGACCGGATCGATCAGGAAAAGTTCCCCCTTGATAATCGATTCGCTGTCTCCGGTGACGGTGAAGGTGTACGCATCTACATCGTTGACACAGGAGTCCGGGCCTCGCACCGGGAGTTCATGGGTCGAATGGCGCACGGATATACCGTCGGCAACTACGGAAATGGATGGAATGACTGCCACGGGCATGGAACCCACGTCGCAGGAATCGCCGCGGGGGAGACATTCGGTGTCGCACCACAAGCAACTGTTGTCCCTGTCCAATTGAAGGGACGAGCGTGCTCTCAGGTTACGTCTCTTGCGGACATGATGGAAGGGTTGGACTGGGTGGCGAAGAACCATCCACGTGAGACTCCTGGTGTTGTGAACATCAGTATGGCCTTTTCCATCGCACCACAAGTGGACACAGTCGAAGATGCCTACTTAACAGAATTCGCCCGAAACACGGGGTTGTTGACAGTCGTCGGCGCTGGGAATGAGAAGTCGGACGCGTGCAAGCGCTTCCCAGCTGCTGACCCGGCGGTTTTAACTGTGGGCGCGACAAAGAAGGCTGTCGACTACTTGGGTAAAGACATTGATGTCATTGCCCCGTACTCCAACCACGGCACTTGCGTAGACATTTTTGCTCCGGGAAGCGCAATCGTTTCCGCATCACATAACTCCGACACCGCATCTGCAGTGATGTCAGGAACATCGATGGCCAGCCCCCACGTCGCGGGCGCTGCGGCGGTGGCATGGTCCGCGAACCCCACATGGAAACAAGACCAAGTAGCCGAATACCTCATCAGCAAAGGCACCGGAGGCCGTATCGCAGGACTAGCTGGGAGACCCACAACATCGAATGTGATGCTCAACATCAGCTCCTCGGACGTGAAGAAGCCTGTCAATGTACGCGCCGATATTCACAACGATCCCCGGTCCATTTCGGTGCGATACAGATTGCTCTGGGACGCTCCCACGGGGCAAGCGGTTACCTACCAAGTTCGCTCGTGGCAAGACGGGTCAATCGTGGACCTACCCACATCGGCACGTAGCTACCGGGGCGTAGGTAAAGCCGGAACCATCGCCACGAAACTCGCCGTCCGTTCCGCTTTCGAAAACGACACCAGCCAGTGGGTGTATGCCCAAGGTTCCGTCGCGCCCAATAACATCAAAGTGACGACCACAAACGATGGCGCCATCAACGTTACCTGGGACCAGCCGGACACCGCGGCAACCAATGGCCCTGCCGTATCGGGCTACCTGGTGAACCTTAGGCGCCGAGACATCCCCGCAGCTCCAGCAACCCGGCACCCATCAACGAGCGACAGGATTTGCACAAACGAGCAAATGATCCCAAGCACCGCCCGGCGCTACACCATCACCGGCTTGACCCCTACCCCCAATATTGACATCCAAGGTTTAATCACTGTGGATGCTGTGACATGTTTTGGGCCAGATGATTACCTTGTTGCGTCATCCACCCCGGCACCTTTTGCCCGTTCCAACCAAACACCCCTACCACCGACGAACCTGAACTTCACCCACCTAACTCAAAAATCCGTCACGTTCACCTGGGACCAACCAATTCGAGGGTACGGCGAACACGAAATATCCGAATACCAGTACTCCATCAACGGCAACAAGTCCACCTTCCCCTTAACCGCACGACAGCACACCACCGAGTACATCCCATGTCCGGCCAGTGCTTGCCCGTTCCCTGGCCCCGACGGAAAACCTCAAATGGCTTTCGCGGTCGCCGGGGTTTACCCCAACCCCGCTAACCCGACTCAGAACATCACCACCGGGTTCGCCGCAACGCACGCCCACCCATGGCACATCGCCTCACCACCACAACAACTGACGGTGCAATCTGTGAACAACTCCGCCGCCAGTATCACCTGGGAAGAACCACAACAAGTTAAGTGGGATGCGACATCGACAGACACGAATACGTGGACGGTAACGATTAACGGGGAGACAACAACACTCCCGCGTGAGCAGAGGCACTTGACATTCCCCACGAAACCGGGGGACACGTACAACATCTCAGTGAACGCCACAACCTCTCGTGGACACGGCGGTGAAGCTTCAGGCACCTTTACAGCAGACCAATACACCCCTGGCGCTGTTTCCAATCTAACCGCCACCCTCACTGATGGGAACATCAAAATCACCTGGGAAGCGCCCACCGCCGGCGTCACACCCACAGATAGCTACACCGTTGAATACACAGCACCCGGAGCATCAGGGGACGTCGAGGAAAAAACGGTTAGTTGCTGTGCGGTCACATTCACTCCACGTGGACACGGCACGCACACCTTCACCGTCGTCGCGACAAACAGTGCAGGAAATGGCCCCGAAACAGAAACCAGCATCACCACCGAAGATCTCCCAGAGACCACGCCTGTTTACGAACCAATACAAGAGGTCCGGCCGCCAAAGCCGATACTCACCATCAACGAGATCACTCCAACCGAAGTGCACATCATCATTGAGAACAAAAGCCCGCATCACCGATACATGGTGATAACCGACGATGGCCTCATAAATTGGGATCAAGACCAGCAAGGTTTCACAGTCACGGATCGATCCCTACCGGGAACTAACACCGTGACCGTTTTTGTGTACGACAAAGGTGCCACACATCCCGCCCGTCACACCACCATCGACCTCCCAGAAATACCCTGACCGTCCAAAAGTGTCGGGGGTGGAAGAAAACATGGGTCCTATGCAGCAATCAACACGCACCTCAACAGCACCCCAGTTCTGTCGCAGGAGATTCGCTCCCGGTGCACGTAGCCACGCTCACGACATCGTGGCCGTTGGGACGCTAGTGATATTCACCCCAGCCCTGATCAGTGCATGCTTACTGTGGTCGTTCTGCGAAAATCTGCAGACTGCCCTCGGTGGCAGCCGCCCCGGTGGTGTCGCATGAGAATCCGCCCCCGCACCCCCTACATTGAGGTCGCCTTCACACTAGATCCCGACAGTGCCAAGCAACTGGCCGCTGTCACCTCAACTATTAAGCCGTCATCATTCATCCACCGCACCTACAGTCGAGGGTTCACTGTCCCCATCATTCGAGCACCCCTAACCCCTACCGCGCCCTGGGAAGCAATGAGTTCGGATCTGATCTCTGTCATACCTGCCGCGTACACGCAGTTCCGGGTCACAGATGTTGAACCTTTTGGGCATTCCTTGTCATTGATCATGCAACCACGCGATCTAGATGCCACCATCGCCACTGTCGTTGCGGAAGCGTGTCGCGGGTACCTCATTGAACACCTCACCCACCCTGCGCATCATTTCAGTGACCTCACCACGCAACATGAACGCAATCGGGTCTTGTACGGTGACCCAGATACCGCCAGCACGTGGGTTCCGCGGATACCCCTAGCGTTATGTAACCCACGATCACTCGTAAGCCAAAACACCCGCAGCGCCCTGACACGCCTAGGACCATTCGTACGTATCAGTCGTGTCGCCGTGATAGCTCGCAGCCCCATCGGGGAACCCCTCGCGGTGCTGCATCAACAACCCCTCGCGGTCACCTCACCTGAGATTGCTAACCACCCAGAACCGCAGGAGCACCAACAGGCCGCTTAATCGCCAGCGTTAGCTAACCAGATGCGGTTTACAACACCGCCGAAACTGTGTAACTCTTCATCGTGAACGTGACTAAAGAAAATCTCTCGGACATGCACCACATGTTTCGCGGCACAGTCGGTAAGTAACTCCCAACCCACTGGCGTCATCCGCACCCGGCGAACTCGCCGATCGTGGGGATCTTTTCGCACATCGATCAAACCACGACGTTCCAACTGCTTCACCTGATACGTCAACGACGACGGGGGGAGTAGCATCGCCATGCTTAACTCATTCATCGCGGTGCCCTGCTCCGGGCCTTCACTGGTCATGACCATGATGTGGAACTGTTGAACGCTCAGGGAGTAGTGGGTTTGCATCCACTCATCGATCTGCCCCATCACCGCGAAACCCCCGAACATCCAGTCCCTCCACACCCGCTGCTCGGCGTCACTGAGCCAAGGAACAGCAGATGCAGTGGTGGGGTCATCGTGAACGACAGAACTCATGGTGTGATTGTCCCTGCTCCTAGGGCACCAGCGCGGACGGCGAAAGCCCTCCCTCGTGGTGCCTTATTACCCTTCTTCTTACCCGTAAACTTCTTCGCTTTACCGTCCTTCGTTGGCTCAGGTGAAGAAGAGATCACCGCGTTCAACGGCGCCACCTCATTACCGACCACCCCGAAAACTTCAACCCCGTCATTTACGGTAATTTCCGCGTCCACAAGAACTCCGCCATCATGCCACTGCAGCGACACCAGGGCAGCATCCACTGAAGCGGTATCCCACTGGAAATCACTCACATCCATCGACACCACGGACGGATCAGGGGCAACCTGTAACGGGTGATCAAAGGGCTGGCAGTACAACGAATTCAACAAAGAGTCCGGTACCTGCACACTCACTTCCTGCATCAACTGAGCCAAATCCACACCCGTCGGGAGGAAGCCACCCATCACCGCCGCTGGCTCATCATCATGGGTGAGCCCGAGCACATGACCGACTTCGTGGATTATCACGTTGCGCAGTTGCCGCACCGGCAAATCTGGACGGCTCCTGATCGCCACGCCGTGCCCCACTCCCGCGGAGCCGGCCACAACAGGGGAATCAAACGTCCGCCACATCACCCCGCGGTCCTCACCAGCCATCGTCAAGATCGGTATATCCACCCCAGCGCCCCACGACGCCCAGTTCACCTCTCGGTTCACCTGCGGGGTAGCTGGGAACGAAACCAACTCGAACTCCCACCCCGTTGCCGTCTCCCACAGTTGCATCGCTTCATCGACAACTGAACGCAACACCGCCACATCGCCACCGTCGGCGACCCACTGGCGGGCATCAACGGCGTACGTCAAGGAGCAATTCAAGGTTGCATCGTGCACTGGCGGTAAACCGGGGGTCTGCTTTGTGGTCTGTGGTGACACCACCACAGAACTGGACGGCTGTGATGTTGCGCAGCAACATCCATCCTCACAAGAGCCGTGACCGGCGTGGGGGGAGGCAGAAGCCAAAGCGGAAGCGCTGAGCGCGACCACCGCCGCACCTACCGCCGCGGCGGCAGCGATGCTTCCTCTTCGCGGCCTCACTGTATTTGTCACCCCGCCCACTAATTACTTCGAATTGGAAGTATCTTAAACCACGAAACCACAAAAACAAGACCCACCAGCCACGAAACCACAAAAACAAGACCCACCAGCCACGCGACCCCTAAACCGTCCACACGCGGCGTACCCTCCGGGGCACCATGAGGCCATGACCACCCAACCGGCCGACCCCACACCCATCCCCGGCATGGCATCACGCGGCAGACCCCTCACCAGCGCACGCCCGGCCACCACCACCATCACCTGGCCAGACAGCGACGCCGCCACCCAAGATTCCTTGATGGGTGAAGGAACCGACTTCGACCACCACAACCTCGAGGCCATCAACCAAGCCCTCGTCGCCGTCATCCAACGCCTCCGCCAAGCAACCGCAACAAAACGTGACTACGAACGCAAAAAAGTCACCACCGAACGGGCCTACCGCAGCTCCTTTCGCCGCGCACTCGTCGTTAAAACCGGCGGCAGCGAAGCCAGCCGCAAAGCAGCAGCCGAAATGGAATGTGAGGAACTCGAAAACGACATGATCGTCGCAGCTCAAGTGGCCAGCGAATACGCCAGCGTCGTCCGAGAAATCCGAGATGAACTAGAAACCCTGAAAATGATTAGCTACAACACCCGCAGCACATCGAACATACTTTGAATGCCCCACCAGTGCTCAAGCGAAAAACCACGCGATGAAACCAACCATCAACACCGGAGACATCAGCGCCACCACAACAAACGGTCCCGCAGCCACCGAAAATGTCCTATCGGCGCGCATCTTCGGTGGAATCACCTGACGGTGCTCCACAAAACCACTCGCTGGGCACTGCGCCACCACCCACGGGTGAACATCGCTCCACTGCAAAACAGTCCCCTCAATGGGGCCTGCATCGGCGACATCCCGTAATTCAGGGGCATCCGTTGACTCCACAAAGACCAACGGATCCACATAACCGCCCACCGACTCACCACTAAATACATTCGCGGGCGTAGGCATAACTGCGCTACCTCCAATCCACTGAAGGGCGTCCGCGAAGCCGCTGATTCACAATCAGTAAGACATCAGCCGGCAAGTGAACACTGCGCCGCGGGTTAGACCCACAAGAGAACTGCCACCGCTCAAAAAGGTCACTCAAAGAAGTCCGGAACTCCAGCAACGTCAACAAGGGAACATCGAGACCGGTTTCCACCCAGGAAGTGAACGTCTCGCACCACTCTTCCTTCGTGGCCTGCTTGAGTGGATACACCGCATCCACATTGATGGTCTCCCCAATTCCACGCAAGCGATCTTCAAGAAGTTTGCTACTGGACTTCGTCTCAATTTCCATCCGCACCGCCAACGGCAAAGAAGCTAACGGAGCAGTAGCTAAACCAGATAACACCACTTCAAGCTCGCGATGAATAACACTCGTCTCGTAGCCGTCCAAGTCGAAAGATTCGGCAATCACCCTCGTCATCACATTTCGGTATCCCGAAAGCACGATGGTCCCGCACTGATCGTGGGAAACGATGTCGAAATCCTCTGCGAGCACTGTCATACCTCCTTCCTAACAGACAAAAACCGTCCACACGCGGCCGTCCACACCTGTCATCACATGACCGGAGAATCGTTCGAAAGGGCCAAATTGGGTCTGACACACACCGCGCTACCAGCGCAGAAAGAGAACGATAACCATGAACGACACCGTGCTCCACATCACCGGCAACCTCACTGCCGACCCCGAACTACGGTTCACATCCTCTGGCGCCGCTGTGGTGAACTTCACCATCGCCTCCACCCCGCGTACCTTCAACAAAGAACGTAACGACTGGGAAGACGGCGACCCGCTATTCATGCGTTGCAGCGCCTGGCGTCAACTAGCCGAAAACGTCGCAGAAAGCCTCACCAAGGGCTCTCGAGTGACAGTAGAAGGCAAACTCAAGCAGCGTTCCTACGAAACCAAGGAAGGCGAGAAGCGCACCGTCGTTGAACTAGACGCATACGAAGTTGCCGCTTCGGTGCGTTTCGCGAAGGTAACTATCGCCCGAACAAATGGCGGCGGAGTGAACCCTTCACATGACACCGCACCACAAACTGCCTCTGTTCCAGCGGCACCCACAGATGCCTTCGACACCGACGAGGCCCCCTTCTAGACATAAGCCCCGCGGCCGGCCAGCACCGCATGCCTGGCCGGCCGCGGCTCACCTGAAAGGACACCCACCATCATCTGCATCGAAAACACCAACGTTGCCGGGATGGTGCAGTCGCAACTCACGCCCCGGTTCATCGCCGGTGGGGTGCGTCCAGCCGGTGCTCCAGGTGAGCATCAAAAGCCACCATCGGTCACAACAACAAGGCCCGGCTCAAGGTGAACACTCAAATCAACGTGCGCCACCTCATCAACCGAGCGCGCGACGAAAGTGGCATGGGCGAAGTCGTCGCGATGATTTTCATCATCCCGCTACTCGTCGGCCTCCTATTCACCATGATTGAAGTTTCCATCCACTTACACATGCGCTCGCAAGTCGAAAACGTCATCAACACCGCAACCGCCGGTGCAGCCGAAGACGGCGGCAACGACTGGGCTCGCAGCAACAAGCTCGGGCAACCATGGGACACCTGGGCCACAAGCCAAATCGACGACATCTGTGGGTCACGTTGCGACATTGTGAGCCCCCCCGAATGCACTCCCGACATCGTTGATTCCCTCCCCTACGCCACCAGCGCCTACACCCCCGCCGGCCAAGATGGCTTCGTTCGCTGCAGCGCACGCGTCAAGTTCAACGCCCTCACCGGCCCAGCTTTCACAACTGGCCCCCTCGGATTCGGTATCGGGCGTGTAGCCAACAGCGAAGCAACTATCTCCATGGAGCTGCCAGCTTCTCGTTCGGAGAGCGGATTCGGCTTCTAACGCTCATGCGCACACGTCAACGGGCCCCCCGCACCGAGTACGGGTTCACCACCATCACCTGGATGGTCCTGGGATTGCCCCTCGTGATCGGTCTTATGGGTATAGCGATCGACTTTTACCGAGTTGTGCAGCTGCGACAAAACCTAGATCACCGGGCCAACCTTGCCCTAGTGGACGCCAGCAACGAATGGGCTCCGGCGACAAGTGGGGGAGCGGTCGTGGACCCGGTGCGTGTCTCGGCAGTGGTAACTGACACCTATAACAAAGTCACCGCACCCTGGCGATCAACCACGAGCCCAGCAGCGTTGGCATGCGAAGAAGTCACTATTCAACGTGTCACCGGCGGCCCCACCACTCCAGCCGGATCATGTGTGGGGTACTTGTTCATCGATGGTCTAACGGCGAACACTGAGGACTTCCTTGACATCTTCTGCAATGACACGGAGTCACCCCCAACAGTGGAACTCCGCCTCAAGGAAACACTGAACACGACCTTCTTACACGTGTTGGGAGTTCCCACCCTCACTGTCCCAGTCAGCGCCGACGCCCTGATCCGGGCCGGCAACTGCTAGCAACCAACCTGCCTCGGCATCGGGTTTTGTTACGCATCCGCCCGTGAGCCGCGTACCCCGAAAATGTCGTTCCTGTGGCCGGTTCCTGCCCGCCAACGCGGCAACACACACCTGCCCAGAAATGGGAACTCCGCGACACCCACTGGCTAGCCCCATCTCAGCGCACCTGGCAGCAGAGACCCCGGGGCCAGAAACCCTTCCACCCCCACCGCTCCACTGTCCGCAACCAGCAGCCTCGTGGAGCAACCACCGACTCACCGGACACGAAGGAGGACAAAGTCCATCTCTCGTGGACTGCCCATGTGGGGCGACTTATGAGTTGCACCCTGGAGAACATGACAGACACAAACCCGAATGCGCGCTCACGCTTCGTTACGAGCGGCTTTGGCGGCCATGCCCGCACTGCGAAGCACTACTGCCACCAGCGTTTACTGGCGACACCCACACGTGCTTACCTGATGGGGGAGTGCATTCGGGGTACTGCGGCACCCGCAAAAACCCCTACCTACTGTGCCTGTGCACGAACTATGACATCACCGCCGCCTTGGAGCACCATGCACGATGTCCCGCCAACCCGGCCACCAACCCCACCCCAAGCAAATGCCTATGCCAACACATGCGCCTATGCGAGAACTGCGAACAATGGCGCTGGCCCGATTCCCGGCACCTGTGTCACATGCCGTGGCGCCATCCGATCCGCAAACTACGAACACTGCCGACCTACCTTCGTTCCTTGAAAACCACGCGCACCGTCAACCAACGCACCGGCCGGGCCATCAAATACACCGACGCGCACTCCCTGGAATACACCAACGACCCAACTTTGCGTTACTACGTAACACGCAACAAGGCAGCATCAACGGTCAGTAGCGTTGCCCGCATCACAGCCATAGGAACAGCAACCACGTCCGGTGCGCTGCTGGCCACTGGGTCCCCGGCATGGGCCACCGCCACCATCGCCGCCACCGCAATCTTGGAATTAGCCAAGCGAGCGCTGAGCCGGGCGGAAAAAATCACTGCCACAGAAATCGACAACTACCTCGAGCACCAGTACCACGACCAACCAGACTTCGCGCACCGCCGCTAACTCCCGGGGACCTTGGAAGGCATGCAAACAAATAACTACGACTTTCGATGGCGCGGCATGAAAGTCACCAACACAAATTTTTCACCTTCTAAAGGCATCCGAGCTTCATGCTGGTAGGGATACGAAGCTGGAAATACAGCGATATCTCCCGCTTTCGGCTGAATCCCAATCCCGAATTCCGTGAAGTAGGTTTCGCCGCCTCGGGGCACATCATTCATATATACAAGAGCGCTAAACGCTCGCGGGTTTCCTGGTGAATCATCAATATGTGCGACGTAGAAGCCCTTGGCATCCTGGTATCTCAGTAATGAGAGGGGCGCCAACTCTTTATCCCATGTTGTGCGGTAGTGGTCGTGATAGTGATTCGCAGCCGACATGATCCGGCCCCGAGCAACAGCCCAGTCAGCATCATCGCGGGGAGGTGCGTAAGACATGGATCGCCGGATGTGGTCTCTGACCTTGTTATCTCCAGCGCGCTGAGAACCAGTAGCGGACTCCGCCCACCGGGAACTATCTTCGAGACTCTTCTCAATGAGGAGTTGCGGATTGGGTAAAGCGCGCGGATAAACCCTCAGTCCAGGAGCTAACTCGTGATACTTCATTACTGACCCCTTTCAGTTTTAGGTACATCTGGAGTGCGGGCGAATACCCAACGCAATGCGTATCGATCTTCGCAGGAAACTAAGTCACCGGATGTGTAGACAAACATGGCTGGATGAACCAAAAGTGTTCCTGCTTGCGGAGCAATCTGTACATCGAAGTAGTCATAGATCCTGTGTCCATCAGAAGGATGACTCGTGAGAAACAACGTAGCCACCAGCGACGCGGGCAAATGGGGCTTGTCGTAAACATAATCTCGACTAAAGCCGCGGCCAGCAGCCATCCGGAGCAGTTGTGGGGTGTGCGGATTGCCGACAGTTACCCTTTTTTCGTTAGCCGCCACTGACATGACTTTGTCTTTAATTTCCGTCAAGACACCCTGAAACTTTTCTGTAAGTTGGGTGTCATTAGTCAGGTTGAACACTGATAACTCTTGCGAGGTGTCCTTGGGTGAGGTGTTGATCCATCCGTGTTGCTGTGCTGCAGCCATTTGGGCATACAGTTCTGCCTCACTCGGAGTAACAACATCACTCCACTTAAAGAGTCCTGGCGCTAAACACGTCGCGTTCAGGCCCTCATTCTTTATCTCAGCTTCAAGGTTCATGCTCTAAGTATTCCCCCCACCAGGGACACAGCGTGGACGGTCAAGAACCTGGCCTCGAAACCCACCTTGGCTCGCTAGCCCGAGTCCCCGGTGACGGGGTTCATCTGCACAGCCCGTGCCAGTTCCTCTCGCACCTCATCCAAATACAAACCAGTTGTTGCAAGTGATGCATGTCCGAGGATCCTTTGAACTACTGACACATCCGCTGCACCTGATTTCAGTGCCAAAGTGGCCATGGTGTGTCGCAGGGCATGCGGGGTCACGTCCCGACGCAGCTGCTCGGGTAGATGCACAGTGAGTCGATGTAAGAGCCGTTGCACATCGCGGGGCGATAGTCGACGCCCTCGGTAGGAGACAAACAGTGCATTCTTCGCATCCGCGAGTGCGGCAGCATCCACATTCGGTGGGGGAGAGGGGCAGGGGAGTTGCATATATGTCGTGAGCATTTCCGCTGTCGACGGGGCAAGGGGAACGGAACGCTGATTATCGCCTTTACCGTGACGCACCAATATCCATGTAACACCGTCAGTGCGGGATACATCGGATCGATCCAAAGAACACAACTCTGCGACGCGAAGACCAACCTCCAGCAAGATCCGAATGAGCAGTTCATCGCGCATGGAAGTGTCTTGATCGCGGCGCTTACTTTCGCCTCCGCTGGAGGCAGTCAGTAGTGCGCTCGCCGCTTCCTCACCTAACGCCGAACGTTTACCATCTAAGGCGCGCTGTCGAGTGCGAGCGCCACGTTCCTTCTTAGCTGTCATGTCTTCGATGGGGTTTCGTTGCACGAACATTTCCAACGTTGCGTAGGAGAAAAAGGCCGACACGGACCTCCGAAACCGGAACATGGTCCGCGAGCTACGTTCTACTTCGACGCCGTCACTGCGCCGGCGATCGGGTTCACCTTTGTAGCGCACCAAAACCTGATCCAGCTCTGACCCGGTAATCGAATCCAAAACGCGTTCTGCGCCGATGAGGCGTTCAAAATCCGCTAAGTCGCGTTCGTACGTCGCCACCGTCGATTCGGCTTTCGTGTTCGACAAAACCTGCAAAGACAGCGCCTCGCAGTATCGAAGGATTGCTTCACGAACAGTGATTGTTTCGAGTTTTTTCGGAGCCACCACGCCCAGCACCGTACACGTCGTAGTACATCAATACAACGACGTCTCAGGTGAGCCGTCCACGGTTGTCTTCTCGACCCTGCACCCTAGATCGCACCAGAAAAATGCGGGAAAGGTGGAAAACGTGGTGATCGTCTCGGCCGTCTTGGACGATCCGGCTTCGGCGTGTCACCACCTTGTTACACTTATCCCAGCACGACGAAAGCCCTGTGTACCAGCCATGAAAAGAGATAACTGATGTCCCCAATGGGGCCCGACGAGCGCACCCCCACGCCGGAAGAGATCGCGAAGATCCACCGGCAAAAGCAGACATCCAACAAACTCTCCAAACGAGTTCTGCGTGCCTTCATGACCGCAGCGTTAGCCAGTCCGCTCGGTGGCATCATCGCGGGGGCCACCAGCATCAACCGCGCCCCCATCGCCGCCGCGGCCACCACCACCGCCACACCAACGCCCGACGTCACCGACCTGACAATCTCCGACCTCACCAACGGCTCGTACACCATTAGCTGGGACACCCCCGGAGCTGATGCAGCTGCCTCCCCCATCGCCTACCAATACCGGATCGCGGTCGGCGAAGAAGTTGGCGATGAGTTGCAGTTCCCCGCACTCGCCGATGAAACCACCGGCTGGGTAACAACCCCACCGACAGTGACCTCAATCAACGCCACCGGTGATCTCAGTGTCACCTATCAAGTTCAAGTGCGCGCCATCTACGGCGCCGTGGACAACCCGGCACCCTCGGCGATCGCGAACGCCCTGTACACCTTCGAAGGTAACCTCACCGAAGCCACCGAAGATGCCGTGAAGTACACCTTCGCTGTTCGAGCGATCTACTTCGGCACGGAATCACCACCCACTGTGGTCACCGGCGCCGGTAAGCGCACCTCCCCGCAGGTAGGTGAAGTTCTCGACCCAACATTGACGCGCGACACCGATGGCACCATCTACGTGTCGTGGTCCCCTCCAGAAGGTGCCGATAGCACCGCTGTTGCTGGATACCAGTACCGCCTCGATGAGGGGCCCTGGTTGCCGATCACTGCCACAGAAGCCACCATCGTGGGTGTCCCCGCCGAAGCTACCGCCGATGTGACGATCCGCGCGATCACTGCCGCTGGACCAGGACAACCCGTCACCCTCACCGCCCAACCACTTGATGCCGGTGTTACGTTGCAAAACCGCGCAGGTGGGACGTATGAAATCGTTGGTCCGTACAGCGCCCGTGCAGACGAGTCAATCGTTGGGTCGAACCGAGTCACCATCAAGTGGGGGAAGCCAGGAGAGAGTTTCAATTTCTCGGCCGTGAACGCAGATGGTGTTGTCACTGTCAAACAGAACTCCAGCTCACCGGAAGTTGGAACTCGTGTTGATGGCTATTACGTGTGGAACGTACCCGTAGGCGGCGTCTCCGAAACAACTGCAGCAAACGGCATCTTCGTGCCAGCCACGACCCGGGAATACACGTTCACCAACTTAGAACCGAACACCACCAGAGATTTTGTCCTTGCTACGAGTTACAACGACGGTGGCATATCCAATAGGTTCATTAATAGGATCACGACAAGGGCTGTTGATACCGGGCCACAAAGCGCTGTCCCGGATGTGAAAGTGAACCCCGGCACCTACGAACGCGACTCAAATTCTTCGCGCATCAACTTCAACATCTCCTACGACTCCAGCGCATACCCGCACACCGCTAACGAAACCCCCACGACCGCCACAGCTGTCATCACCAGCCAAAGATCTGGTCAAGAGATCGCCCGCCGCACTGTGCCGTTCGGTACAGATGTCATTGGGTTCTCGGTCGAAGGCGCCGACATGGACGCACGACTGACGATCGAGGTGTACGCCAGCAATGCCGGCGGCGACGGACCCACCACGAAACTAACCGACCAGTGGGCTTTCAGTGGCACCCGCCCGGTGACCGGAATCGAAACTCGCGACCTAACCACAGACTCCACCAAATTGCGGTTCCGGGAGGCCGCTGGCGCTACACGACCTGCAGCGTATGAAATTAACTACCACGAGTCGGGCAAGCGATCCACCACCGAAAAAACCATCACCGTTCCCGCGGCAACAGATCTCATCTGGCAAAACGCAACCCTCACGGACCTCACTCCAGGAACCAGCTACATCGCAGAAATCATCCCCGTCAATGCATCCGGGGCCAGCCTTTTAGGCGCATATTCCCCCAGCTGGATCAGCTTTGACACGCAAGCCATAGCTCCCACCGTTCCCACCAATCTGGCTGTCACTGACCGCACCGGTAACACTTTGACGTTGACGTGGGATGTTCCGGAAAATGATGGCGGGTCACCGATCACGAAGTACCAAGTTTCCCGCCCCGGGCAGCCCCGCACCGACGTTCCCGCCACCGCCCGCGAATACACCTACACCGACCTCACCGCCACCACCGACTACACGCTAGAGCTGTGGGCGGTCAACGCCGCCGGCACCAGCCCGAAAACCACCACCACCGCCGCCACCGCCGAAGCCACCACTCCTGCGGTGCCGGGGAATGTGTCGGTGTCGAACACTACTGGAACGTTGTCGTGGTACGCCCCCGAAAATGATGGCGGCAGCGAGGTCACTGGTTACACCGTGTCCACCCGCCCAGTAGGTGGATCCTGGCCTTCACCAGAAGAGCGTGAAGCCAACGGTTGGGTGCTGCCTGCGACCACGACCTCCTACACGTTCGCCGACCGTGAAGATGGTGTCGCCTACGACTACGCCGTCAACGCCATCAACGCCGCCGGTGTCTCCAGTTGGGAAATCCTCACTAATCGAACGTTCGTTCAACTCCCCGCTCCCTCAGTCCGCCCGTACCGCGTCTCCAGCCACGTTTCTGCTGCCGTTATTCCTGCAACGAGCCCGACGTTTGGGCCTGTGACAAGGATTTTCTACCAAGCTCCCGATGGTGTCACCCGTTCAGTTGCCGTTGACCCCAACAGCAAGGGCGAAACAGCGGTCCGGTTGTACGGTGGCACGCGAGGTGAAACGCAGGATTTCACTTTCTGGGTAACGAACGCTAACGGCGATGAATCCAGCCGGACAACTGTTGCCGTGCAAACACCTTTTGGTCGCCCCAGTAGTCCGCAGAATCTGGAAGCGTCCTGGAACTCAGCTGGCACTGTTCTCACCGCCACGTGGGATCCGCCGAAGGATTTGGGGGGCGCGCCAGAGCTCGACTACTACACCGTGCGAATCCCCGACGTAAACGGCGAGTTGTTTGATTTCACTGTTCCCGGGACAGCGACATCGTTCACGCGGTCGATATCGGATCTGCCGAACCTGCGCGGGGATTCCACACGTGCTGAGAAAGTTATGGTTTCGGCGAACAACGGAGCCGATTCTTCCAGCTGGGAGTCGACCTATCTCCGCAAGCCCTGGGTCTCCGATCTTCTCAAATTTGATCCCATCACACAAACATCCGCGCGAGTTGAGCAATCCACTGAGCGTGCCGACAAAGTTACGGTGGAATACCGCCCGCAAGGCAGCAACGAATGGGAATCCGCCAGCGACGGTGGCGTGAGGTACACCAACCTAACTGGCCTCACCCCCGGGGAAACCTACGAGGTGCGGGCCACCGCATCAAACGCCGCCGGATCCGACACATCAGAAATTCGAACGTTCACCACTCTTGCCCCCACCACAGCACCATCTGTTCCCGAAAACGTCACCATGGAAAGTGGTGACAGAGCTTTCACCATGACGTGGGAAGCCCCCAGCGGCTCGAACGACACCTCCACCGCAGCGCCCACCGGCTACACCCTAAACATCAAAGAATCCAGCGGCTCATGGGACACCAGCAACTACATCAACCTGCCCAGCACCGCCCGCGAATACACCTTCACCGGCCTCACAGCAGGCACGTCCTACGACATGGCTGTGCGCTCCACCAACCCAAAAGGCTCCTCAAGTTGGGTCTACCGAAGCAACAACATCACAAAACAAGCCCCCACCGTTCCCACCAACCTGACCATCACAGATGGTGCCACGTTGTCGTGGGACGCCCCCGAAAATGATGGCGGCACACCCATCACCGGCTACACCGTGTCCACCCGCCCAGACGGTGACTCCTGGCCGACACCAGAAGAGCGTGAAGCCAACGGTTGGGTGCTGCCCGCGACCACGACCTCGTACACGTTCACCGACCGTGAAGGCGGCGTCGCCTACGACTACGCCGTCAACGCCATCAACGCCGCTGGTGTCTCCTCCTGGACATACCTCAGAAATGAAACCTTCGTAACCGCCACCGCCCCGGAAGATTTCACTGTTACGCGCGGGTCAACAGTGACGTTGAACTGGTCACCGCCAGCAACGTCAGGACCTATCACCGGCTACCAAGTGTCCATCGACGGTGGCGACGCATGGACCGACGTGGATGCCACCACCACCACGTTCA
>Ga0209953_1000020_pt1 | contig 78209 bp, 79 predicted proteins | sample SalPonred_H2O_MG_FD_185713 | JGI IMG/M metagenome (GOLD analysis project Ga0209953, IMG submission 185713) | Salt pond water microbial communities from South San Francisco under conditions of wetland restoration - Salt Pond MetaG... | ecosystem: Environmental > Aquatic > Non-marine Saline and...
GCGCGAGGAGTTGGTCCTTCTCATAGATGAGATCCGCACGGCTGCTGTCGGCCAACTCGTACTCGTTGGTCATCGTTAGCGCCCGGGTGGGGCAGGCCTCGATGCACAGACCGCAGAAGATGCAGCGCAGGTAGTTGATCTGGTACACGCGGCCGTAGCGCTCGCCGGGAGAGAAACGCTCGTCTTCGGCGTTGTCCGCGCCCTCCACGTAGATGGCATCGGCGGGACAGGCCCACGCGCACAGTTCGCAACCGATGCACTTCTCCAATCCGTCAGCCCAGCGATTGAGTTGGTGCCGGCCGTGGTAACGAGGCTTGGTGGGCTGCTTGTCCTCGGGGTACTGCTCGGTGACCACCTTCTTGAACATGGTTCCGAACGTGACGCCGAACCCGCGGACGGCTTGGGGCAACTCAGGCATGCGGGTCCTCTTCCTCAATTTCGCTGGAGTCAACGCGCTCGCTGGAGTCGCTTACCTCGGCCGCGACGGGCACCGTGACAGTCGAGCGCCGCGGAGTGTATTCGAAACGTTGACCCGGCAGCGGTGGCACCGGATGCCCGGTGGAAGCCGCGGTGAGCACCTCACTGGCTCGACGCGCGTGATCCTCTTCGGCTTGTGCCCGCTTGTCCGTACGTCGATCCGAGCGCACCTGCAACAGCCACGCTGCAGCCAGCAAGACGGCGATCGACACCGCACCCACCACCAACAACTCCGTGTTGGTCAGTGCTACGTCCGTGCGGAACAACCGGGCGATGGATACGACCACGATCCAGATCAAGGCGACCGGAATGAGTACCTTCCAGCCGAACTTCATGAATTGGTCGTAACGCAGCCTTGGCAGGGTTCCGCGCAGCCAGATGAATACGAAGATGAACAGTTGAACCTTGATGACCCACCACAAAACCGGGAACCAGCCGGAGTTGGCGCCATCCCATAGAGACAGCGGCCAGGGGGCCAGGTAGCCACCGAGGAACAAAGTGGTGGCCAGCGCAGAGACGGTGACCATGTTGATGTATTCGGCGAGGAAGAACATCGCGAACTTCAGCGAGGAGTACTCGGTGTGGAACCCACCCACGAGTTCGCCCTCGGCTTCGGGCAGGTCGAACGGCGCCCGGTTGGTCTCTCCCACCATCGAGGTGACGTAGATCAAGAAGCTCGGCAGCAAGATGACCGCGAACCAGATGGGCTGCTGGGCGAGCACGATTTGCGAAGTGGACATCGACCCGGCGTAAATGAACACCGCGACGAAGGACAGGCCCATAGCGATCTCGTAAGAGATCACTTGCGCGGTTGAGCGCAGCCCACCGAGCAGCGGATAAGTGGAGCCAGAAGACCAGCCCGCAAGTACGAGTCCGTAGACGCCGATGGAGGCGATAGCAAGGACGTAGAGCACCGAGACCGGGAAATCGGTGAGTTGCAGCGGGGTCTCGACACCGAAAATCGACACAGTGGGGCCGAACGGGATAACTGCGAAGGCGATGAAAGCGGCGGTCGCGGAGATCACTGGTGCGATCCAATACACACCCACGTGCGCGGCCTTGGGGATGACCTCTTCCTTGAAGGCGAGTTTGAACCCGTCCATCAAAGACTGGAGCAGACCGAAGGGACCAACGCGGTTGGGGCCGATGCGGTTTTGCATCCGCGAGACCACGCGGCGCTCCCACCAGATGGTGAACAAGGTGAGCAGAACGAGCAACGCGAAGATGGCAACAGCCTTACCGATCACCAGCCACCAGGGGTCACCACCGAAGAGGCCGAACTGACCGCCGGTCACGTAGTACCTCCCCCGGTGATGCGGACGGTGTGACCGTAGCCGACACCGAGATCGCGATAGACCCGGCAGCCTTCAGAGTTCATCGGCACCCACACAACGCCGTCCATCATCGACGCATCGATTTCAACGGGGAGGGTGACGACGCCGCCAGGGCCCTCGAGACGAGCGTGCGTACCGATCGAGTGTTGCTGTGCGGTCCCTGGTGACATCCGCGCGGCGGTTGGCCGGGCGGTAGCCGCGAGGTGCGGGTCGCCTTCTTGCATGACGCCGAGGTCGAGCAGCAGTCGCCAGGTGTCGAGCCGGACTCCCGGCTCTTGCGCGGCTGGCTGGGGCTGAGTAACCGGTGCAAACGGCGCGCGCGGCCCGCTCCAGGGACCAAGCCGCCCGAGTTCGGCCCGGATATCGCCCACCGAAGATGGTTGGGCGGCATCGAGCGCGCTCGCGAGCATCCCGAGGACATAAGCGTCCGAGCCCATCATGGCGTCCCGGAAGACTTGCCCGAACGGCCGCGGGCGGCCTTCCCAGTCCACGAAGGTGCCGGATTTCTCGGACACAACGGCAACGGGAAGGACGACATCGGCCAGTTCGGTAACGGCCGAGTGGTGGTTCTCGAGCGAGACCACGAAGTCGAGTTCGCGCAGTGCTTCCACGGCATCGAGCGGGTAGTCCGCAGGCTCGACCCCGCCGACGAGCGCTGCGCTGACGCGACCGGCGGAAACTGCGTCGTGTAACTCCACACCGGACAAGCCCGGCTGCGGGAGTTCAGACGCGGCAATCCCCCACGCCTGAGCAATCTCGGCACGAGCGCTGGCATCGGAAAGCGGGCGACCACCAGGTAGCAGACCGGCGAGTGCGCCGGCATCAAGCGCGCCGCGCTCACCAGCCCGGCGTGGAACCCAAGCCAGGGCCGCACCGGTCGATTCGGCAAGGCGCACCGCGGCGGACAGGGCGCCCGGCGAACCAGCGGCACGCTCCCCGACCATGATCACCGCACCGGGCTCAGCGAGGCCATCACGGACATCTTGAGGAAGTTGGTCGAGAACGCTGGCTTCCAAGCCGGGGGCAGCCGGGATGCAGGTGCCGGCCATTTTCTCCAAGCCGTGGGTGGCGCCAGAGCCCACCGAGAAAACGCGGGTGCCCGAACGCGAGGCCTTGCGCAAGCGCAGGAAGACGATCGGGGATTCGTCCTCCGGCTCGAAGGACACCAGCAAGACGGCAGGAGCTGATTCGAGATCGGAGTATTCGACTCGAATAGCAGTGCCGGCCACGTGGCTTGCCAGGAAGGAATGCTCTTCGGCGGAGTTGGCGCGTGCGCGGAAATCGATGTTGTCCGTGCCCAAGATCGCGCGGGCAAAACGTTGGTAGGCGTAGGCGTCTTCCATCGTGCTGCGGCCACCAACCAGAACGGCGGTGTCTGCGCCGGCTGCTTTGAGACCGCGGGCGGCGACATCGATGGCCTCTGGCCACGAGGCGGTGCGCAGTTCGCCGTTCTCCCGGATCATCGGCCACTCGAGTCGTCCTTGCTGCAGGTACGGGAAAGCGAAACGACCCTTGTCGCAGTTCCATTCCTCGTTCACCTGCGGGTCATCCCATGCCAAACGCCGGGTGATGGTGCTGCGCCGGTAGTCGGTGCGCAGTGCACAACCCGATGCGCAGTGCTCGCACGTGGTTGGGACCGAGACCAGATCGAAAGGGCGCGCCCGGAAGCGGTAGGTGGCGCTGGTCAACGCACCAACCGGGCAGATCTGAATGGTGTTGCCGGAGAAGTAGGAGTCGAATGGCTCGTCGTCGGCGGTTCCGACCTGCTGCTGCGCACCGCGCTCGAGGAGTTCGAGCATTGGATCACCGGCGATCTGGTCGGCAAAGCGCGTGCAACGCGCGCACGAAACGCAGCGCTCGCGGTCGAGCAGAATCTGCGCACTGACATTGATGGGCTTTTCGAATTCACGCTTGTCGAGGGTGAACCGGGACTCCGGCCGACCCACGCTCATCGCCTGGTTCTGCAGGGGGCACTCTCCGCCCTTGTCACACACCGGGCAGTCCAGCGGATGGTTCAGTAGCAAGAACTCCATGACGCCCTCTTGGGCTTCGCGCGCAACGTCGGAGGAGAACTGAGTGTGGATCTGCATGCCATCGCTGACCACCTGCGCGCACGCTGGCTGCGGCTTGGGCACCCCCTCGATCTCGACCAAGCAGGCGCGGCAGGCGGCCACCGGGTCCAAAAGGGGGTGGTCACAAAAACGCGGAATCTCGATGCCGAGCATCTCAGCGGCTCGGATCGCCAGCGTGCCCTTCGGAACACCGATCGCCACGCCATCCACGATTACCGTGATCAGTTCACTCGGTACTGCTACTTCGGTACCCGAATCGTTCGTGATCGTCATCGTGCAGCAGCTCCCGCGAACACATACGAGGCGATCGGATCGAACTGCTCATCAGCCGAGGTGTGGGTCGCGGCGACGAACTCATCGCGGAAGTACTTCATGGCCGCGGGGTAAGGAGTAGCAGCCGCATCACCCAAAGCGCAGAAGGAGCGCCCGGAGATCTGCGAGCACAGGTGGGTGAGGGTCTCCATCTCCTGCTCTTCACCGTGCCCGTGCTCGAACTTCTCAAGAACCCCGGTGATCCAGTAGGTGCCCTCGCGACAGGGAGTGCATTTGCCACAGGACTCGTGCTTGTAGAACTCCAACCACCGGGTAACGGCCTTGACCACACTCACGGTTTGGTCAAAGACCATTGGCGTTCCGGTGCCGAGCATCGTGCCGGCCTCAGCCATGGACTCGTAGGTGAGAGGGAGGTCCAAGTGTTCGGGCGTAAGCATCGGAACCGAGGAACCACCGGGAATCCAGAATTTCACGTCACTGCCATCGCGCATGCCACCGGCGTACTCGAGCAACTCACGCATCGTGATGCCGAGCGGCGCTTCGTAAATTCCCGGCCGCTTGACGTGTCCGGAGACCGCGAAAACCTTGAAGCCGGGTGATTTCTCAGTGCCGAAACCGCGGAACCACTCCACACCGCGATCCACGATGTATGGAATGTTCGCGATGGTCTCCACGTTGTTGATAACGGTCGGAGATGCGTACAGGCCGGCCACTGCGGGGAACGGCGGCTTCAGGCGCGGCTGGCCGCGGTAGCCCTCGAGTGAATCGAGGAGTGCTGTCTCCTCTCCGCAGATGTAGGCGCCGGCGCCGGAATGCACGACGACGTCCAGGTCGAAGCCCGATCCTTGGATGTTCGTGCCGATGAGTCCGGCTTCCCTGGCCTGCTTGACCGCGAACTCCACTTTGCGGATGGCGTTAGGAACTTCTCCACGGATGTAGATGAACGCGTGGTTTGCCCGGATGGCATAGGAAGCGATGATGACGCCCTCTACCAGCGCGTGTGGGTTGGCCATCATGATCGGGATGTCCTTGCAGGCACCCGGCTCGGATTCATCCGCATTGACCACCAGGTAGTGAGGCTTGCCGTCGCCTTGTGGAACGAATCCCCACTTCATGCCGGTAGGAAAGCCTGCGCCCCCGCGGCCACGAAGTCCGGATTCCTTAACTTGGGCGATGATGTCGTCGGGGTCCATCTGCAACGCCTTGGTCAGACCCTGGTACCCACCGACCGCGCGGTAGCCATCCAGTGTGTACAGGTCCGGGCGATCCCAGAATTCGGTGATGACCGGGGTCAGGGGTGTGCTCATCAGGCGTTTCCTCCCGTCATGCCGTGTTCGTTGGCAAGCTCGTTGGCACGTTCCTTGGCGATCCGCAAGCCCGCGAGCATCTTGTCGTCCACGCTGGGCGCATCGGCGAGGCCGTCGTCGGGAAAAGCGAGCGTGTGCTCGGTGGCTTGGAAGTCGCGAATGGCTGGGCCGCGGGTCGAGTGAACGGTCTCGCCACGCCGTAGGGCCTCGAGAACTTCGACCGCGCTGCTCGGGGTGACGTCGTCCATGAACTCCCAATCCACCGTCATCACCGGCGCGTGGGTGCAAGCCGCCTGACACTCGATGCGCTCGAGGAAGAATTCTCCGTCAGCACTCGGGGTGTTATGCCCGGCACCGGTGGCTTCGACGAGGGATTCCCACACTGCATCGCCGCCTAGCAGCCCGCACAAGGTGTTGGTGCACACACCGATGTGGTGCTTACCGACCCGCTCGCGCTTGTACATCGTGTAGAAGGTTGCAACAGCCGTGACTTCAGCGGGAGTGATGTCCAGTACCTCCGCACAAGCATTGATGCCATCGGTCGAGATCTCGTCCTCCTCGCTTTGCGCGAGGTGCAACATCGGCAGCAGGGCGCTGCGCGCGCTCGGATAACGAGCGGCGATCTCGCGCATCTGTTCGCGCGTGGTGTCGCTGATCGGCATGTGTGCCCTTCCTGGCTTAGATCGACGTCTCGTTAACGGTCCACGCCGCCCATGACCGGGTCGATGCTCGCGACGGCGGCGACGACGTCGGAGACCATGCTGCCCTCGGACATAGCGGCGGTGGCTTGCAGGTTGTTGAAGGACGGGTCCCGGAAGTGCACTCGGTAGGGCCGGGTACCACCGGCGCTGACTACGTGAGCACCGAGTTCCCCCCGAGGTGACTCCACGGCTGAGTACACCTGGCCCGGTGGGACGGTAAAGCCTTCGGTGACCAGTTTGAAGTGGTGGATCAGCGCTTCCATCGACTGGGACATGATGTGTTTGATGTGCTCGGTGGAGTTGCCCTGACCGTCAGCACCGATTGCAAGTTGCGCAGGCCAAGCGATCTTTTTGTCCTCGACCATCACCGGGCCAGGCTGCAATCGATCCAGGCACTGTTCGACGATCTTCAGCGACTCTTGCATCTCGGCTATCCGGATGAGGAACCGGCCGTAGGCATCGCAGGTGGTCTGGGTCGGGACATCGAACTCATAAGTCTCGTACCCGCAATAGGGCTGGGACTTGCGCAGATCGTGTGGCAGCCCAGTCGAGCGCAGGACCGGCCCGGTGATGCCCAGGGCCATGCAGCCTTGCAAGTCCAGGTAGCCCACATCGACGGTGCGGCCCATCCAGATCGAGTTGTCGACTAGGAGATCGGTGGTGTCTTTCATGCGCTTGCGCAGCAGCGGCAGTGTGTCGCGGATGGTCTGCACCGCATCGGGCGGCAGATCCTGCGCCACTCCGCCGGGGCGGAAATACGCACTGTTCATCCGTAAGCCGGTCACCATCTCGAACAGATCGAGGACCAACTCGCGTTCGCGGAAACCGAAGGTCATCGCAGTGAGCGCGCCGAGTTCCATACCGCCGGTTGCGAGGGCAACGAGATGCGAGGAGACACGGTTGAGTTCCATCATCATCACGCGGATGACATTGGCGCGCTCGGGGATCTGCTCTTCGATGCCCAGGAGTTTCTCAACACCCAGTACATACGCGGCTTCGTTGAAGAATGGACTCAAGTAGTCCATCCGCGTCACGAAAGTGACACCTTGCACCCAGCTTCGGAATTCGAGGTTCTTCTCGATTCCAGTGTGCAGATAGCCGATCCCGCACCGCACTTCGGTCACGGACTCACCATCGAGCTCCAGGATCAAGCGGAGAACACCGTGCGTAGATGGATGCTGCGGTCCCATGTTGACGATGAGGCGTTCTTTTTCACCTTCTGGTGCAACCTCGATGGTGTCCCAGTCCCCACCAGAGAGGTTGTAAATGGTGCCTTCGGTGGTTTCGTAACTTCCTGCGTAGATATCTTCACCGGGAGTCGCTGCGGTGGTGTACGTGACGTCGGCCATCAGTTATACGCCCTCCGATTGTCCGGAGCAGGGATAGTTGCGCCCTTGTATTCCACGGGAATACCGCCGAGCGGATAGTCCTTGCGTTGCGGATGACCGACCCAGTCGTCGGGCATCTCGATGCGAGTAAGCCCGGGGTGGCCGTCGAAGACGATCCCGAAGAAGTCCCAGGTCTCGCGCTCGTGCCAATCGTTCGATGGGTAAATCGACACGATAGACGGAATGTGTGGATCGCTATCCGGTGCGCTTACCTCAACCCGGATGCGACGGTTATGGGTGACGGAAAGGAACGGGTAGCACGCATGGAGTTCGCGGTCCTTATCGTCGGGGTAGTGCACCCCATTGACACCCATGCACATCTCGAAACGCAGCGCCGGTTCGTCGCGCAACATTCGAGCGAACTCCAGCAAGTTCTCGCGGCGCACGTGGAAAGTGATCTCGCCACGGTCGACAACGATCTTCTCTACCGCCGAATCGACGGGCAGATTCCGATCGCGCATCGATAACTCGATCTCATCGGCGAGCTCGTCGAAGCCATCCCCGAACGGCCGTGGGGTGGCGCCGGGCATGACGACCGGGGAAACCAGGCCGCCGAAACCGCTGGTGTCGCCGGAGCCCTCAACGCCGAAGGCACCGCGACGCACACCAACGATGTCCAACTCCGCGACGCCGTCAGGAACGACCGGAACCACCGGCGCTGCTGGCGTGATGTCCCCACTCACCGCAAAAGCCCCTTCATCTCCAAAGTGCTAGGAGCCGCCAGTGCGAGTTGCTCGTTCTCCACGATCTCGCGCTGAGCGTTCACGCCCAACTTCATGTCTTGGATGTCGTCGTGGATCTTCAAGATGGCATCGATCAGCATCTCCGGGCGCGGCGGGCAGCCCGGCAGGTACATGTCGACAGGCACCACGTGGTCGACACCTTGCACGACGGCGTAGTTGTTGAACATGCCGCCACTCGAGGCACACACGCCCATCGCTAGAACCCACTTCGGATTGGGCATTTGGTCATAGATCTGGCGCAATACCGGGGCCATCTTCTGGCTGACGCGCCCGGCGACAATCATCAAGTCCGCTTGCCGCGGCGAAGCCCGGAAGACCTCCATGCCGAATCGGGCGATGTCATAGCGAGGGCCGCCGGTAGCCATCATCTCGATGGCGCAGCAGGCTAGACCGAAGGTGGCCGGCCAGAGCGACCCCTTGCGGGCATACCCCGCCACCTTCTCGACACTTGTCAGCAGTACTCCCGACGGGAGTTTTTCTTCCAAACCCATGTCAGTCCCACTCCAATCCACCACGGCGCCACTCGTAGACATACGGGACGGCCAGGTTCAACAAGAACAACATCATCGCTATGAGTCCGAACGCTCCGAGCTGATCGAACGCCACCGCCCATGGGTAGAGGAATACGAGTTCGATATCGAAGATGATGAACATCATGGCCGTTAGGTAGTACTTCACCGGGAAGCGTCCACCACCGATCGGCTGCGGTGTGGGCTCGATGCCGCATTCGTAGGCGTCGTACTTCGCCCGGTTGTAGCGCTTGGGGCCGGTGAAACTAGCGATCACTACCGAGAAGGCAGCAAACCCGAACGCGAGTGCGCCTAGGACGAAGATCGGCGTGTAGACGTTCACGGCGCCGCGGGCTCCTCGAGTGGTCGGTGCAGGTGGGTTCGGTGCTTCGGTGATCGGTGTAATGCCTCGTGTCGATCGCTTTGCGCCCGAGCGCTGCTTGCGCACTCGTGAAACAGTTCACGATCCCCCGAAGCATAGTGGCCCAAGGCACGTGAGGTGAACCCCCGTCGGGCCGGAGTGAGCACAGTCACGGGCGCACCCCGCGGTGCAGCGCGACGATGCCCCCGGTCAGGTTGCGCCAGCCCACCTGCTGCCACCCGGCGACCTGCAAATCCTTGGCAAGCGTCGGTTGATCCGGCCACGCGCGAATCGATTCGGCGAGGTAGACGTAGGCGTCGGGGTTGGAGGATGTCTTGCGCGCAACCGCCGGCAACGCCCCCATCAGGTAGGTGCCGTAGACCTCGCGGAATGGACCCCAAGTCGGGTGGGAGAACTCACAAACGACGATGCGCCCGCCCGGACGGGTTACCCGAAGCATCTCCTGCAAACCCGCTTGCCGGTCGGCCATGTTCCGCAGCCCGAAGGAGATCGTCACGGCATCGAAGGCGGCGTCAGCAAACGGCAAAGCCAGTCCATCGCCTGCCACGAAGGACATCCGCGGGTTACGCCCCCGACCGACGGCCAGCATCCCTTGGGAGAAATCGCAGGCAACGACGAACGCCCCTGCCGCCGCGATCGGTTCGCTCGAGGTTCCGGTTCCAGCCGCGAGGTCCAGCACCCTGTCGCCGGGCAGCGCACCGAGAGCTTTAGCCACCTGAGTCCGCCACCTGCGGGTCTGACCAAGGGCCAGGACGTCATTGGTGCGGTCGTATCGCGCGGCGACGTCGTCGAACATCGCCGCGACGTCCTGTGGGGTCTTGTCCAATCCCGCTCGCGACATGCGCGCATAGTCGCAGAGGACAAGCATCACCGCTCGCCCTACCCTGATCAGGTGCATCGAACCCAGCCAGAGACCACGGCACCGAAACTGATCGCGACAACCCGGCCTATCGCCGATGTAGACGATCTGCTGGCGGCGCTTCCCCGAATCGGTGGCCTGTGCTGGATGCGTCGTGGTGAAGGCCTCGTCGGCTGGGGAATCGCCGCGAAACTCCAGGTGCGCGGAGTGGAGCGTTTCTCGCGGGCACAACGATGGTGGACTGAGCTGTGCGATCGATTCATGGTCGAAGATTCGGTCTCGGTCCCGGGTACCGGACCCATCGCTTTCGCCTCCTTCGCTTTTGACCCCGACGACCCCTCCGAATTGATCGTGCCCAAGGTGCTGATCGGTCAGCGCTCAGGGCAGACCTGGGTGACCACCATCCATACCGAGGGCAAGGAGCCACCGGATTCAACGTGGAGCGCGGACGTGGTCGGCGAACCGACGGCGGTGACCTGGAAGGACGGTGCGCTCAGCGCACCGGAGTGGGAGAAGGCCGTGGCGCGGGCTGTCGATCGGATAGCCGGCGGGGAGTTGGACAAAGTCGTCCTCGCCCGAGATGTCATCGCGACTATCGACGGTGATCTCGACCCACGGCTGATGCTCCAGCGACTGGCGGTCGACTACCCGACCTGTTGGACCTTCCAGGTGGCTGGACTACTCGGAGCCACACCGGAATTGCTGGTGAGGCGTACTGGCGATCTCGTAACCAGCCGAGTGCTGGCCGGGACAGTCCGCCGGCGCGGTGATTCTCAGCAGGACGAAGGCCTCGCGCAAGCGCTACTCGCCAGCGATAAGGACCTCGCCGAACACGCATACGCGGTGAAGTCGGTTGCGAAGGCACTTGCCACTCACTGCACCGACATGGACATCCCCGAAAAGCCCACGGTGCTCGAACTGACCAACGTTCAACACTTGGCAACCGATGTCACCGGTCGGTTAGCCGACGATGCCTCCATCTTGACCTTGGCCGCATCTCTGCACCCCACCGCCGCCGTTTGTGGGACCCCGACCGAGCGCGCACTCGCCATGATCGCCGACCTCGAAGAGATGTCCCGAGGCCGGTACGCCGGACCGGTCGGCTGGTTCGATGCTCGGGGAGACGGCGAGTTCGGAATCGCGCTGCGCTGCGCCGAGCTCGATGTCGAAGCCGGAACCGTTCGCGCATTCGCCGGTTGCGGGATCGTTGCCGGATCAGACCCCGAACGCGAGCTGGCCGAATCCCGAGCAAAACTCGTTCCCATCAAGGCGGCGCTAGACAACTAGCTCGACAACTAGCTCGGTAATTAATCCGAGTCTGGTCCACCGGATTCGTCCGTGCTCAGCCTGAGGTGGAAGGCCGTGGCCCCCGCGCCGAGGTCGGGTGCAGACCGCGCTCGCCACTGCTGCGGATCCAGCAACGCTTGCATCGCTTGGTTATCGGGCAACACGTAGGCGACTATCTCGTCGAAACCCAATCGCGGGGCAGTCTCGAGCAAATGGGCGAGGAGAAGTCGTCCGATGCCGCGCCCATGCCAGGCATCGTCGACCAGCAACGCCACCTCGGCCAGCGAGGTGTCCTGCGGATCGAGCGGGAAGATGTTGCCAATCGCCACTACCTCGTCCTCGCCGTGCGCATCGACCCCGCTCGTGACGACCAGAGTCGAACCCCGATGGCCGCCGGAAATGCGGCGCAGGTTCTCCTCCCGCCAGGTGTTCTTGGGCGTGAAGTAGCGCTGAAACAAGCTCGCAGCCGAGCATCGGGCGTGCAGTGCCTCCACACCCGCGGTGTCCTCCGGTCGCGCGAGCCGGGTCACCACTTCCATGCCGTCGACTAGGAGATCTCGCCAACCGAAGCCCGGCGTCCCACGAGCCACGGTCACGGCGTCGAGCAGTTCAAGAAGAGCCGAGGCGCGCTCGTACTCTCCAGCGGTGAACGGCGCGGATTCGCGACGGACAATCACATGCCGATCGACACTCCACTGCAACCGCGCAGCCGTTGGTGAGGAATCTTCACCAACCGACGCCTCCACAACCTCCCAGGAGTCAGCGAGCAACAAGTCAGCAGCTGCCTGCGGGGCGTAGTCCGGGTTGGCCAGCAGGCGCGTGCTCAACTCCAACACGCGAGCAGCAACGTCGTCAGCGTCCACGCCCTCACCGCGCCCGACCACCACATCGGTACCCACCGAAGACAGTGCATCGATCAGCATCGACCGGGTGGTGTCAGTGGCCGAACGCACGATCACATCGACCGACTGTCGGCGGGAGTCGCGTCCTGCCGATGCGGTGGACAAGCTCACCAAAGACACATCGAGCAGTGAGAGCACCCGTGTCAGATGCGCGATCGCGGAGGGCCCCTCCGCGATGGACAAGCGCACCCGCCACACGCGCTCTCGAGGGCGCTCAGCAAGTTCGGGATCGGCCGCTGAGATCGACTCGAGTAGGCGGGCAGCCAAAGCCGTCCACGCACGCACGTCATGAGCTGCGGGAATCAATGGTGCGAGGATGGCGAGTCCAACTCCGACTGCGAGCACGTGCAGCACCGCAGCTTCCGCATCGACAGTGTCGTCCAACTCACCGGTCATCCGCAGTTGACGCAATACTTCTCGCGCGGTCTTCCACCGACGCTCGAGCCTCGCCCCGACTAGGCCACGAAGAGCCTCATCGTGCGGCGCCGCCACCATTGCTTGAAGCTCCCGGGGATCCCACGCGCGGGTCGGGTCACCCAAGATGTCATGCGCGGCGGTGAGCAACGTCTCCATCGCTGGAGTACTTGGATCCGAAGCTTGACGTTTCATGGTCTCGGCAACCGGAGTTTCGGGCAGTCGTTCGAGAACCTCGCGTAGAAGGTCGATTCGGTGATCGCCCACCGCATTTATCGAACGCAGCGACACCTCTGCGGCCCGCGCGATGTCGTGGCGACTGGTATTGACGACCCCGTACTCGGCGAATAGTTCAGCGGCGACAGCGATGATGCGTTCGCGTCTGTCCGCGTCCATACCGCTACGCGCTTCCTACAGCCTGACGCACCGCGTCACGAATCTCTCCGAGCACCCGCGCCTCGCGGGCGCGATCACACGTCCGCACAACGATCACGTGAACGCCATTACCCACTGCGGCCTCGAGGTTCTCCCGCAAGGCATCGAGATCGGTTGCGCGGTGAACCTGCACTCCGTAGGCCGAAGCCAGGTGATCTAGGTCGATACCCAATGGCACCCCAAATACGCGCTCGAAATGTGTTGCGTATTCAGCCGCGCCTTGCTCGAGGGTGGAGAAGATGCCACCGCCGTCGTTGTCTGCGACCACGATCACCAAATCCGGGCGCCCCTCGCTCGCCGGTACGGCAAGGGCGTTGGAGTCGTACCAAAAGGCCTCGTCTCCCACCAGGGCGATCGCTGGTCCGCCGCCGGCACTTTGGGCGCCGATTGCCACACCCCATGCGGTGCTGACGCACCCGTCGATCCCGGATGCCCCTCGGTTACCAACCACGCTCACGCCAGCCAGCGAACGCCCAGCAAAACTGCCGACATGTCGAACGACCGACGATGCACCGAGGAACAACTGCCCATCGGCCGGCGCAACATCTGCGATAACTCGCGCCACATGCATCCCCGTCGGTTCGCTTGGCGCTGTTTCGCCATGCGGATAGGAGCCCAGTACCGTTTCGACCGCTGCGGCCGCCAGCAGATCAGCTCGCTCCCAGGCGTCCCACCACAGCGGATCGCTGGTCGCTTCGGTGGGTGGCAGTGGGACCGCGGCCAGAACCAGATCAGCGCTTCGTGTGGGATCACTCCACTGTGCAGAGGAATCGACCGCAATGTGCATCCCGGCTGATGCAACCAATTGCAGCACCGAGCGGTACAAACCCACGCGTCCGATAGTTACGGCGATATCGGGAATGTGCGCATTCCTGAAGGCTTCGTCATCGCACACAAGAGGTCCGTGTGCAAGTCCGGTCTCCGCCGCGCTTGCGCGACCCGATGGCTCGGAGATAACTGGCCAGCCGAGGGAATCGGCGAGTTCATCAATGAGGTCTACCGCATCGTCATCGTCATGGTCTCCGACCACGATCACTCCGCGACCGGGCACGCTGGCTTGCTCGTCAAGTAATGACAGCGCCTCATCCAACGGAATGCTCATACCAGCCACTAGCCGGGCATCGGCAGTCCACGGCTTCTCATCGGCTCGACCCTGAAACTGTGGCGGCAGGGACTGCAGGAGTTGCTCGCCAACCAGCGGAGTATCGAGTGGAACGTTTAGGTGCACTGGACCCGGGGTGATGGAATCTGTAGCTACCGCCACGCATCGGGCAACCGTCGATCGCCAGTACCGGTTCCCCGCACTGTCGGCATCAACGACTCCCATATCGATGTCCATGCGCGTGAACGTTGAGAAGACACCGACTTGTTCGATTGTTTGATTCGCGCCGACCCCTCGAAGTCGAGGTGGACGATCGGCGGTGATCGCCAGCAGTGGGACACCCGATTCGTGGGCTTCGACGATCGCCTGGAGCAAGTTCGTGGTGGCCGTTCCCGATGTCGTGATAACCGCGGCTGGCACCCCGGTCGCCTTACCTATACCCAACGCGAGGAATCCAGCGACCCGCTCGTCAACGCGAACGTGCACTCGAACTTCACCGCGCTCTTCCGCAGCCGCAGCTGCCAGCGCTAGCGGGGCCGAGCGCGAACCAGCGCCGAGCACGATGTCCGAAACGCCGCAGCGGATCAGTTCGTCGATCATTACCAGGCCCTGGGCAACGGAGGGTTCCACGTCCTCAGCCTTCCACTTCACGATCAGCGGTCTGCGAGATGGTGGCGTAGGCGCTGCGCAACCGCTTCCGCCACCACGCGGCTCGATCTGGATCGATGGCATCGCTTGCTTGCACGAGCGCTTGCAGATCCGGTGCCATACGTCGCGCGGGAAGCAGACCATCGCGCGGCCGCAGCGGCGGATCGGTCAAATCGGTGGCCAGCAGTGTCCCGGTTCCCAGGCCACTGGCCAGCGGCAAGTCCTCCAGCGCTGCGGCCGCGGCGATGGAAGTGGACAGACCGACGCCAGTGTCCAGCGAACCGCTGATCACAACGGGTACTCCAATGCTCTCGGCAACGCGCAACGTGGCGGCCGCGCCGCCCAAGGTCATCGGTTTGCAGACCGCGTAATCCGCGACTCCATCGAGCGACACGCTCTCTGGCGCATCCGCGAGCCTGATCCCCTCGTCTACCGCGACGGCGACATCAATCTGCGAACGCACACGGGCAACGTCGTCCAGATCCGCACAAGGTTGCTCAACGAACTCGATGCCATAGGCGCTCAACCGGCGCATCGCTGCCAACGCTTGATCAAGGGACCACGCGGCATTGGCATCAAGACGAATTCCGGTATCGATGCCTGCGCCATCGAGCGCATCTCGGATCGCCACCACGCGCGCCTCGTCTTCGGCGAGCCCAGCTCCCACCTTGACCTTGATAGTCCGACACCCGAACTCCCAGATCGCCTCGCGCGCCAGGGCACCGGCTTGCCGGGAGTCGACGGCGGGGACGATCGCGTTGACCTCGATGGACTCTCGACGAGGGGCTGGCCACTGCCCCCATGCAGCTTCGATAGCCGCCTCAAGCCAGCGGGCCGCGCGGGAGTCGTCGTAGTCATCGAATGGAGCGAACTCGCCCCAACCAGATGGCCCCTTCAACAACAGCCCATCGCGCACCGAAAGCCCACGAAACGGCACCCGCAGATCTACCGCAAACGGAACCGCCGCTGCGAGCAGTTCCTCGAGTTCCGGGGGCTGGATCACGGACGTCGTGGGAACTGCCCGAAGTCTGGTTCCCGCTTGTCCTTGTACGCATCGCGGCCCTCTTGCGCTTCTTCGGTCATATAGAACAACAACGTTGCATCTCCAGCGAGCTGCTGGACTCCAGCGAGGCCGTCGTCAGCAGCGTTATGAGATGCCTTCAGCATCCGCAGCGCGAGTGGGGAGAGGGCGAGCATGTCCTTTGACCAACGCACCGTCTCGATTTCCAGATCCTCGATCGGAACAACCGCGTTCGCCAAGCCCCAATCGAATGCCTGCTCCGCGCCGTACTGCCGGCAGGTGTACCAAACCTCCCTAGACCGCTTCAGTCCGATGGTGCGCGCTAGTAGTCCGGATCCATAGCCACCGTCGAACGAACCAACTTTCGGCCCGGTTTGCCCAAAGCGCGCGTTATCGGCCGCGATCGTCAGATCGCACACTACGTGCAGAACGTGTCCGCCACCGATGGCGTAGCCAGCCACCATCGCGATCACCGGCTTGGGTGTACGACGAATCTGAATCTGTAGATCGAGCACGTTAAGCCGCCCGATTCCCTTATCTGCGACATCGTCATCGCCGATGTACCCGTCGTTGCCGCGGATCACCTGATCACCACCGGAGCAGAAGGCAAGGTCACCTTGCCCGGTCAGGATGATCACCCCAACGCGATCGTCGTCGCGTGCGAGGTTCATCGCATCGGATAACTCAAAGAGAGTCTGCGGACGAAATGCGTTGCGCTTGTCCGGACGATTAATCGTGATTTTCGCGATACCGGCGTCCTCGCCCGTGGAAATCTCGTAACGGATATCGCGGTAGTCACCGATGGCTTCCCACTCGCAACCTGGGCGCATCGAACTGTGAGCAGGATCTTGCCAAGCCGGTGAATCCTCCGGTGCGACCGGCGGCAACTGGTACATCGTGCGGGTATCCATAACCGGAACGCTACCCGCAGCCCTTACGCTCGGCTCGATGTCGACGAGTGGTCCACCCCGCACCCTGAGGCTGCTCGAGGTCCCACCCGGCCCGGGCGCACTCGAGGTCCTCTGGCAACCCCTTACCGATGCACTCGCCGGCGGCCCGCCTCTTGCCCCGATCCCCGCCACATCACCAACCACGCCTCAGCCAGTGATCGATGCTCTGATCGCCGCGGCACGACCTAAGGAACCGGTGCCGCCGGATACGGCACTGGTCGTCGCGACTTCTGGCTCAACCGGTAACCCACGCGGCGTGGAATTGTCCGCCGCCGCCGTCAACGCGCTCACCGACCAGGTGAATGCCCGCGCCGGTGGGAATCCCGCCTGGGTGCTGGCCATCCCCGCGACATCCATCGGCGGCCTGAACGTATTGATCCGTGCACAGGCCACGAGCCAGCCCCCGATTCCGCTGGAAAGCCTCGCCGGGGCTCGGCCCTTCACCGACGAGGTCTTCGCCCGCGGCGTCGATGCTGCAGGTGCCACCGGTCGCCCGATTGCAGTCTCGTTGGTTCCCGCGCAACTGCCGCGTCTGCTCGCCAGCGAACTCGGCCGGACCACCTTGCGAAAGTGTTCGCTGGTTTTGGTGGGTGGAGCAGCGCTCGCACCGCAAGCGGCCCGCGATTGCACAGCAGCCGAAGTGTCGGTCACGACCACCTACGGGATGACCGAGACAAGCGGTGGCTGCATCCTCGACGGCCACCCCCTGGACGGAGTAGGCGTGCGTATCGGCGATGAACTCGGCGCAGACGATCGCCTCTACCTCACCGGACCCATGCTGGCCACGCGCTACCGCGACGATGCCGCAGATTCGATAGTCGACGGCTGGCTGCGCACCAATGACCGCGGTCGATGGAGTGCCGGACGACTGCAGATCCTCGGCAGGTTGGACGACGTCGTGACCGTTCGCGGGGTGAACGTGGACGTCGTGGCGATCGAGGATCGCCTTCGAGATCATCCGCGCATTACCGATGCCATCGTGCTCGTTGTCCCCGACCCCGAATCCGACCACCGATTACACGCAGCTTTCTTGGCCGACGAGGACGTTGCCGAATCCGACCTTCGAGCATGGGTGGGTGATCACCTCGGCAAGGCAGCGATTCCAAAGTACCTGCAACGCGTGGAGTCCTTTGCATCGACGGCGACCGGCAAGATCGACCGGCGCGCCACCGCTCGCGATCTCGGCTTCGACGATCAATCAACGCAAGGCCCCGGTGGAGATCTGTTGTGAGTACCCCAGCACCTTCGGTGTGGTTCGCGGGCGCTCGACCGCGAACGTTGCCCGCTGCCATCGCCCCGGTAGTCGTCGGAACAGCACTCGCCGGCACCTCGTGGATACCGGGGCGCGCGGCACTCGCGCTCGTCGTTGCCATTGCGCTGCAGGTGGGAGTCAACTACGCAAACGACTACAGCGACGGCATCAAGGGCACCGACCGCTCACGAGTGGGACCGGTCCGACTCGTCGGCCAGGGATTAGCCAGTCCCGCGGCCGTGCGCACCGCCGCATTCCTGTCCTTCGCCGTAGCCGCGCTCGCGGGGCTGATTCTGGTTGCGTTGACAGGCCACTGGTGGTTGTTGGCGGTAGGTGCGTCGGCCATCGCAGCCGCCTGGTTCTACACCGGAGGTCCCCGCCCCTACGGATACGCCGGACTCGGCGAAGTCTTCGTTCTCGTCTATTTCGGCTTCGTGCCGGTGCTTGGAACGTTGTACGTGCAGACCGATTCCATCGACATCGCTGCAGTTGCCGCCGCAGCCGGGGTCGGATCACTGATAACCGCGATCTTGGTCGTCAACAATCTGCGCGACATCCCATCGGACACCGAAGCCGGAAAGAACACGTTGGCTGTTCGCATCGGCGATCGGGCTACGCGGCGCTTGTTCGTCGCCTTGGTCGCCATCGGGTTCCTCGTGGTGCCCTTCATCGCAGCATCCACAACCGGTTGGGCGCTAGTCGCCCTTGCGGGCATCGGCTGGGCCGTCGCCCCGATCCGCGTGGTCATCGGCGGAGCCACCGGGCCCAGCCTGATTCGTGCGCTGTCCGCCACCGGCGTCTTGGTCGCCGCTTACGCCTTCTGGTTGTCCCTCGGTTTGGTCCTCGGGTTCATCCTCGGTTCGTGAGGCCTCGTCGATCCGCTGGTTGATGTGCCGAAAGAAGCCGCCCACCACATCGCCCATAGCCGTACGTTGCCGATTCAGCAGGAAGATGCTGATCACCCCGGAAACCACGACCGCCAGGGCAACCGCCCACAACCCCCGAACCGGGGTAACCAACTGCAGTAGCCACCACATTGCCAGGAAGAGGCCGAGCCGCATCACCGTGTAGACCACCACCGGACTCACGCTTAGACGCCCTCGATCCGCACTCATCCCACCACCGTACGCGCAGGGCGAAACCGCACGAAACGCTGATCTGGCGGACCGTGGTTACCATGGTGCGACCATGCTCCGCGTTGTCCTCGGCCTACTCGCTGTAGCGCTCTACATCTACTTCATTATCGATGTTGCGCGCACACCGAAGGCCCAAGCCCGAACGCTGCCGAAATGGTTGTGGTTGGTCCTCGTGATCGTGCTTCCACTACTCGGCGGTGTGATCTGGCTTGTCCTGGGAAAGACCTGGCCCGAGGGTGGAGGCTTTCGGCGTAAGCGCGGTCCGATCGCACCGGATGACGACCCCCGGTTCCTACGTCAGCTCGATGACGATGTTTGGAGTAAGAAGATGCGCCGCAAGCGCGGCGAACCGTCGTAGCTCGTCCTTATATCCAGCGCGGCTACAGCCCTGCGTAGGAATGCAAGCTGTTGACGAAAATATTGACGCCGAAATAGTTGATCAAGAACGTGACCAGACCCACTATTGCGATCCACGAAGCTTTGTTGCCGCGCCAGCCGGCAGTCGATCGAGCATGTAGGTAGGCGGCATACACCACCCACGTGATGAATGCCCACGTCTCTTTGGGATCCCAACCCCAGTACCGGCCCCAAGCATTCTCCGCCCAGATAGCACCGGCAATCACCGAGAAAGTCCACACCGGGAAGGCAAACGCGATGATGCGACTGGTGAACGTTTGCAGCCGCTCAGCGCTTGGCATCGATGCCATCGGACCGCCCCACACGCGACCAGAGGCCTCGCGGCGGGACTGAACGAGCGAGAGTCCGGCTGACGAAGCGGCGACGGTAAAGGCGCCCGCGCAGACGATGGCGGCCGAAACGTGGATGACGAGCCAGTAGGACTTCAGAGCCGGAACCAATTGCGCGGCTTCGGTGTATAGGACTGTGACGGACAGCCCGAGGGTCAGCAGCGCCGGAATGACAACGAACAAGCCAAGCCAGCGCAGGTCGCGGCGAAGTGACATCGCCAAAAAGACCACGAGCACGCCCCAGGCGGAACTGATGGAGAACTCGTACATGTTGCCCCAGGGGACCCGGCCGGCCCATAGTCCGCGCAAAACGAGAGCGATGGTCAATAGTCCGGTAGCCAGCCAGGTGAGCGACATGCCGATGTTGGCGAGCCGACGGCCGGCATCCAACGACGACGATCCGTCGGGTCGGTCGAGAACTGCGATGGGGCCCGAGTCCGAACCAGTTCCGGCGGCGCTCGCCTGCGCCGCCACCTTCGCGGTGCTCGGGCGACGCCCGCTCGCGAAGGACGCCGCGAAGAAGACCATCGCGATGGTGAGAGTGAGCATCGTGGCGTAGATGAACGCGTTGCTTGCCTCCGCCAGAGCCATTCCGCCGGTGCCGGTGGTCATGGTCGATCCCTTCGCTCATCCTCGTTCAACGAACTGCGAACCTGCGCGACATCCTCGGCGACATCGCCTGCTTCGCTCTTGGCCAGGCCCGCTACCTCAACGAGACTACTTCCGCTTGCCGCAGGCCGCGCTTTCACCCACAGCCGACGACGCCGAGTGAATAGCGAGACCGTTAAGCCGACCATCGCCAGGATCGATGCGGCCAACGCCGCCTCCTTGCCCGGATCGAAGGCGATCTGGAACGACGCCCAGCGCTGCCACCCGGTGAACTCGATCTCACCCCCCGGGAACTCCCAGGCCTGGCCCGGGATGAGCGCCCGCAACCCGATCTGCTCCATCTGCTCGGTTTCCAGCGAGTAGATGCTCTGCGGTACCCCGGAATCAAGCCCAAGGTCACCTTCCCACGCGGAAAGGAACACCGACGGATCATCGGCGTCAGGGAATGCCGAGTGCGGCCCGCGAATATCGTCGAGGGCAGACGTCGGCAAGAAAATGCCCTGGAAGCCCAGTTGGGGTGAGGAATCGGGCACCTTGATCACCCCGGTTGAAGTGAAGTTGCCGTCCTGCGGCAAGAACACGATGTCGTCGTCGAGGACCACCGCGCCGGTCGAATCGCGAACAATGAACGACGGCGCGTACCCGTGCCCCACCAAGAAGACCTTGGTGCCGGCGATCGAGATCGGAAAATTGACTTCAATCGACTCGCGCACTACCGGCCCCGCAGGTTCGCGCTGCAAATCGACGGTGGCTTCGAACAATCGGGGTGATCCGCGCTGGGCTTCGCTACGTTCGAACTCGACCGCGAAGTCATCGAGGGTGAAGGCGAAGGGCGGAATGGTGTCCGCCGTTGCCAGCCGTCCACCTCCCCAGGCGTCGTATTGAGTGAGCGTGTTGGAAAAGCCACTGCCTTCCTTCACGATCACGTTGCCCCGCCAGCCGAAGAGTCCACCAACGGCCACCGCGATCAGGACGAGAACCAAGGCAAGGTGGAAGACCAGGTTGCCCGTCTCACGGAGGTAACCCTTTTCGGCAGAAAGCCACACCGCGTCTTCGGTGGAACCGGTTCGCACGCGCCAGCGTCCTCGACGCAGCCGTTCGGCTTGCTCGTCGATCAGTTCAACAGGGGGGATCGAAACCTGCTGCTCAGTGAACTCCGACATGCGGTTCAGATGCCTGGGGGCCGCGGGTGGCTGGCTTCGTAGCGCCTTCCAGTGCACGCCCACCCGGGGTAACACACAGCCGATCAGCGAGATGAACAGCAACAGGTAAATGGCGGCGAACCACGGTGCGCCGTAGACATCGAAGAACCCGAGCGAATCCATGATCGGCCCGAGGGTGGGTTGTTCGGCGATCCACTCGTCGACCAACAGTGGGTTTGTTCCCCGTTGCGGCAGGATCGAGCCGGGAATGCTCGCGACCGCAAGCGCGAACAGCAAGATCAGCGCGGTGCGCATGCTGGTGAGTTGCCGCCAGGCCCACCGCAAGAATCCCCCAGTTCCCATTGGGGGCACGGGCGCCTCGGTAAGAACCGACGGCGGGCTGGGCGGGGCGGTCATGACCTTCTTAGTCTGCGATACGAACGCCGATCGCGCCTCACAGGGCCGTCTCGAAGCCGGGGATCGTCACCCGCAGCCAGATGGTGAACTGCAGCCACAGTCCGCTCACCAACAAGATGCCCACAAGCACGAGCATTCCTCCGCCGATGCGCATGATGAGTTCGTAGTGGCGTCGAATGAAAGCGGTGGCCGGTGCGATGCGGTCGATCAGCAGCCCAAACGCGATGAACGGGATGCCTAGGCCCAAGCAGTAAGCGAAGGACAAGATTGCACCGCGCGCGGCGCTAGCTTCGGCAAGTGCGAGGGATTGAACCGCGGTGAGCGTGGGTCCGATACACGGGGTCCAGCCAAGGCCGAACAACACTCCCAGCAGCGGCGCACCGGCTAGACCCCACGTAGGGGCCTTCAGCATCCGGTACTCACGCTGGAACCACGGCAGCACACCCATGAACGCCAAACCCATCACAATGACGAGGACGCCCATGACACGCGTGATGATCCCCTCGTAGCGCAACAGCACCGAGCCAAGCCCGCCAAATAGCGCACCGTAGGAGACGAACACCACGCTGAATCCGAGGACAAACAGCACACTGCCCAGCAGCACCCGGGATTTGCGAGCGCCGGTAGCCAACTCTGCTCCGGTCAGCCCGGTCACATAGGAGACATAGCCGGGTGCCAGCGGTAGAACACATGGACTGACGAATGCAACCAAACCCGCGGCGATCGCAATCGGAATGGCGATCAACATTGAGCCGCTGGTGATCAGCGTGCCGATGTCACCCACGGGTGTCGACCTCTTCGATCATCCCCCGCAACGTGCTGGCGCTCACTTTCCCGAGCGCACGTGCAGCTACCTGTCCCTCCCGGTCGATCACAAGTGTCGAGGGGATCGCCTGCGGCGGGAGAGAATCAGCGAACAGCAACTGCAAACGCCCATCTGTGTCTTCCACGCTCGGGAACGTCAAACCCATGGTCTCGACGAACCCGCGTGCGGCCGTATTCGAGTCGCGGGTATTCAGGCCGATGAATTGCACACCTTGGGTTTCAACTTCCTCCCACACCTCCTGAAGCTCCGGTGCCTCCGCCCGGCACGGCGCACACCAGGACGCCCAGACGTTCAACACCACTATGTCGCCTCGATAGTCCGCGAGCGCGAAGTCGGCGCCGTTGAGGGTGGAACCGGTGAGCGCCGGGCCCGCTACCCGATCATCCGGATCGATGATCACAATCGAGCCGTCACCACCGACGAAACCCGCTCCGTCTCCCGCGGAGGTTTCTGAAGCATCCGATCCGCACCCGGCGAGCAAAGACGCAGCAAGCCCAAGGAGCACGAACGGCAGAAGGCGTCCCATGTTCAGGCGCCGGCCACCTTGCTGGCACCCGGCAGCAGATCGCGGGCTGGCTCGCTATAGGTGATCGCGACGAGATCGTCGTCGTCGAAGGTAAGCGAGGTGAGCGAGGCCAGGTTGCACTGACGTGAGCGCGGATCGTGCCACAACCGGCGCCCCTCGGCGTCGAGTCGGGCGATCCAAATGGGCAACTGATGGCTGACCAGAACCGCTTCTCGACCTTGGGCTCGCTCGCGGGTGTTGACGATGGCTTGCCGCATCCGCGAGGCGACGTCGACGTAAGGCTCCCCCCAACTCGGCCGGAAGGGATTCCACAGATGTCGCCAGGTGGCCGGCTGACGCAACACACCATCACCGACACTCACCCGTTGACCCTCAAAGATGTTGTCCGCCTCGATAGCCAGCGGCTCGATTCCGATGTCATGACCGTGCAACTGTGCGATCGGTTCGGCGGTTTGCTGGGCGCGTTCCATCGGTGAGGAGATCACCGCGGCTATGTCGTGATCGGCGAGCGCATCGGCAGCCCGCTGTGCCATCTGCTCACCGAGTTCGGATAAGCGATACCCCGGAAGGCGCCCATAGAGGACCCCCTCTGGGTTATAGACCTCACCGTGACGAAGGAGATGGACGATGCTTCGAGTTCCGCTCACACCAGCGAGCCTAAGCAATACACCTGAACGAGCATCACCTCAGGCCCTTCGCACTACCGCGGTGTCGGTCAGGACTTGCGGCGGCCAGCGGCCTTGCGCTTACTCGGCCGCCACTCTTCGAGACCTTCGCTGGAAGCTTGCTCGCGAAGGGAATCGCCCTTTTCAGCAAGCGCAGCCACTAGTCCCTGCGGAGTGCTGGTCTCGGCGAGGACATCCACGCGCAGACCGTGCTCTTCGGCCGTCTTCGCCGTGTTCGGCCCAATGCAGGCGATGATCGTCGATTGATGCGGCTTGCCGGCGATCCCGACGAGGTTGCGGACGGTACTACTCGAGGTGAACAAAACAGCGTCGAAACCACCGGTCTTGATCGCCTCACGCACCGGGGCGGGCGGCGGCGCTGCGCGCACCGTGCGAAAGGCGGTGATGTCCTCGACTTCCCAACCGAGTTCGGTAAGCCCGGCCACCAAGGTGTCCGTCGCGATGTCGGCACGCGGCAGGAAAACCTTGTTGATCGGGTCAAGTAGTGAATCAAACGGTGGCCACACCTCAAGCAGACCGCTGGTGCTCTGATCCTCGCCAGGCGTCAGATCGGGTCGGACACCGAATTCAATGAGGGCTTCGACGGTTCCGACCCCGCACGCCGCCACCTTCAGACCGGAGAAGGAACGGGCATCGAGGCCGTACTCTTGAAGCTTCTCGCGAACGGCGCGCACGGCATTTGCCGAGGTGAACCCGACCCATTCGTAGCGCCCCTCTACCAATCCACGCACCGCCCGCTCGACCTGCTGCGGCGTGCGAGGTGGTTCCACGGAGATGGTCGGCACCTCGCTGGGCACTGCTCCATGCCGGCGCAGCATCGACACAAGTGCAGCGGTGTTGTCCTGGGTCCGCGGGATGAGCACGCGCCAACCAACGAGCGACTTGCGTTCGAACCAGTCCAGCCGCTCGCGCTGCTCGACAACTTCACCGATCACAACGAAACCACCTTTTCGGGTGGCCGATGATTCGGCGGCCTCTGCCAGTGTCGTGACGTAGGTGTACTGATCGACAGTCGTGCCATCCCGAGTGACCGCCACCGGCGTGGTACTCGCACGGCCGGCATCGAGCATTGAACGCGCGATGTGCACCAACCGGTTCGCGCCCGCAGGGAACACGGCTGTGGTCCGCTGCGTGCTCAGTTGCTCCCACGCGACACCGGAATCTTGCGCGTCAAGAACATGAACCTCGCGAGCCTTGCCGCCGAGTAATCCAAAGCCCGCATAGGCCGGAACACCGGTAATGGCGCTGACTGCTGGCACGACCTCGACTTCAACCTTGGCCCGCCGCGCGGCACCGACCTCACCGAGCAGCTCAGATCCCAAGGCGGGGTCTTGAGCCAACAGGCGCACGACGCTCCCACCGGCCTTGGCCGCATCAATAGCCGGTTTGATTCGTTCTCCTGCGTTGGTGACCGACTCCGGATCCACCGATGTCACCAGTTGCGGATCAACGAATGCTTCGGCGACCGGCACCGCCTGCTTATCGGCGACCACCAACGATGCCTCCGCAAGCAACCGGGCACCACGGAAAGCGATCAACTCCGGCTCCCCCGGCCCCGCCGCCACGAACGCGATGGTGGGAGTCTCGGGAACCTCCGGACGGGCGGCGGGAGGCACCAACGCACCCTCGGTTGGTTCGTTCATATCCGGGCTCGCCGAGACCTTCTTCGCGGACGCGCTCTTCTTCGCCGCACCCTTGGCGGCGGGCTTACTGGCCGGTGAGCTCTCCTTCGCCGGCGAGCTCTTCTTCGCAGCACCCTTGGCGGCGGGCTTACTCGCCGGTGCGCTCTTCTTGGCCGGTGCGCTCTTCTTGGCCGATGCCTTCTTCACTGGTTTCCCTGCCGTCTTCTTCGGTGCCTGGGTTGTCTTGTTCGGGTTCGTTTTTTTCGCAGGGCTCATGCGTTCATCGCCTCCGCACTGTCATTAACCGCGTCCTGGTAGCCGCCATCTAGCGGGGTGACCACCGATCCGTGGGGATGTCGTCGTCGTTGTTCGTGAAAGGCCAGCACCTGCAATTCGACCGCGAGGTCCACCTTGCGCACCTCAATGGAGTCGGGGACGCTCAGCACGACGGGCGCGAAATTCACGATGCTGTGTACCCCAGCGGCGACAAACCGATCGGCCACGTCTTGGGCGACTTCGGCTGGCGTGGTGATCACACCGATGTGGGCGTCCGTCTCCGTGACAACCTTCGGTAGTTCCTCCGGAGGACGGACGGACAACTCACGATCGGCCACCTGAACACGGGTGCCGACGATGTCTGGGTGGGAGTCGATCAGGCCGACCACTGTGAACCCGCGCGTGGCGAAACCGCGGTAGGACACCAGAGCCCGGCCGAGATTGCCCAGGCCGACAACAACAACACCCCATGGGTTGGTAAGCCCAAGCTCGCGGGCGATCTGATACGTCAAGAAGGCGACGTCGTAGCCGACCCCACGGGTGCCGTAGGAACCGAGGTAGGACAAGTCCTTGCGAAGCTTCGCGCTCGTCACCCCGCACGCGGCGGCGAGTTCCTCGCTGGAGACCGTCACCGTGCCGGCTTCGGCCATAGTCGCTAAGACTCGGTGGTAGACCGGCAGGCGTGCAACGGTCGCCTCGGGAATCCCCCGACCGGGGGCTCGCCTCGAGGCAGCGAAGGACTCGGCAAAAGAATCGGGAAGTGGCACCTAGTTCACCTGGCTGGTTGGTCGTTACCGGCGCTGCGTGCTCGGGCGCGCGCTGCCGATCGGGCGGCGTCACACTAGGGCCTCGTGCACGAATGCACAAAGTCAAACGGACGTAAGCGTCCGATTATCGGCTTAAGGCCTGGAAGAGTCGCTCCGGATCCACCCGGTAGAAGTCGTGCCGGGCGCCATCGACGAACACCACCGGGATGAACTCGGCGTACTCGTCCGCAAGCCGCGGATCGTCCTCAATGGAGACGACCTCGAAGGTCTCGCCGGTGCGCTCGCACACCTCCGCGACAACCCGTTCTGCTTCAGCGCATAGGTGACATCCCGATCGGCCGACGATCCGCACGCGAGGCACCCCTTCATTGTTCCAGGCGGTGCCGCGGATAGGCCGCGCGTACGCTTCTGGCGTGAGCGCACCCGATGTCCTAACTTCCTACCGGCGCGCGGGGCAGGCATCGGCCATTGCATCGTCCGCCCAATTCGGCGAGCACCCCGCTTCGACCTCGGCTGCATTCTTCGACGTCGACAACACGATCATGCGTGGTTCGAGTCTGTTCCACCTCGCCGTCGGGTTGGCAAAGCGCAAGTATTTCAAAGCGCGTGAGATCAGCGGCTTCGCTCGCAAGCAGGTGAAGTTCGTGCTCAGCGGCTCGGAAGACATGGAAGACATGGCTTCGGCCACCGAGGCGGCGTTGTCTTTTGTGCAAGACCGCTCGGTGAGCGAACTCGAAGCCCTCGCAGAGGACATCTTCGATACCGAGATGGTGGACAAGTTGATCCCCGGGACACTCGCACTAGCTCAAGGTCACCTCGATGCCGGCCAACAGGTGTGGTTGGTAACGGCTACGCCGCGTGAACTCGCAGCGGTGATCGCGCGCAGACTCGGACTCACCGGCGCTCTCGGCACTGTTGCCCGAAGCAACGGCGGCGTTTACACCGGAAGCCTGGACGGACCTCCCTTACACGGCTTGGCGAAGGCTGAGGCGGTTCGGGCTCTTGCCGAAGCGGAGGGGTTGGACTTGGCCGCCTGCAGCGCCTATTCCGATTCGGTTAACGACGTCCCGATGCTCTCGCTTGTCGGCAACCCGGTGGCGGTTAACCCCGATCCGGAGCTTCGTGCACACGCACGGCAGAACGACTGGCGGATCCGCGACTTCCGACGACGTGCGCGCATCAAACCTTTCGTTGCCCCCGTCGCATCCGGTGCTGCTGGTGTCGCGGTTGGCATGGTCGGGGGTTATGCGCTTTCCCGGCTCCAGCGTCGCTGAGGATGATCAGCCGAAAACGCCCCCGCGTTCGGCGAGTAGGTCATAAAGGGTGCGCTGGATTCGCTCGCGCACCTGATCGGTGATCTCAAAGAGCACCGCCGGATCGTCCGCGGCACCTTCCGGTAGGTGATCGGTCTGAATCGGATCGTCGAAATGGATGAGCCACTTACTCGGCAAGGGGACCAAACCCAAGGCACCGAGCGCCGGGAAGGTCGGTGTGATCGGGAAATACGGCAAGCCCAGCACTCGAGCGATTACCGAAGCATCGGCGATCATCGGGTAGATCTCCTCAGCTCCCACGATTGCTGTGGGAATGATCGGGGTCTTCGTGCGTACCGCCGCGGAAACGAACCCACCGCGACCAAACCGCTGCAGCCGATATCGCTCGGCGAACGGCTTGCCGATCCCCTTGAAACCTTCCGGCCAAACCCCAACGATTTCACCTGAACTCAGCAACCGTTCGGCATCCTCGTGACATGCCAACGTATGGCCGGCACGACGGGCGAGATCTCCGAGGAACGGGGTTTGGAACACCAGATTCGCGCCCAGCATTCGCAGGTTCCGGTGGGCCGGGTGCTCGTCGTGAACTGCTACCTGGGTCATCACCGAATCGAAAGCAATCGTGCCCGAATGGTTAGCCACTACGAGCGCACCACTGTCCGAAGGGATCGACTCGATTCCGCTGACCTGCACCCGGAACCAATGCCGGTATAGCGGTCGCACAAGTTGCATGAGAACTCGATCCGTGAATTGCGGGTCGAAGCCGAAGTCATCCACCGCGTAGTCGCCGGCCAATCGCGCCTTGAGTACGTCCCAGGTGTCGGTGGATTCCTCCGTGAGCGACACGGGAGTGGAGTGTGCGGACGGCACCGGGCCGGTGGCTCCCACCAGCCGGGCGGCTCGCGAGGGCCGCATCCGATCATCAGGCACGGTGCACCGCCTGAGCGAATGCCTCGAGTGCTTGCCTCGTGGAATAAACCCCGGTGAATCCAAGTTCCGCCGCCACCGCACTGGTATCGAGCACCCGACCACTTCGCAAGTAACGAATCTGATCCCGGGAGAAGTCCGCCCAAGACCCGCGCGAAAGTGACCGTCCGAATGCCGGCAGCAGTCCAGCCGGCAGCGGCACCGCCGGTCGACCGAGCATCTGCAGCACTTGCGACAAGACGATGGTGCCGCGGCCAGCCACATTGAAAGTTCCCGATGTCCGCTGCAGCACCGCGCGCCGGGAAACCTCGACGGCGTCGTCCTCGTGCACGAACTGCATTCGCGGGTCGAAACCCATGACCGTGGGGACAACCGGCATCGTCAAATAGGCGGTCATGCCGGTACGCATCCCCGGTCCCACGATGTTGGCGAAGCGGAAAGTGCACACCCGCACATCGGGTCTGCGCCGGGCGAAGCCGCGGACGTATTGCTCGACTTCCACCGAGTCCTTCGCCCAACCAGATGTGGGCGGGTGCTGTGGAACCGTGTCCTCGGTTATCAGTGCTGGGTCTTTCGGACCCGCTCCGTACACAGCTGCTGTGGACTTAACGACCAGGTGTCGAATGCTCGCGACTCGCTGACACGCAGCGAGCAACTGCATCGTTCCAATGACATTGATGTCCTTCATAACCGAACGACCACCGGCTTGGCGAGGGGTGGCGATCACACCCATATGCACCACGGTGTCGACATTCGAACGCTCGAGCAACTCGCTAATGCCCTGGTCGCGGATGTCTACACGCACGAATTCGCATGCAAGAGGCGCTGGGGGTGGAACGACATCAAGTCCAATCACCCGGTCGATCCCCGGCTGGTCCACCAGCCAAGCCGCCGTTTTGCCGCCGAGATACCGGGAGACACCGGTGACCGCGGCGATGACGCCCATGGGCTAGTTCGGACTACTTCTTATTGCGGCGTTGGACCCGGGTCCGGCGCAGCAACTTGCGGTGCTTCTTCTTGGCCATCCGCTTGCGCCGCTTCTTGACCACAGAGCCCATGTACTGCCTCTACTCCCTAGACGTCCGACCCGTGTCGGTCGTGCCGCCCCGACTTTCGAGACGGTCAGCCGTGAAGCCTACCGGGGGCGGAAAAGCGGTGCTACGCCGTCTCGATGTAGGAGTCGCGGAGATAGTCGTTGACAGCCTGCTCCGGCACCCGGAAGGAACGCCCGACGCGAACCGCCGGGAGATCGCCGTTGTGCACGAGCCGGTAAACGGTCATCTTCGATACGCGCATCACAGCGGCCACCTCGGCGACGGTAAGGAACTTCACGTCACCCAACGGACGGTCGGAGGTAGGGGCCATGGTCGTATCCATCCTTCGCTTCGCACCGGCAGCCCGGTGACCTAACGCAGAACCCTAGCGGGGGTCGGGGTCGGCGGGAAAGTTGATTCCCAAAAATGACCACTCGACAGTGTTCACCTGCTCTGCGGCTCTGCGGCTCTGCGGCTCACCAGCCCTCGGGATCAGGTTCGAGTCCGTAGAAACCAAAGACAGATTCCCGAGTCGCGAGGATGGCGGCATCGACCGGGTCCTGTGGATCCCACCCTTGAACTAACGGCCGCGGCCACGGTGTTTGTCCATCGGTCATCCGAAACGGCCCGCTGCGCCCCATCGCCTCATGCACGAATTCGCGGTATTCCTCGGGAACATCGGATTCAGGATCGATCGGCTGTCCGCTCACCTGCGCCACAAGATGGGTCCAGGCTCGGGGCACTACGTCCACCCACTCATAGCCGCCACCACCGGTGGCAACCAAACGACCATGGGCGAAAGCGTGCGCCCACGAATGCACCGCGGTGAATCCCAATCGCTGGCCGTCGACGCTCAGCGCCAGATGCGCGAGTGGATCCTCCGCGTGTGAATCGACTCCGTTCTGTGAGACCAGCACATCGGGCGCGAAGGCTTCCAACAGCTCTGGAACCACGCCGTGCAAGGCGCGCAGCCAGCCCTGATCTCCGGTTCCAGCCGGCAGCGCAATGTTCACGGCCGACCCCTGAGCGGCCGGGCCACCGTTCTCGCTTGGCCAACCGCTACCCGGGAACAGCGTCTCCGGGCTCTCATGGATCGAGATCGTCAGCACTCGCGGGTCATCCCAGAAGATCGATTGCACGCCGTCGCCGTGATGGACGTCCAAGTCAACGTAGGCAACACGCTCGGCGCCGTTGTCCAACAACCAGGCGATCGCCACGGCGAGATCGTTATAGATGCAAAACCCGGCCGCTCGATCGCGCATCGCATGGTGTAAACCCCCGGCGATATTGACCCCGTGTGCACTTTCTCCCCGCCACACAGCCTGGGCGGCGGCCAAGGTCGCGGCGCAGACCCGAGCCGAAGCCCGATGCATATCCGGAAACAGCGGGTCATCGGAGGTGCCAAGCCCGCGAATCGGATCTGCTTGAGGTGGAGACGCACCCGCACCTTTAACTGCGTCGATGTATGTCCTGTCGTGCACCCGAGCAATGAGGTCATCATCGACCGGCTCCAGTGGTCCGATCATCGACAAGGCCTGATCCAACCCGAAGGCACGGATCAACCGCATCGCCAACTGCACCCGAACGGGCGCGAGTGGGTGGCCGGGACCGAAATCGTATTCAGCGAGCGCTTCGTCCCAGACCAGAGAGGAGGAATGGTCAGTCCCGTTCATCGGCCATCTCCTGCGAGCGACGAACGTTCGCTCGCATCGCCTCCACGACGATCTCGCGCAATCCAGCTTCATCGAAGACAGCAACAGCCGCAGCGGTGGTACCTCCTTTGGAGGTCACCGACTCGCGGAGCCCTTCAGCCTCACTCGGTTCGCGACTGAGCAGTTCGGCGGCCCCGGCAATGGTGTCTGCAACCAGCGAAGCCGCGACGTCCGAAGCCAAACCCAACTCCTGCGCACCGCGACGCATCGCCTCCGCGAGGTAGAAGACGTACGCCGGACCACTGCCGGACGTGGCGGTCAGTGCATCGAGTTGCTCCTCGACCACTTCCACGGTGACCGCATTGGACTTCAGTAACCGATGCACCAAATCCAAGTTCACCGGCGTGCAGGCCGGGCCCGACACCAGCCCGATCACACCCTTGCCCACGCGCACGGGGGTATTGGGCATCGCCCGGATAACCGCAATGTCAGGGCCAAGCCGTTCTTGCATGGAACTCACTGAGATTCCGGCGGCGATAGACACCACGACCACACGCGCAGCAAGCGATGAAGCCATCTCGTCTATCACCGCGAGAATCTGGTGCGGCTTAACCGCGAGAAACACCACGTCGGCGCCCTCAACCGCGTCTGTAAGCGGCGCAACCTCCACGCCCCGCTCTTGCCAGGACCGCGCTCGATCGGGGTCGGCTTCGACTACACGAACTTCAACTGGGCGGGCATCCATCGTCGATCCCAGAAAGCCTTCCAAAATTGCCCCACCCATGACGCCGCCACCGACCATCGTGATGCGAAGCGGGTCACTCATGTGGACCTCCCAAAACTCGACAGGATCGGGCTACCTTGCCACAGCAAAGGTCAGCGATCCGACGCACGCGGTAGCGGCTTCGTCGGGTCGATCAGACCTTGGATCGTCGGCGCCACCAACGCCACCACCTGCTCTTCGGGTGCAGATGCCAAAGGTTCGACTTGGGCTCCGTAGCGAGTGACCAGCACACCACCGAGGTAAGCGCTAATCAACGCCCCGCGCATACGCGCGTCAGGAACACCCACCCGAGCCAATGCCTGGTCGATGATCTCCGTTGAAACGAACTCCCAAACCGCCCGGATCTGGTCAGTCGACACGGGAACACCCGACACCCCAGAGGACAACCCCGAAGCAGCCGATGACAAATCCGCGCGAAGTTGATCGTCCTCCGCGGCCCGCAAGGCGAGCCGCACCAAGCGCTCCCCCATGCCATCCAGCCCCGGTGCTACCAGCCGAGGGATAGCCGACGCCGGGTTGAATGGCAGGTTCATGACGGCCGCGAACAGATCCGCCTTGTTGCGGTAGTACGAGGACAGCACAGCGGGCGCTACGCCTGCCGCCGACGCGATTGAGCGCACGGTGGCGGCCGCATACCCGCGGCGCTCGAAGATGGCTCGAGCAGCGTTCTCCACCGCGGTCTGACGCGAGGGATTCGAGCTGCCACCGGATGGGGCGTCGTCGTCCATCAGTCCTCCCGCAAGTGGGTTCGTGCGAATTCGAGGGTTTGCTGCAAGTCAGCCACTCGATCTTCGCGTGAAGCTGCCCCGCGGGTGGACACTTCGGCGATCACACTGCCGCAAAAGGACTGCTGCCTGAGTTGGCGCAGCACCTCGGCCACCGGCTGATCACCGCGACCGGGTACCAGATGCTCATCGCGGGGTGAGCCGGTGCCATCTGCGAGGTGGATGTGCGAGACCCGCGAGCCGAGTTCGGCGACCATCTCCCGCGGGTCGGTATGAGAGACCGCTGTGTGCGACAGGTCAACGGTCGTGTGCGCGTAGTCCTGGTTACGAATGTCCCAATGCGGCGAATAGGCACCAAGAGCCGATGGGCCGGCCCGCCATGGGTACATGTTCTCCACCGCGAAGCGCACATCGGTTATCTCCTCCATCCGCGCTACACCGTCCTCGAAGGAGCGTGCGTAATCACGCTGCCAGCGAAACGGTGGATGCACCACGACCGTCTTGGCACCGAGTACTTCTGCCACCTCTCGTGCGCGCTCCAGCTTGCCCCACGGTTCGGTCCCCCAGACTCGCTGCGTGATCAACAAACAAGGTGCGTGGATTGCCAGCACCGGGACTTGGTAGTGATCGGTCAAACCCTGCAAGGTTGCCAAGTCCTGGCTCATCGCATCGGTACCCACCATGATCTCGACGCCGTCGTAGCCGATCGACGCCGCCAACTCGAAGGCCACCGCAGTGGACTCAGGAAACACCGACGACGACGACAAACCGATATCGATCATGTGCCAGCCCTACGCCAACGATCGGCAAGCACTCCGGACACCCACACCGCCAACGCACCCACCGCGCCAACACCGATGGCAACGAGGCTGTAGCGCTCTGGGGACAAACTGAGGGCGAAGAACTCCGACAAGAACGGCACGTAGAGGACCAGCACAAAGGCGCCGACCATCGCCAAAATGATCGACCACCGCACCAGGTTCAAGGGCCGGGCGGAGATGGCCAGCACACCCATAGCAACCATGAACAAGGTGACGGTGGCGGCTTGCTGGGCTTTGATCACCGGCTCATCGACCCACAAAGCAAGGGCGTAGCTCGTCCATGCGGCCAGTGCCGCGATAAGACCCGCGGGCACCGCGAACACCAGGACGCGTTTGAAGAATCCCGGACGGAACCGCTCCTTATTCGGCATGAGGGCGAGGAAGAAGCCAGGGATTCCGATGGTCAGCGCACCCACCAAAGACAGGTGCCGAGGAAGAAACGGGAAGGCAACTGCGAACACCCCGGTCATGACGGAGATAACCGTCGAGTAAACACTCTTGGTCAAGAACACATCGGAAACCCGCTCGATGTTCCCCAGCACGCGACGGCCTTCGGCCACGACCGCCGGCAGGACCGACCACTTGCTGTCCAACAGCACGAGCTGGGCCACGGCTCGAGTGGCCCCCGAACCTGAACCCATCGCGATACCGAGGTCGGCATTTTTAAGCGCCAAGACGTCATTGACACCGTCGCCGGTCATCGCGACGGTCGATCCACCCAAATGCAGTGCATCGACCATCTGTTGCTTCTGCGCCGGGTTCACCCGACCGAACACCGAATGGCTGGCCATGACACCTGCTAGTTCATCGGTGTCGTGCGGTGCCTGCCGGGCATCCACCGGGTCATCAGCACCGGGAACGCCCGCCTGTTGCGCGATCGCGCCGACGGTCTCAGCGTTGTCGCCCGAGATGACCTTCACCCGAACGCCCTGGTCCAAGAAATACGCGACCGTCTGTTCGGCGTCGTCCCGCAGTTTCTGATCGATCACGATCAGAGCAACGGCCTGCACCGGGCCGGGACCGCGATCGGCATCGAGTACTTGCTCGCGTTCGCCTTCAGCGAGGACCAGCACTCGCGCCCCTTCGGCCGCAATGGGGGCAGCAACGTCCAGGACCGACGCATCGCTCGGGGTAACCATTTCCGGAGCTCCGAGAACCCAGGCACCTTCCCCCTCGAAGGCACCCGAGGACCACTTTCGGGCACTGGAGAACGGCACCGAGCCCGTCACGGTCCACCCTGGATCGGCGAAAGCCTCTTCGATCGCCAACAGCGTCGGGTTTGGAGAGGTCTCGGTTGCCGCCATCGCCCCGAGCACCCCACCTACCCGCTCTTTAGATGTCCCGCCGAGCAACTCGATGCGATTCAGATGCATCCCGGGTTCGGTGAGGGTTCCGGTCTTGTCCGCGCAGACCGTGTCCACGCGCGCGAGAACCTCCACCGCCGGGAGGTCTTGCACGAGGACCCGCCGCTGGGCTAGCCGGATGACCGAGACAGCCATCGCGATAGAGGTGAGAAGCACCAGGCCTTCGGGCACCATCGTGACGACACCGGCGATGGTGCCGCGGATCGCCTCGTTGACAGGCAGATCGGCGCGGATGAGTTGTGAGGTGAGCAGCAAGATGCCGACGGGTACGAGGAAGTAACTGACGATCCGAATGAAGCGATTGATCGCATCGCGCAGTTCGGAGTTGGTCAGCGCAAACTTCTTGGCTTGCTCGGTCAGTCCGGCTGCGAAGGAATCACGTCCCACCCGAGTGGCGCGGTAAACACCAGACCCGGCAACAACGAACGAGCCGGACATCGCGCCATCGCCTGGGTGCTTGTCGACGGGATCGGCTTCACCGGTGAGCAGACTCTCGTCGACTTGCAGGCCAGCGGCTTCGAGAACCTCACCATCAACCACGAGTTGATCGCCAGTGGAAATAACGATCACGTCGTCAACCACGATTTCACTAGGCCGTACCTTTGCGTCCGCGCCGTCTCGACGCACCACCGGTTTGGCTTCACCAATGACTGCGAGTTTCTCCAACGTACGCGCAGCTCGATACTCCTGGGTGATACCGATGAGTGTGTTCGCCACGATCACGAAGCCGAACAGCGAGTCCTGAATCGGCGCGACGATCAGCATGATGATCCACATCGAGCCGATCAAGGCGTTGAACCAGGTGAAGGTGTTCTTGCGGATGATGTCCGACAGGCTGCGCGAAGTAGCGGTCGGCGCCTCGTTTACTTGCCCACGTTCGATTCGTACGGCAACTTCCGCGGAAGTGAGGCCGGTTACCTTCGTGACGGTGGTCATCGTGGGAGTCCGTCCATGCGACGGAGGATGACCCCCTCCCGCAGTGCCCACGGACACACATCGAGCTCCTCGACCTCGAGTAGGTCCATCGCGGCTTCGGCGACCAGGGCGCCGGCCAAGAGTTGACTCGCGCGCCCGGGCGACACACCGGGAAGTTTGGTTCGCTCCGTCGAAGACAAGCCCGACAGCAGGGTTACAAGTTGCCGAACGTCAGATGACTTGAGGCGGCGACGCAAGTACGTCCCCTCGGAGGATGCCGGAGCTCCGGCGATTCTGGCCAACTGCTTGAGCGTCTTGCTTGTCGCGACCGACAACATTGGGGCCCCTGCCCGGCGCAGCGGACCGATCGAATCAGCGATCACTGCACGGGCGTGCTTGCGCATCGCCTTGACCTCAGACTCGGTGGGCGGATCGTTGGCAACGAAATCGCGCGTTAGCCGGCCCGCCCCGAGGGGCAAGGAGACCGCTGCGTCCGGTTCCTCATCGGCTCCAGACGCCAACTCCAACGAGCCTCCACCGATATCAACCACAAGCAGTCTGCCTGAAGACCAGCCGAACCAACGTCGAACCGCTAAGAAAGTCAACCGTGCTTCGTCGTCGCCGGACAGCACATCAATGTTCAGACCCGTGCGTTCGCGGATCTCAGCGATGACCGCCTCACCGTTGCCAGCTCCACGTATAGCCGAAGTGGCGAAAGAGATGATCTCCGTAGCCCCTCGGTCTTCCGCAAGTTCTTGACCTTCCTCAACGAACTCAACAAGAGAGTCGATGAGAGCCCGGTCAATGTTGCCGTCTGCATCGATGTGTTCGGCCAGCCGAATCTGCTTCTTGTGCTTGGACGCTGGGATCGGCGCGGCTCCGTAGTGCGCATCCACCAGTAGGAGGTGCACGGTGTTGCTGCCTACGTCCAGCACGCCCATACGCACAACCCCACTCTATGTCCACAACCCACCCCGCGCCGTCGCCCGCGGCACCGGTTTCGCCTAGGCTCAGCGGGTGCCGGAAGTACCCCTAGATTTCCCTCGTCAGTGGGTTGAGTTCGTCGACCCAGCCGATAGCGATCAGTTGATCCGCGCCGACCTCACCTGGCTCACGTCGAGATGGACATGCATCTTCGGGCAGGGGTGCAAAGGAATCGATGCCGACCGCCCGGATGCCGGCTGCTGCGTGCACGGCGCGCACTTCTCGGAGAAGAAGGATAAGAAGCGCGTAGAGAAGTGGGTCGAGAAACTCACTCCTGAACTGTGGGAGAACCACGATCTCGGGGCAAAGGGTGGCTGGACCGAAAAAGAGGACGGGCAAAGCAAGACTCGGGTGATCGACAACGCCTGCATTTTCCATAACTCCGAGGGCTTCGAAGGTGGCTTCGGCTGCGCCCTGCACCACCTTGCCAACCGCGAGGGCGTCTCTTTCATCGAGACAAAACCCGAGGTCTGCTGGCAACTTCCACTCCGGCGTACCTACGAAGACCGCGAATACGAGGACGGCACCGAGCGCCTGGTTGTCGTGCTCGGTGAGTACGACCGTCGCGGTTGGGGTGAAGGCGGTCACGATTTCCAGTGGTACTGCACTGGCAACACCGATGCGCACGTCGCACCCGATCCGGTTTATGTCGGATCCAAGGACGAGATCGTCGCGCTGATCGGGCAAGAGGCCTACAACGTCCTTGCCGACATGTGCGCCAAGCGCGAAGCACTACTTTCCAAGAATCCGACCGACCCGGCGCTCGCCCCGCACCCGGCTGACCCGGTCACCTAGCCCACAAGCCCTAAGCCAAACCAGTGGCAAAGTCCAAGCCGTCCTACGAGTGCTCCGCATGCGGGGCGGCTTCACTGCGCTGGACCGGCAAGTGCGTCAAGTGCGGACAGTTCGGGACCGTCGCCGAAGTGGCACCGAACACGCCGGCTCCCGGGCGCCGCGCCTCCACCCAGGGTGCGGCACCAATCACCGCCGCCAAACCCGTCTCGGCAGTCACCGCGCAAGGCCCGGTCCCACGCATCACCACGGGCATTGGTGAATTCGATCGCGTGCTCGGCGGCGGTCTCGTTGCCGGTCAAGTACTACTCGTCAGCGGCGAACCTGGCGCCGGCAAGAGCACTCTGCTGCTCACCGTCTCCAACTCCATTGCTGAGCGAACCGGCAAACCCGCGCTCTACATTTCTGGCGAGGAGTCGGTCGATCAAATTGCGGTACGCGCCTCGCGCATCGGAGTGGACAGCGACGACCTCTTCATCGCCGACGAAACCGATCTCGCAAGCGTGATCGGACACATCGACGCCCTCGGCAACGAGATCTCGCTCGTGATCGTGGATTCGGTGCAGACCATCGCCTCGGCGGATGTCGATGGTCGTGCTGGCGGAGTAGCCCAGGTGATGGAGGTTGCCCAAGCACTCACCCGCGTTGCCAAGGATCGCGGTATCCCTATTTGCCTGGTCGGTCAGGTCACCAAGGAATCCACGGTTGCAGGACCGCGCGCCCTCGAACACATCTGCGATGCCACACTCTCGCTCGATGGCGATCGTCAAACCTCGCTGCGCCTGCTGCGAGCGGTGAAGAACCGTTACGGCCCAGCTGATGAAGTCGCCTGCTTCGAACAAACCGACCGCGGCATGGAGGAAGTTGTCGATCCGAGCATGCTGTTCCGCGAAGAACGCCAAGCTCCGGTTCCGGGAACCTGCGTCACCGTCACCATCGAAGGCAGACGCGCCATGCTCGCCGAAGTGCAAGCACTCGTCGCTCCCACCACCAACCCGAACCCCAGGCGCGGAGTGTCAGGACTCGACTCCTCGCGCGTGGCCATGCTCGTCGCCATCACCGAGCGCGTGGCCGGACTCAAACTCGCGGATAAAGACGTCTTCGTCGCAACCGTCGGCGGTATCCGACTTTCCGACCCGAGCACCGACCTCGCCACCTGCCTGGCGATCGCATCAGCCGGCAAGGACCTCCCGATCCCGCTCAACGTTGCCGCGATCGGCGAAGTCACCCTCTCCGGGGACATCCGCCGCGTACCGATGATCAACCAGCGCGTTGCCGAAGCGACGCGCCTTGGCTACACCCGCGTCCTCGCCCCCGCAGGCACCAAGAACTCACTCGACAAGCGCGGCGTAGGCGCTTCGATCATTGAGGTGAATAATCTCAGCGAATCCTTCAGCCATATTCGCTCGAGCAGCGAAGCGCAGCCGACGTTCTAGCTAGTTGTTCTTGTTGCTCAACGCGAAAGGCACGCCTTCGCTTTCGATGTCGAGGTTACGCCCCACCACTTCATACCTACCGGCCTTGGCTTTACGGCCCTTGCCATCATCCGGGCAGCCCTTCTGGCTGAGTCGACTGTTCCAGGTGAGAGAAGACACGGCTTGTTGACCCGGGGCCATCAGCGTGACGTTGGGTTCGTCGCTGGTAGAGCAATCATCACTGGACCACACGTGGTAGCCACCGGAGGTGATCTTCAGTTCGTTCGCCTTCGGACCGATGTCGCGGAAACACGCGACTTCACCAATGTTCTCGATAGTGAGAGTCAAGACCGGATCCTGGGCACCGACTCGATAAGTGGAGGAGTCGGTACTGGCCGTAACCTCGATTGATGAATCCGCGCAATCAGTGGGTTCGGCCGGAGACGCGACGGCTTCATCAATGGGTGCGATCGGTTCGCCGTCTTCACCCACCTCCTCCCCAGTCACCTCGTCGATCGCGGCAACAGGTTCGCCAGCGCTCGGAGAGGCGGCGCTGCGGGAGCTAAGCAGCCACCAACCGCCGATAAGCAAGGTCAGCACGATGACCAGTACCGTGCCGCGCCGAACCCAGTAGACGATCGGCGGCTCCGGCCCCACAGGCTGCAGCACTCCCGACATGTTCTCCACGGTACTGCGACGCCCGGGCGGTCATGGAACGATCCGGCCCGTGGCGAAGGACACAACCACCATCGAGGCCGTGTGCTCGTGGTTTGAGACCGCGGCACGGCAGTTACCGTGGCGGGCAACCTCACCCTGGGGGGTGCTGGTCTCTGAGTTCATGTTGCAACAAACCCCGGTGGCGCGGGTGGAGCCGCAGTGGTGGGCGTGGATGGACCGCTGGCCAGAACCGGTGGATCTGGCAGCAGAACCCGCTGGGGAAGCTGTGCGGGCCTGGGGCAGGTTGGGGTATCCGCGGCGGGCCCTGAGGTTGCATGCCGCGGCCGTGGCGATCACCGACCGGTACGGCGGGCAGGTGCCTAGTGACGAGCAGGACCTGCTGGCTTTACCCGGCGTTGGTGAGTACACCGCGGCGGCCGTGCGGGCCTTCGCGTTCGGGCTGCCGTCGGTTGTTCTTGATGTCAACGTCCGGCGGGTGCTGGCGCGGGCGTGGAGCGGGATGGCCGAACCACCGGGGCACCTAACCGCGGTGGAGCGGGCTTTGGCGCAGGGGCTTGCCGAGCTAGCGCCGAACCCGGCGCAGTGGGCAGCGGCGAGCATGGAACTCGGGGCATTGGTCTGCACCAAGCGCGAGCCGGACTGCACCGCGTGCCCCCTGCAAGATGACTGCGCGTGGCAAGCAGCCGGAGCACCCAAAGTCGACTTCGTGGTTCGGCGGCAACCACGCTACGAAGGCAGCGATCGGCAAGCACGCGGGCGATTACTGGCCGCGCTGCGAGATGCCGACGAGCCGCTAGCGAGAGCATCTCTCCTCGCGGAAGTTGCCAATGGCGAGCAGGCGGAACGAGCTTTGTCATCGCTGATTGCCGACGGGCTGGTAGTGGACGACGCAACGGGGTTGCGATTGCCCTAGCCGGTTTCGCGGGGCAATGGCTCACGGTCACTGGTGCGGATCACCGTGCGTTCACCCAGGTCGGTGATCAACGCGACATCTACCCACTGGCGGTCTCCCGCGATTCCGGTAACCGGGCAATCCGAGGTTCGGGATCGCTGCACCTGCGCGCTCACCTCGACGCGCGGGCCACGCTCATAGGCCGTCACCTGAACCTGCTCATCGGGACACAAGCCGCGTGGCGGCAAAGCGACCGCGATCTGAATAGCGCGCTCGTCGGTTGTGGGGCGGTAGGCAACGGGCTGCAAATCTTCGGTGACGAGCCCGAGGGCGCGCAGCGGTCCCACACCCCCAAAAAGCCCAGCGGCTGCGATGAGCCCGGCCACGACGAGCACGCTCACCAGCAGCCACCACACGAAGCGGGGAGCGCGGCGTTTAGGTCCGTCGAACTCGTTGATCCCAGGGATGAGCGGACCGCTGTTCACGATCCACTCACCGGAACATCAGTCCTGGTCTGCGGCTTCCATCGGCGGAGCGTCGGGCAACTCTGCCTTGGGGGTCGGAGAGAAGGTGAAGGTGCGATCATCACCCTCCCCTTCGACGTCGACCACCACGATCGAACCCGGCTGCAGATCACCGAAGAGCATCTTCTCACTCAGCGGGTCCTCAAGATCGCGTTGAATCGTTCGCCGGAGTGGCCGCGCTCCAAGGGTCGGGTCATATCCACGCTCCGCCAGCAGCGACTTGGCTGCCGGCGTGAGTTCGATAGCCATGTCCCGATCCTGCAAACGCTGCTCTAGGCCGGCGATCATCAGGTCGACGATCTCGATGATCTCCGCCTCGGTGAGTTGGTGGAAGACGATGGTGTCGTCGATGCGGTTCAAGAACTCCGGCCGGAAGTGCTGCTTGAGTTCTTGCTGCACCTTCGCCTTCATCTGCTCGTAGGCGTTGTCTTCGTTGCCATCGGGCGCGAAGCCGAGCATCAGACCCTTGGACACATCACGGCTACCCAAGTTGGTGGTCATGATGATGACGGTGTTCTTGAAGTCGACCACGCGGCCCTGAGCATCGGTGAGACGGCCTTCTTCGAGCACCTGCAACAGCGAGTTGAAGATGTCCGGGTGAGCCTTCTCGACCTCATCGAAGAGCACCACGCTGAACGGCTTGCGACGCACCTTCTCGGTGAGCTGGCCACCCTCTTCGTATCCGACGTAGCCGGGAGGTGAGCCGAACAGTCGAGATGCAGTGTGTCGCTCGGAGTACTCGCTCATGTCGAGGGCGATGAGTGCATCCTCATCACCGAACAAGAACTCAGCGAGTGTCTTGCTCAGCTCGGTCTTACCGACACCCGAGGGTCCGGCGAAGATGAACGAGCCGGCCGGACGGCGCGGATCCTTCAGACCGGCGCGCGTGCGGCGGATGGACTGGGAAAGCGCCTTGATGGCGTCTTCCTGACCGATAACCCGGCGGTGAAGTTCCTCTTCCATCCGGCGCAACTTCTCGATGTCGTCCTCGGTTAGGTCGGACACCGGAATGCCCGTCATGAGCGCAAGGACTTCACCAATCAGCTTCTCGTCGACCTCGGCCACGACATCCAGATCGCCGGCCTTCCATTCACGCTCGCGCTCGGCCTTCTCGGCCAACAGGTTCTTCTCGACATCGCGCAGGGACGCTGCTTTTTCGAAGTCCTGCGCATCGATAGCCGATTCCTTTTCCTTGCGGACATCGGCGATGCGATCGTCGAACTCGCGAAGGTCCGGCGGAGCGGTCATCCGGCGAATGCGCAGACGCGAACCTGCTTCGTCGATGAGGTCGATCGCCTTGTCGGGGAGTTGGCGGTCGGAGATGTAGCGGTCGGACAGTCGCGCAGCGGCATCGAGCGCTTGATCGGTGATCGAAACCCGGTGGTGGGACTCGTAGCGATCGCGCAGACCCTTGAGGATCTCCACAGTGTGCTCAACGTCGGGCGCATCGACCTGAACCGGCGCGAAGCGGCGCTCGAGGGCGGCGTCCTTCTCGATGTACTTGCGGTACTCATCCAGCGTGGTCGCACCGATGGTCTGCAGTTCCCCACGGGCAAGCATCGGCTTGAGGATGCTTGCGGCGTCGATGGCGCCTTCGGCAGCACCAGCACCGACGAGGGTATGCATCTCGTCGATGAACAGCACGATGTCACCGCGGGTCTTGATCTCCTTGAGCACCTTTTTCAAGCGCTCTTCGAAATCACCGCGGTAGCGGCTACCGGCAACGAGTGCACCGAGGTCGAGGGTGTACAGCTGCTTGTCCTTGAGCGTCTCGGGCACCTCACCGCGGACGATGTCCTGAGCCAGGCCTTCCGCAATCGCGGTCTTGCCCACTCCGGGCTCACCGATGAGGACCGGGTTGTTCTTGGTGCGACGCGAGAGCACCTGCATCACGCGCTCGATCTCCTTGGCTCGACCTATGACCGGATCGAGTTGACCCTCGCGCGCAGCGGCGGTGAGGTTGCGACCGAACTGATCGAGCACCAAAGAAGAGGACGGAGTCCCCTCCTGCGGCCCACCTGCAGTGGCCGGCTCCTTGCCCTGGTAGCCGGACAGCAACTGGATGACTTGCTGGCGCACGCGATTGAGGTCGGCACCCAACTTGACCAACACCTGGGCGGCAACACCCTCGCCTTCGCGAATCAGGCCAAGAAGGATGTGCTCGGTACCGATGTAGTTGTGGCCGAGCTGAAGTGCTTCCCGTAGCGAAAGTTCGAGCACCTTCTTGGCGCGCGGAGTGAAGGGGATGTGACCACTAGGTGCCTGTTGGCCCTGTCCGATGATCTCTTCGACCTGCTGGCGCACTGCCTCCAGCGAGATCCCGAGGGACTCCAGCGCCTTCGCCGCCACGCCCTCGCCCTCGTGGATGAGGCCGAGCAGGATGTGCTCGGTGCCGATGTAGTTGTGGTTGAGCATCCGCGCTTCTTCTTGCGCGAGCACCACGACCCTGCGGGCCCGGTCGGTAAACCTCTCGAACATAAGCACCCCATCGGCTGTCTGTGTGGCCAGTACCCGGGCTCACCCGGTCGCACCATTGTCCTGTATTCACCCCAAGGGCGCGACCACGGCCGCCTCACGCCTCGTCCGCCCACCGCGAAACCGACCGGAAACCTCCCGTGCGGGACAATTCGCCCGTGACCGACCCGCACGCCGCAGAATCAGACGGCGACGCCCGCCTGCGCGCCCATATCCGCCTCCTAGGAGACCTGCTGGGCCAGACCCTGGTGCGCCAGGAGGGCCAGGGTCTACTCGATCAAGTGGAGACGGTTCGGCTGGCCGTGCGTAGCGATCCGAGCGAGGCGACTCGGGTGCTGGATGCAGCAGACCTCGATACCGCCACGAAGTTGGCCCGGTCCTTTTCCATCTATTTCGACTTGGCCAACGTTGCCGAACAGGTCGAGCGCGCCCATGATGCGGGAGCTGACCGGCGCAGCCGCTCGGGTCCGTTACACCGGGTAGTCGACGCTGCACGGGAAGCCAAGGTGGATCGTGGCTTGGTGGAACTTGTGGCCTCCGCGATGTCGGTGCGCCCGGTTTTCACCGCCCATCCCACCGAGGCTGCCCGACGCTCGGTTTTGGTGAAGTTGCGTCGGATCGCGGACATCTTGCTCGACACCAACGCCTCGGACGCAGACCGCGCGCGAAGCCTGGCCGAGGTGATCGATTTGCTATGGCAGACCGACGAACTTCGACTCGAGCGACCTCAGGTTCTCGATGAGGCGCGCAACGCGCTGTATTACCTCGATGATCTCACCCGCGGACCTTTGGGCAAGGTTCTCGAGGACCTCGCCGCCAGCTTCGCCGAACTCGGTGTGGAACTGCCTGCCGACGCGCGGCCGGTGAGTTTCGGTTCGTGGATCGGTGGCGATCGGGACGGCAACCCGTTTGTCACCCCGGATGTCACGACCGACGTCGTTCGTTTCCAGCGCGATCACGCGGTCTTGGATCTTCTCCCGCACATCGATCGACTGCTTGAGGACCTGTCGATCTCCGAACGGCTTGCCGGCGCGAGCACCGCACTGCGCGAGTCAGTGAATTCCGACTTGGCGTACCTGCCCGACCTCGATCCGCGTTTCTTGCGCATCAACGCAGAAGAGCCGGTGCGGTTGAAACTGACCGTGATCCGAATGCGGTTGCGATTGACCCGAGAGCGACTCCTCGAGGGTGCACCCCATCGACCCGGACGTGACTACGACAGCACCCGTGAACTGCTCGACGACCTGCTCCTCATTCGTCAGGACTTGCTCGAACACCGCGGCCAACTCGCTGCCCACGGCGTACTCGACCGGGCAATACGGGTGGTGGCATCGATTGGTCTTCCGTTGGCAACGCTCGATATCCGCGAGCACTCGGGCAAGTTCCACGAAGCGATCGGCCAACTCTTCGCCCGGCTCGGTTTCGCTTACGAGGAGATGGATCGCGACGAAAGATTCGCACTGTTATCCGATGAGGTCAGTGCCCTTCGACCCTTGGCCCAGCATCCACCGCACCTCGACGAATCGGCCACCGTCACCTACAACACAATGACCACGATCCGCGAACTGCTCGATACTTATGGAACCCGACCCATCGAATCGGTCATCGTGTCGATGACCAAGGGGGCCGACGACATCCTCGCGGCAGTGATCCTCGCTCGTGAGGCTGGGCTCGTCGACACCACATTGGGAACCGCACGCGTGGGGTTTGTCCCACTGCTCGAGACTGTCGAAGAGCTGCGCGGTGCCGGCCGAATCATCGAACAACTACTCGAGCACCCTGCGTACCGTGCACTCGTCGCATCCCGTGGGGATGTCCAGGAAGTGATGCTTGGCTACTCGGACTCCAACAAGGATGCCGGCATCACAACCTCGCAGTGGGAGATCCACCTCGCGCAACGCCGCCTGCGTGATGTCACTTCTCGATACGGAGTTCGGTTGCGCCTGTTCCATGGTCGCGGTGGCACCGTAGGTCGCGGCGGCGGCCCAACATACGACGCCATTCTGGCCCAGCCGTGGGGCGTGCTCGATGGCCAAATCAAGGTCACCGAACAAGGCGAGGTGATTAGCGATAAGTACCTGCTTCCCGCTTTGGCCCGTGACAACCTCGAGCAGATGGTGGCCGCGGTGCTCGACGCATCGCTGCTGCACCGCTCTTCGCGACAAGCACCAGAGCAAGTCGAGCGATGGGACGTGGTGATGAACACTGCCTCGCAACACGCTCAGGCCGCCTACCGGCGCCTCGTTGATGACTCCGATCTGCCCCGGTACTTCGCGCTGTCCACTCCAGTCGAGGAGTTTGGGGCTATGCATTTGGGCTCACGTCCCGCCCGACGCCCGGACGGCGCGGCAGGTATCGATGATCTGCGAGCCATTCCGTGGGTTTTCGGTTGGACTCAGTCGCGCCAGATTGTTCCCGGCTGGTTCGGTGTTGGCTCCGGGCTGCGGGCGGCACGCGAAGCTGGCTTCGAATCCGAATTCGCTCAGATGTACGAGCACTGGCACTTTTTCCAGAATTTCATTTCAAACGTCTCAATGACGCTCATGAAGACAGATCTCGACGTAGCCGAGCAGTACGTTCAGCGCCTCGTACCCGACTCCTTGCACCGAATCTTCGATGTGATCCGCGCCGAATACGAGAGCACGGTTGCCGAGGTCTTGCAGGTAACAGGGCAGCCCGAACTACTCGCGGACAATCCAACTTTGCAGCGCACCCTTGCCACCCGGGACACCTACCTGCTGCCCTTGCACACTCTCCAGGTTTCGCTGCTAGATCGGATTCGTCAAGGCCCAAATTCCAACGAACAGTTGCGTAGAGGTTTGTCGGTCACTATCAACGGAATCGCAACCGGGCTTCGCAATACCGGCTGAAACTGGCTACTGATGGAGCTCGAGAAGCATCCGGTGATTACCGAGAGTGTTTGGCTTCACGCGCTCTAGGCCCAGGAATTCGGCGACACCTTCGTCGTAGGACTGCAGGAGTTGCTCGTATACGTCATGGTCCACAGGGGCTTCATCGACTTCACGGAAGCCGTGTTCGGCAAAAAAACCGACCATGAAAGTAAGGCAGAAGACCCTGCGCACGCCAACATCCCGAGCCCGGGCAACGAGTTCTTGCAAAACTGCCGAACCAATGCCCTGCCTGAGGTAACGCCCTGAGACAGCCAGGGTGCGGACCTCGGCGAGGTCCTCCCACATGACGTGCAAGGCACCGCAACCAACTATCTCGCCTTCGACCTCGGCCACCACGAACTCTTGAATGTCCTCGAACAAGGTGACCGGGGCCTTAGCAAGCAGGTTGCCGTCCGGGGAGTACTCGTCGACAAGTCGGCGAATGGCTCGCACATCGGGGGTTCGTGCAGCGCGCACGCGTGGAGCACTCATGAGCGCTCCGGGCGAACGAGGGGGAACAAGATCGTCTCGCGAATGCCTAGACCGGTGAGGTTCATCAGCAGTCGGTCGATACCTACCCCAACACCGCCACTTGGTGGCATACCGTGTTCGAGCGCTCGCAGGAAGTCCTCATCGACGGACATTGCTTCTTCATCACCCCGTGCGGCAAGTGCGGCCTGTTCGGTGAGTCGCTCCCGTTGAACAACCGGATCGACAAGTTCGGAGTAACCAGTCGCTTGCTCAAATCCGCCGATGTACAAATCCCACTTCTCCACGACATCTGCCTTTTCCCGATGCGCACGCACGAGAGGCGATGTATCCAGGGGATAGTCCATGACGAATGTGGGTCTATCCAGGCTGGGCAATACGTGGTGCTCAAAAAGCTCCTCGACAAGTTTTCCTGGTACCCACGCAGGAGCAACAGATATGCCGACTTCCTCGCACAGTTCCTCAAGTTCAGAGCGTGGCGTTTGCGGGGTAATCACTCGGCTGATCGCGCGAGACAGGCTTTCATAAAGATCGATGGTGTCCCACTCTCCGGACAGATCTACTTCAGTGCCGTCGATTCGAGTGATCACCTGCGAGCCGAACACCCCGTCGGCCACTTCGTGAATCAGCGCCTGAGTGATCGCTGCCATGTCTCGATAGTCGGCAAACGCCTGGTAGAACTCCAGCATCGCGAACTCTGGAGAGTGACTGGAGTCGACACCCTCGTTGCGGAAGTTCCGATTGATCTCGAATACCCGCTCGAACCCCCCCACCACCGCACGCTTGAGGAACAACTCAGGTGCAATCCGCAGGAACAAGTCAATATCAAGTGCATTGGAGTGCGTGATGAATGGACGCGCTGCCGCACCGCCATGCTGGGTTTGCAGCATCGGCGTCTCGATCTCCAGAAACCCGCGGTTCGCTAGGGACTCGCGCAGCGCTGCAACCACCTGCACCCGCATCCGGGCGATCTGGACGGCCTCGGGGCGGACGATCAAATCCACATAACGCTGACGAACGCGCGCTTCTTCACTCAATGGCTTATGAGCGACCGGCAATGGCCGCAGCGCCTTGGTGGCCATCCGCCATTCGTCGGCGAGCACCGAAAGTTCTCCGCGCTTGGATGTGATCACTTCACCGCGCACGAAGATCTGATCGCCTAAGTCCACGTACTCCTTCCACTCGTCCAGGGCCTGCTCCCCCACCTGGTCGAGGGAGAGCATCGCTTGGATTTGTGATCCATCACCTGCGCGCAAGGTGGCAAAGCACAGCTTCCCGGTGTTTCGAGCAAAGATCACCCGACCGACAACACCGACCACCTCGCCAGTGCGCGCGTCGACGGGAAGATCAGGGTGCGCTGCGCGAATTTCGCGGATGTCATGGGTGATCGGTAACGAGACGGGATAGGGATCGCGGCCGATTCCGGCAAGCGCATCACGTTTCGCGCGCCGGATTCGCATCTGCTCCGGCAGATCCTCGTCGATTTCAGCTTCATCCACGGTGGGTAAGGCTATTGGATGGCGCTGCTCAGGCAGTGTTGCGCTCGAAGACCATGCGCAGGCCTGTCAAAGTCAGATTCGGATCATGGTGAGTGATCGTCTCCGATTCACCGATCACCACGGTCGCCAACCCCCCGGTTGCCACGACCGCAGTCACCGGGCCGATCTCATCGATGATCCGGTCCACAAGTCCATCGACCTGCCCGGCGAATCCGTAAACCGCACCGGACTGGAGCGCTTCGACAGTGTTCTTGCCAATCGGCGAGCGAGGCTTGAGCACCTCGACCTTGCGCAGCTGGGCCGCGCGGTTGGACAAAGCCTCAAGCGAGATGTCAATACCCGGGGCCAGCGCCCCACCAAGAAACTCCCCCTTCTCGGAAACGACATCGAGATTTGTGGACGTCCCGAAATCCACGACGATGCAAGGACCTCCGTATTGCTGATGAGCGGCCAAGGTGTTGACGATGCGGTCGGCTCCGACTTCCTTGGGATTGTCGGTCAGGACCGGGACCCCGGTCTTTGTTCCTGGTTCGACGATGACGACCGGGATTTCCGCGAAGGACGCTGCAATCATCGGCCGCATCTCGTGCAGCACGCTAGGCACCGTGCTGCAGATCGCCAGCCCGCTCACGGACGGCTGCTGCGCCAACAAGCCCCGGTAGGTCAGCGCCATCTCATCGCCGGTAGCGCGCGCGTGGGTGGTGACACGCCAGGACTGGATGAGATCAGTGCCGTCGAACAAACCGAGCACGGTGTTCGTGTTTCCCACATCGACCGCCAACAGCATGGTCTTCTCCTAGTCCTGATCGTTCACTCTGAGATCGGCACTTAGATCGGCGCTGAGATCAGCACCGATGTCAAGAACCGGTGCGGAGTGAGTCAACGCTCCGACGGCAAGGTAGTCGACACCGGTCGCGGCCACGGCCGGAGCCCGGTCCAAGGTCAGACCGCCGGAAGCTTCGAGCCGGGCTCGCCCAACACTTCGCCGCACAGCTTCAGCCATATCCTCCAAGGTGAAGTTGTCGACGAGTACCAGGTCAGCGCCCACCTCAAGTGCTTCGTCAAGTTGAGCAAGGTCATCGACTTCGACCTCGACAGGGATATCGGGGTCAAAGTCGCGCACGGCAGCGAACGCTTCGGCGACCCCACCGGTAGCTAGTACATGGTTGTCTTTCACTAGCGCTGCATCGGCCAAATTCATTCGGTGGTTCAGCCCACCGCCGGCGCGCACCGCGTACTTTTCCATCTCTCTCATGCCTGGTGTGGTTTTGCGGGTATCCCGGATTGCAGCCGAACTCCCGGCAATGGCGTCTACCCAATGTGAGGTCAAGGTGGCGATCCCACTGAGGTGACTGAGGAAGTTCAGTGCTGGACGTTCGGCGCGCAGCAAGTCGTGGGTGCGCCCGATCACGCTCATGATCAATTGGCCAGCAACCACTCGTTGACCGTCCATCACCTCGAAAGAGACGCTTCGATCATCGCCGCAAACCACATCAAAGACAGCAGCGGCGATGTATCCCCCGGCAACAACGCCATCAGCTCTTGCGACGAATTCCAATGTTCCTTGCTGGTTCACGGGGACAGTGGCCATCGTGGTCACATCAACGCCACTTCCGATGTCCTCCATCACCGCTCGTAGGACGAGGGATTCGACATCCAACGGGCTCATGCCGGCCTCGGCGAGTGCACTCGTTGTCTGCGCGCTAAGTCGATAGGTCGGATAGTTCATGAATCGTCCTCACTGCTCATTACGCGGCAGCCACTGCGGGGATCGGCGCTCCGTGACAAGTCGGCCACTTTCATCGAGGGAAGAGATCAACCGCACCTGCCAGGTTAGATCCGCCTCCGGGAAGTCCTCACGCCAATGCGACCCCCGAGTCTCTTCGCGCTGCGCAGCGTGCGAGGCGAGCACATAGGCGACCCAGTGCAAGTTGGTGGTCTCCCAATCCTCGGTACGCGACCTACCGGTGAAAGCCGGATCGGTCATCGTCGCCGTGATGGCTTCGGTGGCGTGGGCCAGTGATCCACGACTACGCAGCACTCCGGCATCGGTGTCCATGATTTGCTGCAAGGTACGCCGCCTTGCATTTGTGATCACACCAGATTCACGATCGCCAAAACCGAAGTCCGGCGCGCTCGAGGCACCGTTCGAGCGTGGATCGAGGGCGATGGCCTCAGCGATACGCCGAGCGAACACCAAACCCTCTAACAGCGAATTCGACGCCAACCGGTTTGCTCCGTGAACCCCTGAGCAGGCGACCTCGCCGCACGCGTAGAGGCCCGGAATGGTCGAATGTCCGTCCAAGTCCGTTATGACCCCACCCGAGGCATAGTGCTGGGCAGGTGCGACCGGAATCAGATCGGACACCGGGTCGATCCCCCGTAAGCGGCACTCGGCAAGGATCGTCGGGAACCGATGCACCCAGGTATCAGCACCCAGCTCCCGGCCATCGAGCCACACGTGCGCTGCACCACTTTCGCGCATACGCCGCATGATCGTCTTGGCCACAACATCACGCGGGGCGAGATCGGCCATCGGATGGACATCGAGCATGAAGCGCTCACCGGCATCGTCGAGCAAGACCGCGCCCTCACCACGAACCGCTTCGGATACCAGCGGTTGCTGACCTTGCGCGAGCGGACCTACCCACAGCACCGTGGGATGGAACTGGACGAACTCCAAATCGGCCACGGCTGCTCCGGCACGTAGCGCGAGGGCAACACCATCGCCGGTAGCCACATACGGATTGGTCGTCTGCCCGAAGACCTGCCCGAAACCACCCGTAGCCAGGACCACGTTCGGGGCCAATGCCGCTCCGACTCCATCGCGCGATCCTGAACCGATTACGTGCAAAGTGACCCCAGCCGCGTGCCCACGAGAATCTTGGATCAGGTCCAGCACCAATGCCCGTTCGACAAGTTCAATTCCAGGATCAGCAGCGACCGCCTCCACCAGCGCGCGCGAGACCTCAGCACCCGTGGCATCCCCTCCGGCGTGGGCGATGCGATCGCGGTGGTGGCCGCCTTCACGAGTCAACGCGATGGAGCCGCTTGCGTCCGTGTCGAATCGTGCGCCCCAGGCGATGAGTTCGCGGACCGCATCGGGACCTTCGGTCACGAGCACGCGAACCGCTTCCTCGTTGCACAGGCCACCACCTGCTTCCAAGGTGTCGGCCATGTGCTCATCGGGCGAATCATCCTCGGCTAGCGCCGCCGCGATGCCACCCTGAGCCCATCGGGTCGAACCTTCATCCACGGTTGCTTTGGTCACCAACAGCACGCGCAATCCATGGGCGCGCACTCGCAGCGCAGTTGTTAGTCCCGCTACACCGGAACCAACGACGACGACATCCGCCGTGGCCGTCCAACCGGGGGCCGGTGCGCTAAGCGCGCGGGGACCACCAACGAAACCATCACCGGACATCGTCACCACCGAGATCTACGGTGCAGTTGTCGATCAGCCTCGTCCGGCCGACAGGTACCGCTACGAGGAGCCTTGCCGTTCCCCGCTCTGGGGTGGGTCCGAGGTCTGAGGCGCACAGTGCACGGTAGTCCGCGACGAGACGCGCTTCGGCTAGCACGGTGTCCACCGCGGCAAGCGCAGCTTCTACCCCGCCGGTTGCCGCCTGTTGCGCAGCCTCTAGCGCGCGGGGAACAGCACTGGCCAGGCGTCGTTGGTCGGGATCGAGATTGACGTTACGTGAACTCAAGGCCAGGCCGTCGACCTCGCGAACGGTAGGCATACCGACGATTTCCACCCCATAGGACAAGTCTCGGCACATCCGACGCACTAATTCGAGTTGCTGGTAATCCTTCTCCCCGAAGACAGCAACATTGGGATCGACCTGGTGCAACAGGATGCTCACCACGGTTAGCACCCCGGCGAAGTGTCCCGGGCGGTGCGCCCCCTCCCACAGTTGACCGAGTGGACCTGGATCGATAGTGATTCGTGATCCTTGCTCACTCCCGTATACGCCCTGCGCCGATGGCGCATAGACGACGTCTACTCCTTCCTCATCGCAAACACGCACGTCGCGAGCGAGGTCGCGGGGATAGGAATCGAAGTCCTCCCCTGCTGCGAACTGGGTCGGGTTGACGAAAATGCTCACTACTACCTCACCACGCGGCCCGACCAAGTTCCGCGCTTCACGCATCAGCGCACGATGCCCATCGTGCAAGGCGCCCATCGTTGGTACGAAAGCTCGACGAACCCCTGCCCGTTCGAGCGGCTCGTCGTGGATGACCTTCATCGATGAGCCTCGAGACTGGTCAAGACCTTCGAAGCCTGCGAAGCGTCGATGACACCTGCGGCTAGGAGTCGATCGACGGTCAAGGTACCCAGGGCCCGGTAAGCCTGGCCGGCTAGTGGCGCGTCCGCATCCAGATATGCCAGGTGCGCAGCGATCGCCGCCGCGTCCCCGCGGGTGATAGGACCGGTCTGCCCGCGGTCCCCTCTTTCCAAGGCCGTCTCAACACTCGCTCGAACCAATGGCCCAAGAATTCGCGCCGGGTCTTCGGTGCCAGATTCGGTGAGTAGGGACACAGACTCGTTGACCAGCGTCATGGCGTAGTTCGCCGCAAAGGCCAATGCAGCGTGATAGCCCGCGCGGGCGGACTCAGGAACCCAAACCGGCTCGCCGCCGATCTCGACTACGAGTGCTTCGGCGACACTGCGCACTTGCTCAGCGGCAGTGACCGCGAATGCGGCTCCGGCAAGCCGTTCGAGATCCAAGGTGGTTCCAGTAAGTGGCAGCGCTGGATGGATCGCCAACGGAACCGCACCAACCCGCGTGGCCGGCTCCAGCACCGATAACCCGAAACGGCCCGCAGAATGCACAACGAATTGACCGGCGCGTAGTGAGCCTTCATCCACCATGTCTTGGACGAGCTCGGGAAGCACTTGATCCGGCACGGCAACCAAGACCAGATCCGCATCCTGCGTGGCGTCGCGACGATCCATGATGGGTGCATGCGGAACAAGGGCTTCAGCTCGCAGTCGTGACATGTCCGACCGCGCAGTGACGGCGACAATTCGATGGCCACTGCGATGCCAGGCGGCTGCCAAAACCGCGCCCACTCGCCCGCAACCGATTACGGCGATTTTCAGGCGCGAAGGCGCGGCATCGCTCACAGCCCACAAGCCTAGGTGACCGGCACTACCGTGCTGTCATGCCCGATGAGAAGACCGCATCGGCTACAACATGGTCCAGCGCGTGGACCACTAGTCAGTTCAGTGCGGCCGGCTTTTATCGCACTCACCGGGCTGAAGATGAGTTCCGGACATCGGTGCATGTAGATCGACAACTTGCCCGCGTCCTCGCCGAAAGAATCACAGCTGAACAGCAGCGATCGCCGGTGAGTGATTTCACGGTCATCGATATTGGAGCTGGTGATGGCAGCCTGCTCCTGCAACTGCAGGACTTCTTGCCCCCGGACATCACTTATGTAGCTGTCGACCTGCGTCAACCACCGCCGCGGCTGCCTGACAACATCACGTGGATTACGCGCGGTATTGATGACAGTAGCGAAGAGATCACCGGGCGAGATGGTGACTGGACTGGAGTCCTGATCGCGCACGAATTCCTCGACGACGTCCCCTGCGATGTGTTGGAACTCGACGAGGCGCTTGTTCCCCGCGTGGTGCTGGTCGACCCAGAGACCGGCGGTGAGGAGATCGGCCCCGCAATCGACGACAACGCAGCCCGTCGCTTCATCGACGATCCCACTGGCTCGGCGCACTGGCTTGAACGCTGGTGGCCGGCTACCCGACCGCTCGCCCGCCGCGAGGTCGGATTGACGCGCGATCGCACGTGGGCACGGCTGCGCCGGGTGTTGAGCGGCACTGCCATCGCGATCGACTACAGCCACCGGCTACCCGAGCGTCGTCGCGGCGTCTGGGACGGCGGAACCTTGCAGGGTTTCAAGAAGGGACGACCTCAACGACCGATACCCGACACCAGCATGAATCTCACCGCGCATGTCGCACTCGACGCATGCGCGGGTAGTGGCGGGGCGGTGTTGCAGCAGTCATCGATGCTCACCGGTCTCGCCGGCTTTCCCGCCAGTTACGGCTCCTATGAGTGGCTGATCGAACCCGTGGTGCAACGATGACGTCGTGTCCGAGCACCCGGTAGATCAGGTGATTGCCACAGTTGGTCTCGCCCGCTATCTGCACGATGATTCCGAATCGACCGTTCACTTGGATCTGGGCACCCACCATCCCGGTGCGCACGGAGGCCTGGAACTCGAACTGCGAGTTGACGGTGGGATCGTCGAATCCTGCCGCGTCAAACCTGGATTGCTGCACCGCAGCACCGAGAAGCTCTTCGAGGCGCGCGATTACCGGCAGATCATGATGCTCGCCAACCGCCACGACTGGCTCAGCGCGGTTTCCTCGGAGATCGGCGTGGCTTTGGCCGTCGAACAGGCAACCGGCATCGTGCCTTCACAGCGAGCAACGTGGATGCGCATGCTGCTCGCCGAGGCCGGGCGGATCGGCGCGAGTTCGCTGTTTCTCGCGGCGCTAGGAGTTCCCGGCTGCGCGGAACTGCGCGCACGCTGGGCCACCTGGCAAGAAGACGCCACCGGCGGTCGCGTGCATCCCATGATCACCCGCATTGGTGGGCTGGAACATCCACTCCCAGATGCTTCGCTTCATGAACTCCTCGACATCGTCGAGGTTGTCGAGGCGACAGCCACAACGTGGATCGCCGAAATCGGCATTCGCTCGGAGCTGATCGGGCTCGCGCGGGTGCGTGAGCAACTCGCACAGGACCATGCATGCTCCGGGGCGGTGGGCCAAGCCAGCGGCGTGGACTGGGATCTACGCCGCGACGACCCATACCTGCTCTATGGCGAGTTGGACATCGACTATTCCTTGCCGGTCTTGACCGAAGGCGACGCCGCGGCGCGTTACCGCTCACTGATCGCAGGGATGCAAGTGAGCGCGCAGATCATCCGCGCCGTGATCAAACAACTAGCAGCCGTGCGTGACCAGCCGGTGAACGTCCCCCTACCCAAGACGCTGCGTGCTCCGGAAACAACGGTGCACATAAGCACGCAAAATCCACTGGGAATCGCCGGCTGGCTCCTGGTTAGCGATGGAGACGTGATGCCGTTACGGCTGAAAGCTCGGACTCCGAGTTTCGCGCACCTGCAAGCTATGCAATTCGCGCTCCCCGGAACCCCGTTGGAACTTCTCGGCCCGGCGGTGGCGTCGTTCTTCTTCGTGGTGGGCGACGCCGATCGTTAAGTGCGCCTATTACTTCTCGTGCTCGCGAATGTAGGTAGCGAACCGGGCCCGCAGCATTGCCTCGGTGTTGGCATCAAGATCGCCGGAACCAAACATTTCCTTAACTGCTCGAACGGTTTCGATGAAGGTACCCCCGATGGCGCCCAAGTCCCCTTGTTCGCCTTCGATAGCCACCATGCCCGGCATGTGACCGAACAGGTCGGTGAAGAAGCCGATGTCTACCCGGTGCTCGGCAATGTGGAAGGCGCGGTGCCGCAACTCATCGAACGGTAGATCTTCCAAGGACGTCTCGCTCATGGCACCAGACCTTAGGTCACTCGTCGTCTTCTGGAGCATCCGGCAGCAAACAGGCCCGCTCAATCCACACCGCAGCGATACAGGTGGCCCCTGCTCCAGTCGCAGCGAGCAACCCGGACCAGAAGGCCTGTTCCGCCGCGGGAGTGGAAAGTCCATCCCCGAGGGTTGCCGCCACCACTCCGAAATAAAGTCCGGCCACCACAGCGCCCATGCGGGAGGCAGCCATCGTGATTACTACCACCCGTGCGGCCATCAGCGCGGGCAACGGTTCGGCCTGCGGGAACTTCTCGGTGTGGGCGCGAACCCGCGGCCGCACAAACCACCCCCAGGTGAACAGCGCGATACCCAACAGCCACAACGCCGAGCCCGCCAAGATCGGTAGCGGAAGCGAGCGGCCGGTCCACCCGGCGACCACCGTGGCCAACGCCCACCCGAGCGCAGCACCGATCACCAGCAGCAACACCAGCAAGCGGATCGAGGTCGGCTTCATTCGACGCCACCGTGCCCATCAAGTCGGCGCACGTGCTGGTCAGCGGCTAGCACATCGATCAGGTCGACAACTGCACCGTGCCCGATCACTTGCGCATCACGGTCGATTTCGGCCCACGGGATCAACACGAATCCGCGCTCGTGCGCCCGAGGATGCGGCAACGTGAGCATCGGATCCTTACTCATCCGACCACCGGCGTCGATGATGTCCAAATCCAGCGTCCGCGGCCCCCAACGCACGTCCCTGACTCGACCCGCTTGCTGTTCGCGCATCTGCAGTATCGACAACACTTCATCGGGCTCGAGCTCTGACTCCACGACCACCACGGCATTGACGAAGTCGGGTTGTTCGGGTCCTCCCACCGGGGCGGTGGAATACAACGACGACGCCACATGGCTACTACTCGACAACGCGACCGGAACCCCGACCAACTCGCGCGCGACGATTTCCTGCGCCGCACCGAGGTTGGCCCCCACCGCGATCACGTACCGCATGCCTTAAGTCTTCTCTCGGCGAATCCGCACGATCACATCGTCGAAAGGCACAGGAATCGGGGCCGAGGGCTTATGCACCGCCACTTCCACATATGCCAGACCCGGCATCTCGAGGCACGCATCTGCGATGCGCTGCGCCAAGGTCTCGATGAGATCGAATGGCTCGCCGACCACGATTGCATGCGCACTTTGTGCAACAACCGAATAGTCGATCGTCTGAGCGAGGTCATCGTTCGCAGCAGCCGGGGCGATATCCACACCTAATGCAATGTCGATACGAAATTCCTGCCCGTTCTGGCGCTCGGATTCCAGCACTCCGTGATGGCCCCACCCGGTGATCCCGAGAATTTCGATCCGATCGGTCACTGCGCACCGCCCCGCATAGCCAGGCTCACCTTGATGGCATCGACCGTGCCTTGCACATCGTGCACCCGGACACCCCACACGCCCCACTCGGCCAACAGCGCACTCATCACCGAGGTCGCGACATCGCGACCAGCCGTCTCGCGCATCGTGCCTGAGTCATCTGCAAGCAACGCACCGAGGAAACGCTTGCGCGACGGTCCCACCAGCATCGGGAAACCTAGATTTCCCAGGCGATCCAGACCGCGCAGGACTTCCCAGTTGTGCTCGGTGTTCTTGGCGAATCCGATACCGGGATCCAGAATCAGTGCTGATTCATTGACGCCTGCATCCACGGCCTTGTCCACCTGCTCCTGCAACTCTTCGCACACTTGCGCCACCGGATCGTGGTACCGCGCAAGTTCATCCATTTGATCGGAATGCCCCCGCCAATGCATGATCACGTACGGAACATCGAGTCGAGCCACAACTTGGTGCATGGTTTCGTCGGCTCGCCCGCCACTGACATCGTTGACGATGCTCGCGCCAGCCTGCACCGCGGCCTCGGCCACCGGCGCGCGCATCGTGTCGATACTTACCGTCATACCCGCACCAGACAACTCCCGAACAACCGGCAACACGCGATCACATTCCTCTTCAGGTGTGATGCGCTGGGCTCCCGGCCGCGTGGACTCCCCACCCACATCGATCACATCGGCTCCCTGAGTGCCCATCACTGCAGCTTGCTCGACCGCGCGATCCACCGAATCAAAAAGGCCGCCATCGGAGAAGGAATCCGGGGTCACATTCAGCACGCCCCACACCAACGGCGCATGCACTCCCCAACGTGGCAGGGGTAGAGCGACCACCTCACTTCCCCACGATCAACGACATCGCCTCCGCGCGGGTGGCCGGATCGTGAAGACTGCCGCGAACGGCACTGGTGACGGTCCGCGCACCGGGCTTACGTACCCCGCGCACCGCCATGCACATGTGTTCGGCTTCGATGACCACGATCGCACCGCGGGGTTCGAGGATTCGCATGAGCGAATCGGCCACCTGCGAGGTGAGTCGCTCTTGGACCTGCGGGCGGCGGGCGAACACGTCCACTAAGCGGGCTAGCTTCGACAGGCCGGTGATGCGACCAGACTTACTAGGCAAGTAGCCAACGTGCGCGACTCCGTAAAACGGCAGCAAGTGGTGCTCACAGGTGCTGTAGAGCTCGATGTCCTTTACAAGGACCAGTTCGTCGTGGCCGATATCGAAAGTTGTGGTCAGGACCTCGTCGGCTGTTTGTCGTAGACCCCCGAACACTTCCGCGTAGCTTCGGGCAACCCGTTCGGGGGTGTCCCGAAGTCCCTCACGATCAGGATTGTCACCAATCGCAATCAACAAATCGCGGATGGCTTTACTCACCGCATCGGTGTTGTACTCCCCCACGGGCCCGTCGGCGCCCGTCAGCACCGGATCGATGCCCACTGATGCGCCTAAGTGTTCTCTGGGTCGCGGGATTCGCGCACGGCAGGATCGTAAGCGGAGGACCGACGGTGTCCGTTAGATGAACTCCCCGGGAAGGGAATCGGACCGCGAGTATCTGGGGCACGGCGGGCCGAACCGGTCCAGGCCGGACGCGGCGAGCGCAGCCGCAATTCGGTGAAAACCTCTTCGATCTCGGACTTGTCCAAGGTCTCGCGCTCGAGCAACGCCAGCACGAGGGCATCGAGGACATCCCGGTTGTCGACCAGGACGTCATAGGCCTCTTGGTGGGCGGCCTCGATAAAAGTACGCACTTCCTCGTCAATAGCGGCAGCCACCTCCTCGGAGTAGTCACGCATGTGGCCCATGTCGCGCCCGAGGAATACCTCGCTTTGCTCCTGGCCGTACCGGATCGCACCAAGCCGCTCGGTCATCCCGTATTGCGTGACCATGGCTCGTGCGACCGACGTGGCCTTCTCAATGTCATTTGCCGCGCCCGTGGTGGGATCGTGGAAGATCAACTCCTCTGCAGCCCGACCCCCGAGCATGTAGGCGAGTTGGTTCAGCATCTCGCTGCGCGTGGTCGAGTACTTATCTTGATCGGGCAACACCATGGTGTAACCCAGCGCGCGCCCACGCGGCATGATCGTGATCTTGTGCACTGGATCGTTGCCTGGCAGTGCGGCAGCTACGAGTGCGTGACCTGCTTCGTGATAAGCCGTGATCGTCTTTTCGTGATCGTCCATGATCCGAGTGCGCTTCTGTGGGCCGGCGATCACCCGATCGATGGCTTCATCTAGCGATTCGTTATCGATGAACGTCTTGTCCGAACGCGCTGTGAGCAGCGCTGCTTCGTTGAGCACGTTCGCGAGGTCCGCTCCAGTGAAGCCGGGGGTGCGCCGGGCAACGGTCATGAGATCGACGTCCTCGGCAACCGGCTTGCCTTTCGCGTGCACCTGCAAGATCTCGTACCGCCCGTTGAGGTCGGGACGCTCGACAGCGATCTGTCGGTCAAATCGACCCGGGCGCAGAAGTGCAGGATCGAGAATGTCGGGACGGTTCGTAGCGGCGATCAGGATTACTCCACCGGTTACGTCAAAGCCGTCCATCTCGACCAACATCTGATTGAGGGTCTGTTCGCGTTCGTCGTGACCGCCGCCAAGCCCGGCACCGCGGTGACGACCGACGGCATCAATCTCGTCAATGAACACGATCGCCGGAGCATTGGCTTTGGCTTGCTCAAAGAGGTCGCGCACGCGGCTGGCGCCGACACCGACGAACATCTCAACGAAGTCCGAACCGGAAATCGTGTAAAAGGGAACTCCTGCTTCTCCGGCGACAGCGCGCGCTAGGAGGGTTTTGCCTGTTCCAGGTGGGCCGTACAGCAGCACGCCCTTCGGAATCTTGGCACCGACCTTTTGGAACCGCTCGGAGTCAGCGAGAAAATCCTTGATCTCGACAAGTTCCTCGACGGCCTCATCGGCTCCGGCTACGTCTTCGAACGTGGTCTGCGGCATGTCCTTGGTGAAGGTTTTCGCCTTTGACTTGCCGAAGTTCATCAAGCGGCCGCCACCGCCTTGCATCTGGCTGAAGATGAACACCATGAGCAAGATCAGTAAGGCAAAGGGCAACAGCGAGATGAACAAGGTCACCAGGATGTTGTCGCTAGGAACCACCACGTTGTACCCACCGGGCAGCTGCCCAGCGTCGGTTCGCTCCTGAAGCAAGTTCTGCAGTTCCACGCCTTGACCGGTGATGTAGTGCGAGCGCACCTGATCGCCGTTCTTCAAGGTGAGTTCGAGAACCTGGTCACGATCGATGAGCGTTGCGGTATCGACGCTGCCGGAGGTGATCTGCGAAATCGCATCACCGGTGTCGATTTCCTCGGGCGCCCCTAGCCCGGAAATCACGGTCGAGCCGACCAAGACCAGCACGACGGCCATAGCGATCCAGAAGATCGGCCCACGCAGCCATCGCTTCACGTTCACCTCACAACGGTAACGGACTCACGATCTGCCGCCCACCGGTCGGGGGGCCGAGCGCTTCTGCCGAGCGCGAACCTGCTCGGGCCGCTGCCCGGAGGCTGGCAGCGGGATCTCCGTCCCTAGCCTGCGTAGACGTGGGGCGCGAGGGTCCCCACACAGCGCAGATTTCGGTAGCGCTGGTCGTAATCCAGCCCATAGCCCACGACAAACTCGTTCGGAATGTCAAAGCCGATGTACTTCGGCTCTACGGCCACCTTGATGGCGTCGGGCTTGCGCAGCAAGGTGAACACTTCCAGCGAAGCGGGCTTGCGCGATTTCAAGTTTTTTAGCAGCCAGGACAAGGTCAAGCCCGAATCCAAAATGTCCTCGACGATCAGAACATCCCGATCCGCGACATCTGCGTCGAGATCCTTCAAGATCCGAACAACACCACTCGAGGTGGTTCCCGACCCGTAAGAGGAAACAGCCATCCAGTCCATATCAGCGTGAAGGTGCAAAGCCCGCGCTAGATCGGCCATCACCATGACCGCACCATTCAGAACTCCGACAAGCAGCGGGGTCCGCCCGGCGTAATCGGCATCGATCTGCTCGGCGATCTGGGCAATCCGCTCGTGCAACTGTGCTTCGGTTAAAAGCACGTGTTCAAGGTCGGCTTCGACGTCTTGAGATTCCACTCACAACTCCCGGGGTTGAACGTGCAGGGTAAGCCTTCCACACTCGATACTCGCCTCGATCGCGCCTGGCATCCGCGCTGAACCTTGTCCCTTCCAGCGAGACACCATCGCTTCCACCTGCTGGATGTGATCAAAGGTGAGGGCATCACCGATCCCAACGAGGTGCTGGTGCATCGCACGGATGACCCGGGTACGAACAGCGCGGGGCAACTCACTGAGGGCTTCGGTTGATGCAGCGCACCGGCCGGGTTGACATTCCACAAGCCGTCCAAATTCACCTTGCGCCCACGCATCTAGGGCGTCGGCATCATCTCCCAACAGCGCTGCCGAGCGGGCCAAACTCGACGCCAGGCCTGGGCCAAGATCGGTCTCGAGTGTGTGGAAACTGCGCCGCACCCGAACGCGTGCGTAGTGCGGATCGTGATTGTGCGGATCATCCCAAGGCACGAAGCCATGCGCCGCGAAACGCTCCCGAGCTACGTCATGAACCAGCGAGCGAGTGATGCCCAGGAAGGGCCGATGCCAGGGCGGGTCGCATGGTCGCATCGCGGACAGGGATCGCGCGCCCGAACCGCGGGCCAAGCGCAACAAGACGGTTTCGGCCTGATCGTCGAGGGTGTGCGCGAGCAGGATCTGCGCAGCCCCCCGCGAACTCGCGAGATCCATCAGGGCCGCCCGCCGCGCCCGCCGCGCAGCAGCCTCCGGGCCGCCTTCCTGTCCGACCTGGACCCGTCGGATCTCTACGTCGTCGATACCAACGGCAGTGCATGCCTCCGCAGCGCGCTGCGCGATATTCGCGGAGTCAGCTTGGAGTCCGTGATCCACGATGCCGACGGTCAAGGATCCACCTAGATGCGACACAGCCCAGGCGGTCGCATCGACAAGAGCCAAAGAATCTGGACCACCAGAACACCCGACCACCACTGGGCCGGCACCGATGCACTCGGTCACCGCATGCCGAAGGGACTGTGCTTGCGGGGAGACGCTCACGCCGCAATCTCGCGCACCCGCGCGAGCCACAGGTTGGGATCACGGACTTCTTGGGCACTGGGCAGGTTCTCCGCCCGCTCCCACACCCGGTTGACGGTGGCCATGCCACCTTCGGCCATCAGCGCGCGAACGAACGCCGCGCCTTCCCGGTATTGCGCCATCTTGGCGTCCATCCCCAAAGCCTTGCGCCACAGTGAATCCGCACCGCGCACACTCGCTTCACTCGAGCGCCTGCTTTCGAAGCGTTCACGGATCTGCGGGACAGTAGGGATGATCGAGGTGTCGACCTCGTCCATCACAACGTCGGCGTGTCCTTCGAGAACAGACATCAAGCCGGTGATCTCGTCGAGAACAGCGCGCTGCGCGGGCGTTTGCGCCGCAGTTAGCAGGTCGGGAGGGCGTCGCTTGATGATGGAATCAAATAACTCTCCGACGATCGCCAAAAAGCGCTCACCGGATGATGTCTCATCGAAGGTCTGCAACGCACGGGCGATGAGGTCCCGGAAGTGTTGATCGAGCCAAGGAACTGCGCCGAACTGCACGCGGTGGGTCTCCTCATGTAGGCAAACCCACAACCGAAAGTCACGCGGCTCGACTTCCAGCAATCGTTCGATATCCACGATGGTGGGCGCAACAAGCAGAAGTCGCCCGGGGTCTGCGAGAGCCTCGTACTGACCCAACACCTTGCCACTCAACCACCCCAGAGCCGCACCGATCTGCACGGCACTAGCGCGCGGACCGATGGCCTGAGCTGCGTTCGATGATTCCTCGTGCCGCTGCAATGCGGCCGGCCACAGCGAGAGGACTTCACCCATCGCGGCCACATTCGAATCGATCCAGTCACCACGATCGACGACAACCGCCGGATGCCCAGGCGCGGCTTCCATTCCGGTAATCGCGTGTACGTGCTCGCGTGCTTCTTGCGCGTGATCACGCAGTTCAGTGACCACGCTGCGGGCCTGCAGCAAGGTCAGATCCGGACCATCTGGAGCGAAACGTCGCCCTACCCTGCCCGCTAGCGCGAAGTCGATCGGTGCGCTCATCGCGGAGCAACCGGGGCGGCGGCGTCTGGTGGACGCGCGATCATCGCAACTACGTCCCCGGTGAGTGACCATGGGCCTGCCGAGAAGGGGATCAGCAGTGCGTCGCCTCGACGCACTTCGCGTCCGTGATCTCCCAGCGCCAACACCCCGTGGCCGTGCGTGACCAGCACGATCGCGAAACCGGCTTCGACATCGGCGCTTGCGCGGTTACCAGCAGGGGCAAGACGGTGTAGGCGGAAGTATGGGTCGGCCTCGGCCGGTAACGCCGTGATCAGGCCTTCACGTTCGATGTCCTCGCGGGCAACCACCAGGCTGTCGAGATCGGAGTCGGACACCGCGGAGGTATCAACCGCCTGCAGTGCTGTGTCGAAGCCGAGGTCGAGATGACCATCCTTGAAGCCGTCGACGGCAAACCCTTCCCACTCCAGCAGGATGGAAAGGTCGGTTGGTTCTTGGAGTTCCAGCACGAACACACCCGCCTGGACGGTGTGTGGCAGCCCTGCTGGCACGAGCATCGCATCGCCGGGCCGAACCTCGCGGGTGCGCAGTGCCGACAACAGCGCTTCACTATCGCGATCCATCACCCACGAACGCATCTGATCCATGGACATCTGCTCGGCGAACCCCACACCTACCCGAGCGCCTTCGGGAGCGTCGAGCACGTACCAGGCCTCGGTCTTGCCATGCGCCAAACCCAGATGCGTTCGCGAGAAGTCACGCATCGGGTGCAGATGCACCGGGAGGCGCTGATCGAGGTCAAGCAGTTTGACCAGTAACTCGGTGCTGGAGCCGTACCGATCGACATGATCGGGCCCTAGCCAGGCATTCGGATCCGCGCTGACCTCTTCGGCCAGGTACTTGCCATCGGGCAAGACCGTCAGACCCGCTGGGGCTTGTCCGAAGCGAGCGGTGGCCGATCCGATCCACTCTTCTGGTCTACGCGGTCCACCAGGACCGTGCCGCAACGCACCGATTCGATCTCCGCCCCGATAGAAATGGTCGAACTGGTTGACCGGAAGGACAATCAAATCGTTGTAGCCCATTAACGGCACCCACATTCCGCGAGATTGCTGGCGAGTCGATCCATAGTGTCACGGGCTTGGGCTTGTGAGCGCACGCGATTGGCCAAGACGACGAAGACCAACGGTCGTCCTTGGACGTCCATAACGGTGCCGGCAAGTGCCCCCACCCCGGTAAGTGTGCCGGTCTTCGCACGCACTACTCCGCGTCCGGCGGAGGTGGCCTTCGTAGCGAAGCGGTCGGCCAATGTGCCGGAGACTCCGGCTACTGCAAGCCCACCGGAGATGGCACTCCACCTCTCTTCACGCACCACATCACTGAGCACTTCGGCGATGGTGATGGGGGCGATTCGATTACGCCCGGACAGTCCGCTGGCATCGACCAGTTGCATCTCGGAGATATCAATACCCGCGCTGCTCAGCACTTCGGTCATCCCGCGTGCCCCACCAGCGAAGGACCCTTCCCCGACAACAGCCGATCCAACGAGGTGGCCGAGTGATTCGGCAACGTCGTTGTCCGAACCGGTGAGCATCTGCTGGACGATCTCGGTGATGGTTGCCGATTCGACCTTGGCGAGTTCGCGTGCCGAACTCGGCGCCGATCCGCGCTCGACGCTGCGCACCTGAACGCCCTGCTTTTCAAGATAAGTGGCAAAAGTGCGCGCGGCCTTTCGCGCGGGATCTGGTACGCGCGCCCGGGAATTAGCTGACTTGCGCCCTTGATCCATCATCAAGGCAGATACCGGCGCTGCCACACCTGCCGCGGGAAAGCCCTTCGGCCACCCGGGGCCTAGCTCCCGGCCGGTGAAAAGGGAATCGTCAAACACCACATCCACCCGGGTGGTGGTGCCGAGTGCGGTGGCGGTCTCGCGCGCGAGCCGCCGGATGGTGGCCGGGCCATCGGCCTGGGAGTCTCGCTCGTCCTTGCGCGCCAACGTCGCATCTCCACCGCCAATGAGGTAGACGACGTCTCCCGCGGCAGTCGAGGTGGTGGCCAACCGTGTTCTGGGGCCCAGCGCCTCGAGGGCAGCAGCAGCGGTAAGGATCTTCAGACTCGATGCGGGGATCAACGCTCGGTCTGCCCGCTCGTTGTACAAGACTGCGTCGGTTCCTGGATCGACCACCACCACACCCGAACGACGAAGCGTCTTCGCGGTCGCGAGATCGTCGATCTGGTCGATCACGCCCGCGGCGCTAGGACCGCTGCCGGAATCTGCGGTGGCGGCGGGCCACGGTGCGTTCGGTGCGGTGGCAGAGGGACCGGATGGCGCGGGGGGCAGGCTGTCCGCGGCGTACGCAGGTGTAGTACTGCCGGTGGTGGGCAGAATCATCGTGGAGAAGGCGAGGATGCTGGCCGTGGCCAGCGCACCTCCGCGCGCACGCAGTGCTGTCACGGCTGTCACTGCTGTCATTGCGCCTCCTTCCGGCCGTTACCCTACGCAGATCAGCAGCACTCGAAGGGGCACCGGTACCCACAAGCAGTACGGTGAAGGGGATGGATATGGAGCCGCTCGAATTCGACGTCACGATCGAGATACCCGCGGGTAGCCGCAATAAGTACGAGATGGACCACACCACCCACCGCATCAGACTCGACCGGATGCTGTTCACCTCGACCCGCTACCCGCACGATTACGGCTACATCGACGACACCCTCGGCCTAGACGGCGATCCCCTCGACGCCCTCGTGCTGGTGCAAGAACCCACGTTCCCAGGGGTTGTCATCGGCTGCCGAGCAGTCGGAATGTTCCGCATGACCGATGAGGCTGGCGGTGACGACAAGGTGCTGTGTGTGCCGTCGGGGGATCCTCGGATGGAACACCTGCGCGACATCCATCACGTTGCCGAGTTCGATCGGTTGGAGATCCAGCACTTCTTTGAGGTCTACAAAGACCTCGAACCCGGTAAGTCCGTCGAGGGCGCGACCTGGGTCGGGCGCACCGAGGCCGAAAAAGAGATTCGGGAATCCTGGGATCGTCACCAACGCACCCTGAAGTGACCTGTCGAAGGTCCTGAAGAGTCCGGTTCACCGAACCTGCCGGCTTAGTGCCATCTACTTCATCTGAGTTGACTCAGGTGGACGCACCGACGAAGGGACCGGACGGCAAAAACCTCAAGTCCCTTCAACTATTGCTGATCCGAGCGAATGTGGTCGCCGCCATGGATCTGATCAAGCGCATGTGGCAGTACTGGGCCGAGTGCGGCGATCCCGTCCTTGCAGCCCCCCGGGGAACCGGGGAGGTTCACGATCAAGGTGGTCCCAGCGATCCCGGCGATGCCGCGGGACAGGATCGCCGTGGGTATTCCGTTCACCACCCCGTAGTTGCGAACCGCCTCCGCTAGACCCGGGGATTCGCGCTCGATCACCGCCCGCGTCATCTCGGGGGTGAGGTCTTGCGGCGTGTGTCCGGTTCCACCGGTGGTAAGCACAAGGTCAAAGCCCGCCTGTACGGCAGCCGCGAGTGCGTCAGCCACGGGCAGCCCATCAGGAACCACCTGCGGTCCGTCCACTTCAAAGCCCAGCTCACTTAGGCCCGTGACCAAGATCGGTCCCGAGGTGTCCTGCCATTCGCCACGGGCCGCCCGGTTCGAAGCGGTTACCACGAGCGCGCGGTAGGTCACGAACTCTCTGTGCTCTCTGTGCGCCGGTAGTGACCGGATCGGCCACCGGACTTCTCCAGCAAAACCACCTGCTCGATCATGGCCGACCGGTCCACGCCCTTCACCATGTCGATCATCGCCAGCGCACCGACACTCGCCCCGGTAAGTGCTTCCATCTCCACGCCGGTGCGATCGGCGGTCCGCACCGCGACGGTGATGCGCACGCCCTCGCCTTCGACTTGCACATCGACATCGACACCGTGGATCGCGATCGGATGGCACAACGGGATGAGATCGGCGGTGCGCTTGGTGCCACCGATGGCCGCTATCCGTGCAACAGCGAGGGCATCGCCTTTCGGCACCCCGGCACCTCGCAATAGCGAGACGACCTCAGCACTGACGCGCACGAACGCTTCGGCAACGGCACGCCGATCGGTGATGCCCTTCGCCGCGATATCCACCATCCGAGCGTCACCGGATTCATCGAGGTGGGTGAACTCGGTCACCGGATGTCCTCACGAAGGTCGATAACGTCAACGGTGTCTCCGGCGTCGACGTGCCCAACACCCTCAGGGATCACGATGAGGCAATCCGATTGCGCGAGCCCGCCGATCACATGCGAACCCTGACCACCGCCCACCGGCTCTACTCGCCCGTCGCTCAGGAAACGGCCACGCGCGAATTGCCGCTTGGCTTCCTGGGAATCCATCGCCTTGGTGACCTGCGCGGCCTTCCGCGATCGCGGCACTGCTGGCAGGCCTCGAAGCTTGTGGATTGCTGGACGAACGAAGTTCTCGAATGAGATGTACGAACTCACTGGATTTCCAGGCAAGGTGATGACCGGCACCGGTTCGCGATCTTCGTCCATCACGAAACCATGCCCTTGCGGCATTCCCGGGTGCATGGCAACTTTCGTGAACTCGACGGTGCCCTTTTCGGTGAACACTTCCTTGACGGTGTCGTAAGCACCCATGCTCACCCCGCCGCTTGTAAGGATCAGATCGGCGCGATGCAGCTGATCAGCGATCGCCTCGGCGAAGGCGGCCGCATCGTCGATTACCGGGGGTACGCGGTAGGCCTGTGCTCCGACCTCGTTGGCGGCGGCGACCAGCAGGAAACTATTGGAGTCGCTGATCAAGCCTTTGCTTAGCGGGGTACCGGGTTCCACGAGTTCGCTTCCGGTGGACAGCACAGCCACCCGTGGACGCGGGTGCACGAGAAGCGATCCCCGACCGACCGCGGCGATGACGGCAAGGTGACGAGCCGACAGCAGCGTGCCCGCCCGCACCACGGTGTCACCGACGATCACGTCTTCTCCCGCACGTCGGATGTAGGTGCCCGGTTCCACCGGCTCGCGGATCTGGACTGCCTCGATCCCTGCATCGGTCAGTTCCACCGGCACGATGCATTCGGTTCCGGCCGGGATCGGCGCTCCGGTCATGATGCGCACGGCAGTGCCTGGAGTGACATCCACATCGGCTCGGTAGCCCGCGGGGACATCGTCGACGACCTTCAGGTTCACCGGCGATTCACCAGTCGCCTCGGTGATATCGCTGGCGCGAACGGCATATCCGTCCATCGATGAGTTGTCGAAGGATGGAAGTGGCCAGGACGCGGTCACATCCTCGGCGAGCACGCAGCCGTGACTCTCCGCAAGCGAGAGCGTGATCGGCGCGAGCGGCGCCAGGCCAGCGAGGATTCCCTCGCGGTACTCGTCAACCGAAACCAGCACAGCCTCAGCCTAGGAGGCGAGTCGGGCGCGCGCCCGGGTAGTGCGCTCGACTCGGTCCCCAGCGTCGGAAATCGCATCCATGACATCTTGCAGCGCGCGCAGACTGTGACCAGACAAGAAAGTGTCGACGTAGGGCAATGCCGCCGCCATTCCTCCGGTTAAGGGCTCAAAGGACTCCGCGGCCTTACGCGGGTTCACCCAAATGATGTGGTGCGCTAGCCGAGAGAGCCGCTCCATGGTCTCGGCGAGTATCTCCGGGCGATCGCTCTCCCAGCCGTCGCTGACGATCACGATGACGGCCCCACGAGCCATACCCCGACGCCCGAAGTCTTCGACGAACGACCGCAATGCCACCCCTATGCGAGTGCCGCCTGACCAATCGTTCGCAGCAACAGCCGCCTGCCGGTAGGCAACGTCGGTGTGGCTCGTAGACAACTGACGGGTCAGCCGGGTCAGGTGCGTAGCAAAGACGAAGGCTTCGGCTTTGATGGCGCGTACAGCTCCGCGCAACAGATGAAGGTAGATGCGGGCATAGGGCTCCATCGATCCAGAGACATCTGCGATCAAGATGATGCGGCGCGGCTTGGTGGTGCGCTTGCGGTAGATGACCTGTACCGGATCACCGGCGCTCCTGTGCGAGCGGCGCAGTGTCGCCCTGATGTCGATCTCCCCGGAACTGCGATGGCGGCGGGTGCGCCGGCCTCGCCGCAACGGAGGTACGAGGGGCAACTGCTCGACCAAGCGCTGAATCAAGCGAAGTTCGTCATCGGTGAGGGTGGAGAACTCCTTGTCGTTGACCCGCTCACGGGCGCTGACAGCCGCCAGCGCACTTGCCTGGTCGGTGTCCGCCTCGCTGTCGATTGCCCCCGGGGTAGCACTCGTTCCCTGTCTGCCTGCTTGACCGCTACCCGGGTCGTCTGTGTCCGGCGGCGGCGCATCACCGGGGGGTGCTGGAGTCGGATTCCCACCGTCATCGGGACCTGGGATGTCACCGGCGATGTCAGCCACGTCGATGAGTCCGCGAAAGACCTGGCGAAATACGCGGTCGTACGTTTCATGTTGGTCGTGTGCCGTGGTGAGGGTCACCCGACCAAGCCAGTACAACTCATGCAGTGACGCTGGCTCCGCGAGCACCACACTGGTGGTGAATCGAGCGCTGCGTTCGGGCGTGACCGGCACGCCGGCTCGGTGCAGCAGGTCACCGAATGCCGCACAAATGGCCGGCAGATCCGCGCGATCAGCCACTAGCCACCCAGGACAAGCCCTCGGCGCGCGCCAGATCCTGGTCTTCGCGGTATTTCAGTACCGAACTGAGCGTGCGCTCTACTCCACCCTCGTCCAACTCGGTGACTCCAAGCAGGGCTGCAGCGTGCACCCAATCGATGGCTTCAGCGACCCCGGGTGGCTTTTGCACGTCGAGTCCGCGCAGTCGCTCCACCGCACCGGCCACCTGTTGCGTGAGTTGGGCGGATGCCTCCGGCACTCGGGCACGCACGATGGCAGTGGCTTGGTCAAGTTCTGGGTAGTCGATCCAGTGATAGAGGCAACGACGTTTCAGGGCGTCATGCAGATCGCGTGTTCTATTCGAGGTCAAGATGACGATGGGTGGCTGCCGCGCTTCGATCGTGCCGATTTCCGGGACGGTCACCGCTGATTCAGCGAGCATTTCGAACAAGAACGCCTCGAATTCCTCGTCCGCGCGATCGACTTCATCGATGAGCAGCACTGCTGGGTGAGAACCGTCGTGTTCGATCGCTTGCAGCAACGGCCGTTCAATCAGGTAATCGCGCTCGAAAAGTGATGCTTCATCGAGGGAAGCGCCTTGCGTCTCAGCCATCCTGATGCTGAGCAGTTGGCGGGGGTAGTTCCATTCGTACAGTGCTTCTGATGCATCGATCCCCTCGAAGCACTGCAACCTGATGAGTGGGGTTTGCAGCATCTGGGCCAAGGACTTAGCCGCCTGAGTCTTGCCAACGCCAGCCTCACCCTCAAGGAGCAGCGGCTGCGGGAGCCGGACAGCACAAAACAGGGCTGTCGCTAAACCCTCATCGGCCAGATAGCCGCAGGACTCGAGCCGATCGGCGAGTGCCTCCGGCGACGGAACGAGTTCCGCGAGACTCATCGATTCCGCGTGATCAGCCACACGACGGCTGCAACAACAATCACGCCGACAACCACTGGAACCACACGCTTCAATACCGGACCTGCAGCGACCGCACCTAGATCGAGGGCCTCCGCTTCGACCGGTGGAGCTGGCGGAACGGATGCGGCATGTGCACCGGCTGGCGCACCCGACTCATCACCGATTCCGCTTTCGACACCGGTAGCTGATCCACCTGAACTCATTCGCGAGGCGATCACGCCCTCCAGATTGGATGCGAACTGATCTACCAAGCGGCCGGCGACGTCTTGCATCACGCCACGACCGAACTGCGCAGCCTTTCCGGTGATGGTGAGATTCGTGGTGACATCCACGCGAGTGACCTCAGCGGATTCAGCGATCAAGGCGGTGGTCACAACGGCCTTAGCCGTTCCTGAGCCCCGAGTCTCCTTGCCAGTTCCTTCGATGATCGCGACGCGATTCTCAACATCCTTCTCCAAGAACATTGCTTCGCCACCGTAGGTGAGCGAGACCGGGCCCAACTTGACCTTCACCGTCCCGGCGAAATCGTCACCATCGACGCTGGTCAACTTCGCGCCCGGCATGCACGGTGCTATCGCTTCGACATCAAGCAGCGTGTCCCAAGCGGTATCGATATCGGCAGGAACGGTGAACGAGTTCGTCAGATCCATGGTGGTCGAGGTCCCCTTTCCAGAGATCCAGTGCTCGGTGATGCCGCGATTTAGTGGCCGGATATCGGGACACGGTACCCACGGTGTGGGCCCCTCGCCATCAATTCAAGATTTGCCCAGCCCGTTACCGTGGGATCCATGCCTGTCACGGTCCGCCTTTTTGCGGCAGCCCGCGCCGCCGCCGGGACGGATTCGCTCACGGTAGAAGCCGGCTCCCTGGCTCAGGGGATTGATGAACTCCTCAAGCATTGCCCCGCCCTAGCCGACGTACTCCCGCGCTGCTCCTTCCTCCTCAACGGAATGGCCGTGCATGGGGACAAGGCCGCCGTGACCCTTGAGTCCGGGAGCGAACTCGATGTGCTGCCGCCGTTTGCCGGGGGCTAACCGCCGATAGCCGACATCGGCCGCGTCGGCTGGATAAAGGAGGGATCATTGATCCCGTGCCCGGGCAATTTCGCCCGGGTGACCTTGGTCAGCGTGCCCGCGATACCCGCCCGAATCTCATCCTCGCTGAGTGAGGGATCGCGCAAGGTCGCACGGACGTCCGTCTCATCGCGCGCGAACAGGCAGTTTCGGAACTGACCATCGGCGGTGAGTCGGAGTCTGTCGCAGGCCGCGCAGAAAGGTCGCGAGACACTCGCGATGATGCCGACGGTCTCGGGGCCACCGTTTACGTAGAACTCCTCCGCCGGCGCCGATCCACGCCCGGGAACAGGCGTGAGCTCGAATTCCCTCGAAAGCATTTCCATGATTTCGTCAGCCGTAACCATCTTCGGTCGCGCCCACAAACCGCCGGCATCGAGTGGCATCTGTTCGATGAAGCGGAGTTTCCAATCATTGGCTAGAGAGTGACGCAGCAAGGCCACTGCTTCGTCATCGTTAACACCGCGCAGGAGAACGGCATTCACCTTCACAGGAAGCAGCCCCGCCTCCTTCGCCGCTTCGATTCCGGCGATGACATCGTCGAATCGATCGCGGTGAGTCATCTCTTTGAATCGCTTCGGGTCGAGCGTGTCCAAACTGACGTTAACGCGCTCCAATCCCGCTTCAGCTAGATCCCTCGCGAGCTTTGGCAACTGCAGACCATTGGATGTGAGGGAGATCCTCGGAGCATGAGGAAGAGCGTTGAGGCGTCGGACCACATCGACTACGTCCGGCCGGAGTAAAGGCTCACCACCCGTAAGGCGCATCTGGTTGACGCCCATTTCTGTGGCGACTTCCAGCACCAACATCAACTCGTCGGTGGACAGCAGGTGCTCGCCGGGGATCCAGTCCGCGAAGTCCGCCGGCATGCAGTAGTTGCACCGAAGCGAACAACGATCAGTAAGCGACACTCGCATATCGCGGTGCACGCGGCCGTAGGTGTCGACAAGATTCGTTGGCTGTTCACTCATGCGCAGTTCACCCACTCATCGGTCCCATCGTCGAAGACTTGATGCTTCCAAATCGGGATTCGCTTCTTGGTTTCCTCCACAAGTTCCACGCATGCCTCGAAGGCCTGTTGACGGTGCCGCGCACTCGCAGCAGCCACCAGCGCAGACTCCCCGATGGGTATCAGGCCGTGGCGATGTGCGACCGCCACTGCAACAACGCCATGGCGTGCTGCCACCTCGGCCGCCAGTTCACGAAGTACTGATGCAGCACCGGGGTGTGCCTCGTAAGTGAGCGAAACAACGGACCGACCGTGATCGTTGTCGCGAACATCACCCGTGAACAAGACACTCGCACCCGCCGCGGGGTCCGAGACGCCCAGCCGAAGTTGGTTGGCATCGATGGGTTCGGTACCCACCCAGGCAGTCCGGACAACTGCTTCCTGGGCCTGGGCAGTCGACTCAGAACGCGTCATCGGCCCATTATTGGCCTACCCTGCTGATCATGCGAGAGGTGCTCGAGGATCTGCTCTCGGCCTACCGGTCAGGGGAGCCGGTGGCCATGGCCACCGTTGTTCGCACCTGGAAGTCGGCCCCTCGCCCGGCAGGCGCGGCCATGCTCGTGACCAACGACCAGGAGGCTGTTGGTTCGGTGAGCGGTGGCTGTGTGGAGGGTGCGCTCTTTGATGTCGGTGTGGAGATCCTGACCGACGGTCGACCACGGTATGAGAAGTACGGCGTGAGCGACGACGAAGCCTTCGGTGTCGGGCTCACCTGCGGTGGCATCATCGAAGTCTTTGCCGAACGGGTCGACCAAGATTCTTGGCCTGAGTTGGAGGGGATTGCGGCGAGCATCGCGGCACAAGAAGCTGTCGCGGTCGCCACCATCGTCCGGGCGCCTGAAGGGTCGCAGAATCGAGTCGGTCGACATCTGGTGGTTCGCCCAGATCTCGCCGAGGGGTCGCTGGGTACCGAGCGACTCGACGACACCGTCCGCGAGGATGCCCTCGGGCTACTAGCCGCCGGCACCACCGGTTTCTTGCACTATGGGCCGGAAGGGGAACGCCTCGGCGAGGGGCTCGATGTGTTCGTTGCCAGCTTCGCACCGCCTGCGCAGATGTTCGTCTTCGGGGCAATCGACTTCTCTGCAGCGCTAGTTCGCGTCGGAAAAGTGCTCGGCTACCGCGTAACGGTGTGCGATGCGCGCCCAGTCTTTGCAACAACGAAACGGTTCCCTGAAGCGGACGAAGTGGTGGTCGACTGGCCGCACCGTTGGCTGGCCAAACAACCGGTTGACGAGCGCACGGTGATCGCCGTCTTGACCCATGATCCCAAATTCGACGTGCCGGCCCTAGAGGTTGCACTCGCGAGCAAGGCTGGCTACGTCGGCGCCATGGGTTCGCGTCGTACCCACGAGAACCGCTTGGAACGACTCCGCGAGGCCGGTGTCCCCGAAGAGCAACTGGCACGTCTGCATTCACCGATCGGTCTCGACCTCGGGGCCCGGACACCAGAGGAGACAGCGATCTCCATTGCCGCGGAGATCGTCCAATTCCGGTGGGGTGGCAGCGGTCGCCAGTTGACCTCGACAGCCGGCCCCATCCATCCGGGGGCTCCGCGATGAGTAGTCCGGCATCTACAACAGGAACCGTCGCTGGCGTCGTCCTCGCCGCTGGCGAAGGCAAACGTTTCGGCGGACCTAAGGCTCCCTACATCCACGAAGGAGAACGGCTGGTCGACCGCTCGGTCCGCATCCTGCGTGAGGCGGGGTGCGATCCAGTGTTCGTGATCCTTGGGGCCTGGGAGGGCAGTGTTGATAACGCCCTTGTGATCGTGAATCACGGATGGGAAGAGGGAATGGGCTCTTCACTGCGCATCGCCTTGAAATGGGTCAACGCCACCACCGAAGCTGACTACGCCCTCATCACGCTGGTGGACTTACCAGGCTTGAGTGCCGAAGCCATCGCCCGGATCGCAGCGGCACCCGATGGGTTCGCCGTCGCTACCTTCGAAGGAGAGCGAGGTCACCCGGTGCGGATCCCACGGGAACACTTCCGAGAACTCATCGACTCTGTCACTGGTGATGAAGGAGCTCGCAGCTTCATCGCTGCCCGCGATGACGTCCGTCTCGTTGAGGTGGCCGACATTGCCGATGGTCGAGACATGGATCAAAAGCCTAACGCTCAATGACGTCGCGTATACCTTTCGCCCCAAGGTAGACGTGCAGCACTGACACTGGCTCTTGCGTCGCGTTCGTTCCGTTGTAATCGGTCTTGATCGCTTGGACGAACGCCGAGCCAGCGGGGTACTCCACAAGTGCGCCCTCGCCGTAATCGACGGTGTAGACGCCGGAGAGCACCTGGACGTAGACCGGTATCCGATGCCTGCGCCAACCTGTTTGCTCTCCTGGCTCTAGCACGATCGTCTCGCTACTGATCCTCGCCGGCTTCTTATTCGGGTAGGTGATGCGCTGATCCAGGGCGGTCAACTCCTGCTTGTCCAGCACTCGCTGCTCGGCCTCCGGTGGTGAGGTAACTGCCGCAGACTCCAGCACGGCAGGAACTTCATCTGTTGATGATGATTCGCCGCATCCCGCTGCCGATGAGACCACCAAGACGAGACCGATCATCAGACCGAGTCGCCTTGTGCTCATGCCGGTACGGTAGCCGCGCCATGGACGAGCAGCGACGATGAAGGCCAAATTGCCAACATGGCTGTCTGTCCCGAACTGGCTGCGCACTTCGCACTCCATTCCCATCACTCCTTGGCGCTCGAATAGCCGTTGGGTCGCACGACCGCGCACCTTGTTCATCTTGCTGATCGGCCTTTGGCTGTTCGGAACGGGAGAAGCGCTGCTTGTGGTTGCAGAACTCGGAAACGGACCGTGGACAGTCTTGGCCGAAGGCGTCACCGTCCGCACGCCACTGAGCATTGGTAGCGCGACGTTCGTCATTAGCATCATCGTCTTGGCTTTGTGGATTCCCCTACGCGAGAAGCCCGGATTGGGAACTATCGCGAATGCAGTGGTGATCGCTGCCGCGCTGCAAGTTGGTGTGTGGTTCCTTCCGCACCCCGAGCCGTTGTGGTTGCGCTCGGTCTTCGTCTTCACTGGCGTGGCCTTGATCGGGTTGGGCAGCGGTCTGTACTTGACCACGAACATGGGTCCGGGACCACGCGATGGCTGGATGACCGGCATCCATCATCGGTTCGGCATACCCGTGGCACGCGTGCGCCTCGGTATCGAGGTTTCGGTATTGATTCTTGGCTGGCTGCTCGGCGGAACTGTTGGACTGGGAACGGTGGTCTTCGCTCTACTCATTGGGCCGAGCGTGGGCTGGGGTTTGCGGTTGATGGACAGAGGCCCACGCACAGCCGGGGAATCCGAGCCAGCACTCGAGGCCTAGCGAAGTCTCAGTAATTACTTAAGTCACCTATTGGCGACGGGCCAAGTATCCGAGAGTCGATACCCACCGGGCCAAGGATCGGTTGGGTCGAGGTAGTACTGACTCATTCCGTAGACCCATGCTCGGCCGGTGATCCGGGGGATCACAGCCGAGTGCTTGCCAACGGCTGTCGTACCAGTGATCGAACAATCAAAGACCGAATCGATGATCGAACGGGCGCGATAGTCCTGACCGAGGTTGATCTCACCGCGGTCATGCAGGAGAGCGAGCAGAGCCGAGCAACCAGTTCCTGTAGGAGAGCGGTCAATTTTTCCCGGCTTGATGGCACAGGCATTGCGCGAGGTAAGAACTCCGTTTTGTTCGTGCACCTCTTCGACGATGTAGGCGAAAGAGAAGTGCGTCCATTCCGGCATCGTCGGGTGTTCAAAATTCCATTGCTCGTTCGCCGCGTCGCAGATCGCTCGGCCGCGGTCTGCAAGCGCCCGTGCATTCTCCGGGCGGATCTCGATTCCGAGATCCGCAGCCGACACGATCACGAAACTGTCGCCGCCGAAAGCCGTGTCCACACGAAGTTCACCTATTCCGTCAACAGTCAAGATCGCATCTCGTCGTTCGACGAAGCTCGGGACATTCGTCAATGACAGTGACTGGACATCTCCATCAATACACGCCGCCTCGACGTGCACGGTTCCTGCAGGCGCCTCAATGACTACTTCGGTAGTTGGTCCGGTGATTGGCACCTGACCGGTATGCAACAGCACGGCCGCAACACACATTGAGTTCGAACCCGACATGGGCGGTGTGTCCTCCGGCTCCATGATGATGAAGCCCGAGTGCGCCCTCTCATCAAAAGCCGGGACCAAAAGGTTGACGTGCCGAAATACTCCACCGCGCGGCTCGTTCAGCAGGAAGTCGCGCACCGATCCATCAGTCGCGATGAAGCGAGACTGCTGCCAGATGGATTCCCCCGGAGGTGGGGCAAGACCACCAACAACTACATCCCCGACCTCACCACCGGCGTGACAGTGAACAACGTGAACAATCCGATCGGTCCGCACGAACGGACTGTAGCCCGATTAGCGACGCGGACGGATCGTCATCACCTTGGTCATGGTCGCAACCGGGTAGTTGTCCCGGAATGCACGCGAAGGAGTGAAGACGGCCTTCACGGTGTAGGTACCCGGCGGGAGGCTCGCACTGATCCGCTTGCGCTTCAGCGCACGCTTCGCGTTCGGGCCAAGTGGCTTGAGCCAGCGGCCCTTAGCGATCACCTGACGCTCGCGACCAGCGGAGTCGACGATCG
>Ga0209953_1000021_pt1 | contig 77009 bp, 101 predicted proteins | sample SalPonred_H2O_MG_FD_185713 | JGI IMG/M metagenome (GOLD analysis project Ga0209953, IMG submission 185713) | Salt pond water microbial communities from South San Francisco under conditions of wetland restoration - Salt Pond MetaG... | ecosystem: Environmental > Aquatic > Non-marine Saline and...
CAAAAAGAATTTTAAGTACAAAAATTAACGATTTACTTTAATGCTATAATATTAAGGTACCAAACTTATAAGGAGACAAAGTGCACACATATACAATTAGCGAAGAAAACACCATCGAGGTTTTTGGTGAAGGAGAGACTATTCCATTCCTTCGTCAGCCACACTACCCTAACGGTGATGCTTTTGATACCCGTGAAGAAGCAGAGACTTGGGCTCAGCTCTTTATTGAAGCTTTGGTAAACGATGAAGCACCCTATGCTCCAATTGGCAAGGGTATGGAAGGTGAACCAAAACCTACTAAAGAAGAAATGCTAGCAATGCTTAAAGAGCGTGCTGAAGAGTTCGGGGACAATGTTCCAGAACAACTAGCACAGCGTATTGCTGACCTTGAATCTGAAATTTCTGCTTAACATTTGATCATCGTTTCTTCTTCTGATACAATGTATTAGGAGGAGAGACGATGAATCATTTTGATGTTCTTATTGCTACCCCTGGGCATAGCCTGGAAGCTCACTATGTGAGAAGCCTTGTAGATACTTTAGCTGAGTGTGATTCTCGGGGGGTATCATACAAGTGGCTTAACTCTTATTCTTCTTTAGTTCATAATGCTAGAGAAACAACTATTAGCGGTGGAGATGGGTTTACTCTTAATCCCCTCGATAAAGGTCCATTAGGAGATAGCGTTACATATAACAAAATCTTTTGGATTGATTCTGACATTTCCTGGACACCAGAAGACTTTTTTAAGCTATATGATTCTGAGCATGAAGTTACTACTGGTGCATATTTACTTGCAGACAATGTTACTACTTCTGTTCATGCTTGGGGTACACCTGGCGGTATTCCTAAAGAAGAAATCTTAAAGATGAAAGAAGTAACCAAAATTCAAAGTATGGGCTTTGGATTTGTTGCTATGAAAAACGGGGTATTTGAAAGACTAGACCGTCCTTGGTTTGGACATTATACTCAAAAGATGCAAACAGGTCCAGATACCTTTATTGACACATATCTAGGTGAAGATATATCATGGTGTATTAATGCTTATAAGCATGGTGTGGAAATTTATTTTGACCCCTCGGTTTTGGTGGGGCATATGAAGAAGGTGAAAATAGAATGGTAGATAAACAATATTTTTTTATGGCAGGTTTGCCACGTTCAGGAAGCACATTGCTTGCTTCTCTCTTGAGTCAGAATCCAGATATGTATGTTTCTGCTCAATCTCCCCTGCCCAATATTCTGGGGGCAGCTTATAATCAATATCAAAGCAAAGAAAATCTAGACCACAGTAGATTTGATGATATCTATAATGTAGTAGACAATATTATTCCTTTGTTCTATGAAAAGCACCCAGAAAAATACATCATTGATAAAAACTTTTCCTGGCTAGAGCCACACCCATATGTGATTCTAGAGCACCATCTTAAGAACGATATTAAAGTTATTTGTCCAGTAAGAAATATTCTTGAAATTCTTGCATCATGGAATAGACTATGTGAAAATGACAAGACTAATCAATATGACAATATTATTAGACAGCATGATAAGACTAATCGTAAGATGCCAGATCGTCGAGCAGACTTCTTTATGAATGTCCAAGACGAAGAGCAGAAGGGTATTCTTAATGGAATTGAAAACATGAAGCGTATTCTATACCCCCAATTCAAAGACCAGATTATGCTCGTTGAATATGATGACTTAATTGATAATACCGCAGAAACAATTGACAGCATTTATAATTTCTTAGGTATTGAAAAGTATGAGCACGATTTTTCACATATTACTAATCCTCACGAATATAACGATATTTGGGGGGTAAAGAATCATCACACAATTAAGTCAAAGATTAAAAAAGAAGAGTATGACTTTGAAAAACTATTCTCTTTTGACACTATTAAAAGGTATTCTGGTCTAGAGTTTTGGAAGAATATTAAATGATTATTGTGATTTCTGGTTTGCCAGGGGCAGGCAAAACAACACTAGCTAAAGAAATAGTGCGTAGAACAGATGCTATTCATCTAAATGCCGATGACGTTAGGGCAGACCTAAGTTCTGACCTGGGGTTTTCTATTGATGATCGTAAAGAACAGTCAAGAAGGTTAGGCGCTATGGCAAGGCTGCTTTCTAATCAAGGTCATCTTGTGATTGTTGATTTTGTAAATCCTATCGAAGAAACTCGTAATGCTTTTGGTAGCTATGATTATTTTGTTTGGGTTGACAGAATTAAAGAGGGTAGGTTTGAAAACACCAACAATATTTGGCAAGAGCCAACTAATGTTGATATAAGAATAGAAGAAGGCTTAACTGTTGAAGAAGAAACAAAGCTTGTTTTAGATACCTTCGAAATTTATGACTGGACAGAACCAACAACTTTAATGCTTGGTAGATACCAGCCTTGGCACGAGGGGCACCAGGCTTTAAAAAACGAGGGGCACAAAAGAACAGAACAAGTTTTGATTGGAGTTAGAAACACTCATGGTACTTCTGAAAAAGATCCACTACCTTATGAAAAAGTGGTGGAATACATACAGCAATCTAATGGCACAAATAACTCACTAATAATGAAACTACCCAACATTACTAATATTATTTATGGTAGGGACGTGGGGTATAAAATTGAACACGTTGAGCTACCCCCTGAAATTCAAGAAATATCAGCAACAAATAAACGTAAAGAGATGGGAATATGAAAGCAACAAAAGCTCGTTCAATGGCTAAAGCACTTCTTTACCGTGGACTAGGAACTTTAAGCACTTTTGTCATTGCTTTGATTTTTACGGGGGAAGCAGTAACAGCAACCTGGATTGCTTTGATTGAATTTGTTGTCAAAACACTTCTATATTATTTTTATGAACGTTTTTGGAACATGATTTCTTGGGGTAGACAAGAAACCTAATGCTATAATAGTTTTATGTTTAATCCACTACTATTAAGGTTTAGAGCTATTGATCAAACCTTTAAGCCAATGGAGGCTACTGGTGGGAACATATCATATTATGCAGATAATGGAATAGTTTATAAGGTTCATACTTTTACTTCTGGTACCTCGAATTTTGTCGTCAATGACCCTGGAAATGGCAACAGCAGAGGCTTGGTAAATTACTTGGTTATTGCTGGTGGTGGTGGTTCTGCTGGATCTCAGGATGACGTTACCCTCGCTGGCGGTGGCGGTGGTGGCGGGTATAGAACAAACATGCCAAATGAAAGATCTGGAAGAGATAGCGACCCAGAGCCAGTGTTAAAACTAAATGCAGGATCTTATACTGTCACCGTTGGCGGCGGTGGTGGTGCTGGATCTAGCAGATATCGCTTTCCTGGAGATGGTGGAAATGGTGGCAACTCTCAGTTTTATAATATTATTTCTAGTGGTGGGGGTGGAACTAGATACCAAAAGGGTGGAAAAAATGGTGGATGCGGAGGAGGAGACTCCAATCGTAGAAATGGTGGAGGCTCTGGCTCAATAAATCAAGGATTTGACGGCGGAACGGGTAGCACTTACGGCACGGGACGCGGCGGTGCGGGCGGAGGTGGAGGTGCTGGCTCCGCTGGAGAAAGCGTTAGCTCTTTTAGCAGCTCTGGTGGAGACGGTGGCTATGGAATAGTTTCCTCAATTAACGGTTCTGCAATAGGCAGGGCAGGCGGCGGTGGCGGCTCTGCAAGAAGTTCTGCTGGTGTAGGCAGAAACGGAGGTGCATCTGGAAGGACTGGCAGAAGCTCTGGGGCATCTGGTGCAAACGGATATGGGGGTGGTGCTGGCGGATCATCTTGGTACAGTACCGAAAGAGGAAGCACAGGCGGCGGCCGAGGAGGATCGGGAATCGTTATCGTAAGATATATATATGGATATGGCGATACGGTGGAAGAAGTTTTGGGGTAGAATTGTGAAAGTTACTTTAGATATTGGTAATGGTTTTTGGAGTTTTGACAAACAAGAGCTAGCAAAAAGATATAGAGATAACGATGACTTAATTTTTGATTTTGTAAAAAATTCTAATGCCTACGTAGAGTTTAAAAGTTTAAGTTTTGGCTTCTTTTTGAAACTAAACAAAGAAGTTGTTTATCAGGAAAGTTTTCCTAAAGATAGTATTGTTTATTATTCAACAGATCAAGAATACTTAGAATCCGTAAAGGTTGAAGATATCAAGGCAGACAAAGAGTATGAGCTGAGTGTTTGGGCGGTAAACGATGGAATAGAGTATTCAGAAATTTTTGTATTTTCAATTCCTAAGCCAAAACAACCTGGTCAAGGATGGGTATGGAACGATGATGGAAATTATTGGGATCCCCCAATTGAATCTGCAGCCATCGGCGTAGAAATAGACAATCAAAACAACTAGAGCCTATCTACACAAAAACTCCCACTATGTTAAAATATATTAGGAGAATAAATGTCTACAGCCCTTAATCTTTATGCCACAAAAGTTTTTGCGGAACACCCCGTTTCTTTGTGGGCATTGGATGATACATCCGACTATGTAGCCCTTATAAACGACACTAATCAGAATCTTGATAATTGGAGTGTTACAGGGGCATCAGTTGTTGATGCTAGAACAGATTCAGAGTTTCAATCGGATAGGCCACCGCTAGAGCCATTTGAAAATAAATATCTTAATGGTGTAACAGAAACTTTGGGTAGCGGTGGAATAGTAACTTTTGAAAGTCCAGGTTATTTTCAGCCATCAGATTTTGATCTGACCCTTGGATCTTTTTCAATATCTACCTACTTTTTTACTTATGATAGAACAACTCAAGTTCGAGTGGGGTATTCATATTTTAACGGCTCACAAAGAGTAGAAGTCCCAGATGTAACTAGAGCAACCACAATACCGGTTGAAAGACAGTGGGCATCTATTTCTCAAACTTTTGATTTCCCCTCAAACTTTAGTGATCTTAAGATATTTATAGAAGTTTCCTTTACTGAGTCTGCATCACCATACAAGTTTTCTATTAATGGAATAAATGTTGGTCAGCTTGCAGAAGAGTTTTTTTTAGAGTCCCCTGGGGTTTTGCCAGCATCGCTGTCTTCAGAGATTAATTTGCAAGTTTCTGGAGTACCCGCTCAGCCATATGGATTAGAGGGGGCTAGTGGATACTATTTATCTGACAACAAAAAAATGTATGCAAAAAATCTGGGGATGCCAATTGTTTATGGTGCATACAATAGCACAGTTCTGACACCATTTGCCAACAATCCCTCTTTAATAGTTCCAGGTTTAGGATTTTTAAATGAGTCTGGGCAGTATCAAAAATTCACTTTTGAGTTTTGGGCAAAAATTCATAATGAATCTTTTGTGCTTAGAAAAATATTTGGACCTGTTTTTTCAGAAGATGGTTTGTATACGGAAGGTCCATTTCTTATTTTAAAAATAGGAAAAGAGGTTGGCTCTCACTACATTGGTGAATGGAATAGGCCAATGCTTTTCAATATTCGATATTCCCCCGACTCCTGCAGTCTTGTCTTAAACGGCGAAGAAGTTATTTCTTTTTCCATTAATCCTAACGATACAACCTTTCCAAATAAAGAAGATGGCTCTGGAAACGATCAAGACTGGTTAGGTTTCTACGCCTATGAAGACATCCCCATTATTTCTCTAGACTGTACTGGTCTATATCCTTATGAGGTTCCAGCTATTGTTTCAAAAAGAAGATTTGTGTATGGCCAGGCTGTAGAAGTGCCAAGCAATTTGCAGGGGTTTAAGAAAAATAATTCTTTATCTATAGACAATGCTTTTGCAAAACATGCCAAAACTTATTCCTACCCCCTGCTTGGAAATTGGTCTAATGCTATCGTTGAAAACCTGGTACCAAATCCTTCCGACATATCATCTCCAAGCTATTCCCTTCCAGAAATTGCTTTTGACAATAAAACCGTAGAGGAGTGGTATCAGGCTTCTTCAAACAGCCAAGTGGGGGGATACTCTTTCTTCTCTATGGAGCCAGATGCAGAGTGGACAGAAACTAATGGCCATATGTATTTTAATTCCCTCGAAAATATATTAGAAGAAACAAAGGCCATCTATGGTGTTTTTAGTCTTAAAAGACTTTATCAAGAAAAGCAAATCTTAATAGAAATGGTTAACAAGGTTAGCGGGGATTCTTTAGAAATATCTGTAACAGATAATACAGTTAACTACATATTAAAAACAAAACAACCAAACGGTTCTTTTGTAGAGGAAAATATTTTTACGGTAACTGGTCTAGTTGCTGACGCAATATTTTTAGCGGGTATTCATATTCCAAGAGCAAAGAATTCTTTTGGGTATAAGCTATCTAGGTTTTTTACTAACATTAGCAACATCAGCGTATTTTTATGCGGTAATTCAGAATTACAGAATACCTTCCGTGGAAGAGTTCACTCTGTAGGCTTTCCGAGTAAAAGGAATCTAAAAAAAATAGAGGATGACTTTCTCATTATTGGCATGCCCTCAAACTTTTCAGAAAACTACACCGAGATTCTTATTTATGACGGTGGAGAGTATGACACTATTGAGTGGGAGTATAGCTATGAAAGTGGAACATATGCCCAAGAGGCTAACGAAGTTTCCTTGATAGGTAACGAGTCTGGCTCTAGTGCTGCTCTTCTAGTGGCGACTCAGGTATATGATCATATATCAACATACACTCTGATTCCAAAAGATTATTTTGGCGCATTTACTCTGGATATTGGTGCCGAGTCTTACTGGGAGGATTATTTGCCTCTAAGTTACTTTGCAAAATATGTTACAGATGGTGCGGGGAATCAGTATAAAGATCTTGACTTTATTCAATTTAATATTGACTACCCTTTCTTTAATAAATATCTCAATAACTTTTATGACTCAACTGACTCCCCAGTAAAAATGTATGCAAGCTTTGAGTATTTAGTAAATGGCGTCGCCACACAGCTTTCTGCTTACACAAACACAAAGCTTTTACCAAAGTCTGGAATTGTTAGACCTGGAACAGAGTGGAAAACAACTAAGTATGAGATAACAGATGATACAGTCATCTACCCACCTGCTGAAGAAAACTTTGAAAGTCTTGCTCTAAAGATAAGTCTTGAGATTTCCACTATTGGTGTAATTGAAAAACCAATTTCAATTAAGTCCTTAGATTTTGCATCAAAATCTTTGGGGTATTCTCCAAATAGAATTGGTAACAGGTTTGGAACAGAGGTATATCCTTATAGAAAAGTAGGTCCTTATTTTGATTATAAGAATGTTCCACCATTTAGTATTTATAAAAACAGTGTTCCATACTTATATCTTTCAGGAAGTTCGGGTATAAGAATGAGAGATGATTATGCAACATCAGATGAAAGAGGCTTTACAATGCCAATTAACAGGGGGAGGGGTAGCTTCTTTAAGGTTGGCTCAATGCAAATTTTAGCTAAGTATGAAAGAGATACGCTTCCCACCACCCCAGTAAAAATATTTGAAATCGACGGGGCAGACAGAAGTATTAACTTTTATCTAGTTGCATTCAAGGGAAACAGTAAAAGAGGGTTTGTCTATGCACTAGATGGCACAACGGGAAGGGCCATAAGCGGACTGATTTATAGTATGGACGGTAGAAATGTTAAAAGACCAATTATAAGCCCCAATGTTTGGACAGCAATAGGCGTTAGTTTTGAAGAAGCTATAGACTTTTCTTCTTCTGTTGGTGCTTTAAGAATAACAAACCCAATCTTTGTAGACAATATCTCTTATTATCAAATTACTGAACAAGAAGAATCTTCTCGTCTTGCATATAGAAAATGGTATGCTGTACGAGCAGAGCCAGACAATGACTTAGACTGGGATTATTGGGACGAATCAACTTGGCAAGAGGTTTTATTCCTTACAGAAGCTAGGCCAACAGTTATAGATCCCACAAAAATTTACAAGCAGTACACAGGAACAGACAGGTTTGTCAATCAGTCAAGCACATCAATTAGGCTAGGCGAATATAAATACTCTACATTCAAAAATGTAAGATGGTCTAGAATAACCTCAAATTCTGCCTAGAGAGTTATAATATGGTATACTGGTTACCATGAATAGCCCAACTTCGGACAAAATCGGCAAGTCTAAAGCCACAATCATTGATAAGGGTTATGACTGGGGCATTTATGTGTGGAAAAAGTCAAATGGGAAGTGGTTTACTGATGGAAACGGAAATATTTTAAACATCCCTTCCATGAAGGGCGACCTTTCTAAAATTTCAGAACTTAAAAGTGCCGCCGCATATCACGGAGAGCCAGACGGAGAGCCAGTCTTTTTTGCTGGACTAAGCAGAGTCAGTGATGAAGAGTATGAGGAGCAGGTGGGAAGAATGCAACAGGGTCTTATTCCTAACCTCAATGACCTTGGTGCGGTGCATGCGGCACAACAAACTTTAAAACAGTATGGTGATGAAGGATAATGGAACAAGAGTGGACAGTCGGCGCTAGAATCGACGAATTAGAAAAACAAGAAAATAGCTTTAAGAATCAGGATCCATTCAACAAAAGCTGGGAAGACTTAAAGGCATACAATGGTTTGGCTACAAACTTTAAAAGAAGATCTACAAGAATTGCAAAAACCTTGGATATGCCACCAAGCGAGCAATACCTATCCAATGCTCGTGCCAGTCAGGTAGGAACAGACGGGGCAGGCTCTAAAGAAATTAATCCTGGCGACGTTTTTCGTAATGGCTACGGAATGTTTGATGTTATCACACCCCCATGGAACCTATACGAGCTTGCAAACTACTATGATACATCATTCGCTAATCACGCAGCTATTGATGCAAAGGTAGAGAATATCGTTGGACTTGGCTATGATTTCGCGGTATCAGAAAGAACTATGCTTAGACTTGAAACTAATCAGGATGAGCTAGCCACTAAGCGTGCTCGCAACAGAATTGAAAGAGCAAGAATTGAGCTAAGGGACTGGATTGAAAATCTTAATCAAGATGATTCTTTCACGAACACACTAATGAAGTTTTATACTGACGTTCAGTCAACTGGTAATGGATATTTAGAAATTGGTAGAACTACAAAGGGAGAGATTGGCTACATTGGACACATTCCCTCTACCACAATGCGAGTGCGAAGATTGCGCGATGGGTATGTTCAAATTATTGGACAGAAAGTTGTTTACTTCCGTAATTTCGGGGCAAATAATCAAAACCCCATGACCACCGACCCACGTCCAAATGAAATTATTCACTACAAAGAGTATTCTCCATTAAACACTTTTTATGGTATTCCAGACATCATGTCTGCCATTTCATCACTTCATGGAGATCAGCTTGCCTCTCAGTACAACATTGACTACTTTGGAAATAAGGCTGTTCCAAGATATGTGGTTACCTTAAAGGGAGCAAAACTTTCTCCAGATGCTGAAGACAAGATGTTTAGATTTTTGCAAACAAGCCTAAAGGGTCAGTCCCATAGAACACTATACATTCCACTACCTGGAGATACTGACAATAACAAAGTAGAGTTTAACATGGAGCCAATTGAAAATGGTGTTCAAGAGGCATCCTTTAATGAATACAGGGTCCGCAATAGAGATGATATTTTGGTTGCTCATCAGGTCCCTCTTTCAAAAATTGGTGGAGCAGATGCATCATCAATTGCATCAGCACTTGCACAAGACAGAACATTTAAAGAGCAGGTAGCTAGACCAGCACAAAAGAATTTAGAAAAAATTATAAACAAAGTCGTTAAAGAAAAAACAGACATTCTAGAGTTTAAGTTTAACGAACTAACATTGACAGACGAAATCGCTCAGTCACAAATTATTGAGCGCTATGTGAAGACACAGGTCATGACTCCAAACGAAGCAAGGCAAGAGCTTGGCCTCCCCCAAAGGCCAGATGGCGACGATCCATTCCTAATGTCCCCCAGACAAATGACTGATGCTAGAGCAAATTTGGCAGGGAATAGGGAAAGAGATTCTCAAAGATCAAATGAACAATCTGACAATACAGAAACACTACAAGGAAGAAACGCTCAGGGCGAAGGCCCAGCATCAGAGTAGAATGTTACAAAATATTAATATATTTGAACTTTCTTAAAAAACAATGTATAATGGAGCTAGTATGACTATGTTTAAAGCCCATTGGGATACAGATGGCGACGCCGTTCGCCTATCAATGCCCTTTGCAAAAGTAGATAAAGAAAGACGCACAGTGTCTGGTTTTGCCACACTGGACAATGTTGATAAACAAAACGACATTGTTACCACCGATGCGTCTTTACAGGCTTTCTCCAAATTTCGCGGAAACATTCGAGAGATGCACCAGCCTTCGGCTGTTGGACGCATGGTGTCATTCAAAGAGGATAAGTATTTCGATCCTGACACCAAAAAATTCTATAGCGGCGTCTATGTTTCCGCGTACATTTCCAAGGGTGCACAAGACACCTGGGAAAAGGTAATGGACGGTACATATACAGGTTTTTCCATTGGCGGTAAAATGCTTAAATGGGACGATGCTTTCGATGAGAAAATGGATAAGCAAATTCGTATTATTAAAGAATATGACCTTGTAGAGCTTTCACTTGTTGACTCTCCTGCAAATCAGTTTGCTAGCATTCTATCTATCGAAAAGTCTAATAACGGTGAATTCGTAAAGGGAGAAGGCGTTGTAGATTTAGAAAATGTGTTTTGGGATTCGGATTCTGGGCTTGTCATACTGTCAGAAAACGAATCTGAAAACCACCCTGTTTCGGGGGAAGCTATGAAAAACATTGGATTTGTAGAAAAAGCCGATACAGAAAAAAATGACATGATAAAGTTCTTAGTTGATAGTGCTAAAGGCATTAATCTTTCTAAGATGACAGAGGAGGTAAGTCCTATGACTGAAGCAACAGAAAATCTCACAGAAAAAACTGATGAGGTTGTTGAAGAAGTAGAGGTCGCTCCAGAGGCAGATGCCGAGACTGAAGAGGCAGCTGTTGAGGAAGAGGCCGAAAAGGCCGATTCTGCAGAAGAGACAGCTGAAGAATCAGAAGCAGACGTTGAAAAAGCTGATGCTACTGAAGCCGATGTCGAAGAGGCTGAGGCTACTGAAGCCGAAGTTGAAAAGGCCGAGGCTGTCGAGGCAGATGAAGAGGTAGCCAAGTCCGACGACGTAGCAGCCGTAGAGGCAGTTGCCGAAATTAAGGATACCCTCACATCAGCCTTTAGCGATCTTGCAGAAACCGTAAAAGCTCTTCACGAGCAGGTTAATGCATTAAACAAATCTATTACTGGTGTATCCGAAGAAGTTTCAGCTACAAAGCAAGAGCTTGCTGAAGCCAAGGGCCAGTTTGATGAGTTTGGTAAGCGTGTTGATGCTGTAGAGCAAGACACCGCTTTCCGTAAATCTGGCGATCTTGGCGAGATCGTGCAGGAACAACCAGAAATGGTTGAGAAATCCCTATGGGGCGGTCGTTTCCTCAAAACTGCCGACTTATTTAAATAAGCAAAAAATCACTTAGGAGGTGACAAATGTCGGAAGAGATCAAGAAGAATCAGCCAGGTGAATCTGGTGAACTAGGAGGTACTGCTCCTGGTAACTTCCAGGGCCAGGGTGCATTCGCATCTGGTGGCGTTGGAGGCGTGACAGACCCTGGTGCTGACACACTTGGTAACATTCCTACCGCCGAGTTCGGTGTTACTACTGGTCCAAACGCAGTAAACCCTTCGGGTGATGCAGCTAGTGGTATTCTCCGTCCCGAGCAAGCACGTCGTTTTATTGACTACGTGTGGGATGGCACCGTTCTCGCCAAGGATGGTCGCCGTGTAACAATGCGCGCCAACACAATGGAACTCGAAAAAGTCAATGTTGGTGAGCGTGTTATTCGTGCAGCTTCACAAGGTATTGGTGACTACACCAACACTGGTGCTACATTCAGCAAGGTAGAACTTACTACAAAGAAGATCCGCCTTGACTGGGAGGTCAGCGCTGAGGCACTCGAAGACAACATCGAAGGTGCAGCTCTAGAAGACCACCTAGTAAGACTCATGACAAATGCTTTTGCAAATGACATCGAGGACCTTGCTATTAATGGTGATGGTACTACAGGTAACTTCCTTTCCATTATGGACGGATTCGTTAACCGCGTAAAGACCAACGGAGATGCTCACGAGTATGTTGCTGAGGTGACCGACAATGCCTGGACTACAGAGGTTATGCAGGGAATTCTCCTTGCCATGCCACGTAAGTACCGCGCACTTAAGAACAACCTTAAGTTCTACGCTGGTACTGACGCATTCCAGGGAATTGTCAAGAACAACGGTACACTTGCTGACGCTATTGCTGAAGCATTTGCTGGCACACCAGCTGGTACAGAGCAGAACCGTCAGGCCTACCTCGATGGTCAGGCTCAGACACTCGGTACTGCTCGCACCACTCGTGTTCTCGGTATCGACGTTCAGGAAGTTCCATACTACCCAGAGGGCTATGTAGACATTACATTCCCCGCTAACCGTGTATGGGGTTTCCAGCGCGACATCACTGTAAACCGTGAGTATGTTGCCAAAAAGGACACAATTGAATACACAGTATTCGTCCGCTTTGGTATTCAGTGGGAAGAGGAAGACGCCGTCGCATACGCAGACGCCGCTGCTGATTCCTAATAACTCAACATTAAGGGGCAGGGGGCTTCGGCTCCCTGCCCTTTTATTTATTCTGATATAATGTAATTAGGAGGCATACAAAATGTCAGAAACAAATGCATGGGAAAAACCAGATACTTCTGAAGAATCTATTATCACTGGAAAGACAACGTCTAAGAAAAGTGATGGAGATAAGCAGGGGTATGTTGGTTCAATTGAGACGGGTGCAATTGGTGTAACAGCTAAGGCACCTAAGAAAAAGCCTGCTGCTTCTAGAAAGTCTCCAGCCAAGAAAAGCGAAACAACTGCTATTTATTCTTCAAAGAATGTTGTTTGGCAGGGGGTTGGAAAGCTAGAAAAAGGCTATAACATTGTAACTGATAAACAAGCAGAGCAATGGTTAACTAGAGGTCATGTCCGTTTAGCTACGCCAGAAGAGGTTGCTAGAGAATACGGAAAGTAAAAAATGGAAATACTGAGAGTTCCGTCATATCAAATTCAAGCAGAAATTTCGGTTTCTTCGCCATCAACGAGTTACGACTATACCGTAACAGATATGGCGGATAACTCAGTTTCTAATGGGACGCTAACTTCTAGCATCGATTCTAAAATTACAATAGATTTTTCCGATAAGTATGATTCTAGCTATTTAGTTAACGTAGATGGCACAGATCATTATATTGATGTTGTCAGACCGTATGTAGACCCCACTACTAAAGCAGAAACAGCTTCTGAAATTAATGATTATGCAAAATATGAAATTATTGCAAGAGCAATTATTGACTCAGTTGTTCGAGAGGGATTCTACTACAAAAAGCACACAATTCAAACTACTGGTCTAGGTGCTGACTATATACCGCTTTGGGTTAACGCTCACAGGGTGCTGAAGCTTTATGAAAACAATGTCTTAATGTATGATTTTGACAATGCAGAAAACTATAGCACATCTTACAAAGTTACTACAGATAAAACAGCTGTTATAGAAGATTATGAAGATATGATTAATAGGTTGGAATCCTCCGCCCTTATGATACCCTCGGCTGGTTCAGATATCTTTGATATCAAATACACATACAAAGGTTTTCCTAAGACTTTTGACTACACGATTGTTTTAGAGGTGGGGTATCCAAATATTCCATCAGACATTGTTAGAGCTACGGAGCTATTGGTTGATGATATTGCTTGCGGTAGGCTAGACTATGCCCAAAGATATATGAAGAGCTATCAAACAGATCAATTTAAGATAGGCTTTGATGACAGAGTATTTGAGGGTACTGGCAATCTAGTTGTAGACAAGATACTTTCTAAATATGCAAAGTCAATCACTAATCCTGGAGTATTGTAATGGAATGTGGATCAAACGACCCCTTGTTCCCAATGCAAGCAGATATTTACTATCCAGAAGTTAACCAAAGCGCTTATGGGAATGTTAGCAAGAACTGGATGAAAGATAGAACGATTTCTTGCAACCTTGGGCCAGCAGGCTCTCGCTTTAAGGAAGAGGTTGACCCACAAGTTGCTTTAAACATAGAGTCTCTCTTAATTGGTAGATTTAAAGAAGATATTAGGTTTTCGGGTGACGATCGGGGTAAAGCAATTACCAACATTGTCATTAGCAATGTAAAAGATAGAAACTGTAATGATTTATATGTAGAAACATCTGGCGCTAGATCTGGACAGTCAACTATTTTTGAAGTTGCAACGGTAACTCCCCACGTCGGACCTTTTGGAGGAGTAGAGTATTATCGAGTTATTCTTAAAAGATCAGAGAATCAGGGGGTAGACGTATGATAAGCGTTGAGTTTGATTCAAAATCTTTTGCAAGAGAAATGAAAATGATTACCGACTATGCCTATGGTTTTGTTCAGGGGGCTAGATCTGGACAGAAAGTTTTAATAGATCAAATTGGTAGAACCGCTGTAGAAATTCTTGGTGAGTTTATTGATTCTAATGCTAGAGCTAACTCAGATGCACTTCATCATGTTTATGAATGGGGGCAATCTGGAAGCCCCGCCGCAAGACTTTTTGATTTACAATATTCTACATATGGAGGAGGCCTAACAATTAGCTCCTCTTTTAGACAGTCGTCTAGTATTAAAAAGGGGTCCAACGTTCCTTTCTACGACAAAGCAAGAATAATGGAGCAAGGCATTCCAGTGAGAATTAAACCCGTCAGGGCGCAAGCACTACGATTTGAAGATGATGGCGAAGAGGTTTTTACAAAAAAACCAGTAACGGTAGACAATCCAGGTGGAAGCCAGGTAGAGGGTAATTTTAAAGAAACTATTGATATGTTTTTTAACAATTATTTTTCACAGGCTTTTTTGCAGGTAAGTGGAATTTCTCAAATACTAAATGATGTTGTAACATTTTCTAAAAATTTACCAAGAGCAAAATCTGGTGGACGTTCTGCTGGATATGATGTTGGATATCGTTGGATTGCTGCAAGGAGGTTTGGAGTATAATGGCTATAGATTATCCCCCAGTTTTTATTAATTATTATTTAGCTGACAAAGTGTATGAAAGAATTCCAGATTATTACTTTAAACCTTCTCTTGGAATACAGGAAGAGTTCTTTCCAAGTGAAAACAATCCCTTTAGCTACCCCCTGAGATTTTTTCCAACACAGCCAACATCTATCGACACTTTAACCGAAGAGTTTCCAGAAGCTGCCGAAAACGTTTTTGCTGTATACGACAGAATGTTTAGAATGAGAAGGGGCCCCTTTCCTCATAAAAGAACTGAGCAGTTGCTGTACTACTTCTACAAAACAGCAGGAGACATCGAGGCACTAATTGAAACAACTCAGATTGTTGCAGAGCTACTGGATGATGGCGACGAATCCGCGGTAGATGTCAATAGATGGATCAGAGATCTTTATAAAAATGCTGGAACCACCTCAGATTATTCAAAAGGAGAAGATTCCAACGGAAGACCATACCTGACTATTTTAGGAAAAGATTTCTATCTTCCATATTTTCATGAGTTTAAGATTTTTCAATTAGAAGAAGCAAGAGATATTATTGATTTTGGAACAGCTAGAACATATGCTGCCAACAAACTAATTATTGAGTACTGCTGGCATAAAACTGTTTAATTTAAAAATGGCTGTTATACTTAAAGCTGAGGAAACGCGCCTACTACTTCATATATGAAAGAAGAGGTGAAATACTATGGCATATTCAAGAGGTAATAGCTCCCAGATTATTGTGGGTGCTGCTGCTCTTTTCACATTCGAAGAGGGTGAGCTTACCGATGCTGACCTGCCAACAGTTGTAGATGACCTAAGCTACCGCGAGACTCTCTCGGACGCTACTGACGGTGTGGGCTTCCGCAACGTTGGTTACACCATGAACGGTCTAGAAATTGTTTTCCAGCCCGACTTTGGTGAGGTACAGGTAGACCAGATTCTCGACGTTGCTAAGCTTTACAAGCAGGGTATGCAGGTTAATCTAAACACTGCATTCGCTGAAGCAACACTTGAGAACCTGCTATTTGCAGTTGCAGGTAAGAGCGATGACATCACAGAGGGCCCAACAACTGGTTCCTTTGCTGGTTCTTCAAACACAGTGCTAGACATGTCGTCTGGTGACATCGGTGAGTGCCCAGTCGAGCGTGGTCTTGTTGCTGTCGGACCAGGTACAGGAGACTGTGCAATTGGTGATCAGATCGAGCGTATCTATGTTGGATACCGTGCACTTTCAATTGAAAGCGTTACAGTGTCCGCAAAGCGCGACGAGCCAACAATGTTTGAAGTTTCATTCAGAATGCTTCCAAACAACAGCGGTTCCTACGGTAAAATCGTAGACCGTACCATTCCAGCTTCTAGCTAGAATACAATTTAATATAAGGCGCCCAGGGGCTAATATCCCCCTGGGCGCTTATGTTTTGGTACAATTATATTATGGCTACCGACATATACAAGAAAAACTATGTAGAGTTGATTGACGGTACCAAGGTAGTCTTGTCACCATTAAAAATAAAATATCTAAAAGAATTTATGAATATTTTTGAAAATATTAAAAACTCAAAAAACGATGACGAATCCATCACAATACTTTCTGAATGTGCTGCTGTATGTATGCAACAAAACTATCCCATTATTCAAACTAGAGAAGATTTGGAAGACCACGTTGACCTTCCAACCGTTTATGAAATATTAGATTATTGTGCGGGTATTAAAATTAATCCCGAAGAAAGCAGTGTTGACGAACAAGCAAAACAACAAAAGACTGGCAACAGCTGGGACGAGCTGGACTTAGCTTCTCTAGAAGCAGAAATTTTTACTACGGGTGCCTGGAAAAACTTTGAAGAACTTGAGTCCTCGATTAACATGAAAGAACTAGTTGCCGTTCTAGAAAAAATTAGAGAGCTTGATTATAATGAGAAAAAGTTTTTTGCTGCAATCCAAGGCGTTGACTTGGATAAAAACTCCAACAAGGGCCAGGATGAATGGGAAAAGATGAAAGCAAGAGTCTTTAGCAATAATGCTACTGAGGACCCAGATGACATCCTTTCCTTGCAGGGTATAAATGCAGAAAAGGCTGGATTTGGAATAGGCATGGGGCTTTCCTACGAAAAACTTTAGTCAATAATTAAGAATCGATTATGTTATAATTAGATAGCCAAAAAAACAAAAGGAGACATGATTTATATGGCAAACACTACAAACAATGAAGAACAAGAAATTAAATTAATGGATGGAACAAAAATCAAAGTAAGACCACTAAAGATTTCACTACTTCGTGAATTTATGAAAAAGTTTGAGGGTATTCAAGCAGTTGCATCTGATAATGAAAAGTCAATGGACATTTTGCTTGAGTGTGTTCAAATAGCCATGAAGCAGTATAAGCAAGAGCTTTCTGAGGACAAGGAACAGCTCGAAGAACTTCTCGATCTACCAACAGTATATCGAATTGTTGAAGAGGCATCTGGAGTAAGACTTTCAGATTCTCTTATAAATTAAAAGGAGCTATTCTGAATGGCTGAAGCACAAGCCAATATAAATCTGAATCTAAATACCTCTGGAGCCCTCGCACAATTGCGAGCGCTCCAGAGGCAGATTTCTTTGTTTCAGCAACAAATGGCTCGTGGGAATGCCAACACTGTTGCCCAAGCTCAGGGCATGCAGAGAAACCTTCTTAATAGCATAAACTCTACTGGCCAGTTCGCAGCCAGTATGACGACGGTATCCACAGCTACCGAATCTTTTACTAGTGCACTTCAAAAAAACAAACTCTCTATGGGGGAGTACTTTAGGTTTGCTGGCGGGGCATCTAAAAACTTTGGTCGTTTCTTTAGAAATGAAATGAATCTTGTTGGCAAAGTTGCCAGGGAAAGAGTAAAAGACCTTCAAACCCAATACATTAAAATGGGTCGAGACACTAACGGAGCCATGAGGGCTATGGCCGTTAGGCCACTAACCCTTGATATGGAAAATCTTGCCACTAGGACGGCAATGGCTGCTCAAAAACAGCAAATATTCAATCAGCTTATTCGTCAAGGATCAACCAATCTTCTAAACTGGGGTAAGAATACTCAGTGGGCTGGTAGACAGCTTATGGTTGGTTTTACTATTCCGCTTGGAATAATGGGTGCAACAGCCATTTCTGAGTTTAGAAAACTTGAAGAGCAAGCGGTTAAATTTAGACGTGTTTATGGAGACATGTTTACCACCAGCGCTGAAACAGAAAAAGCTCTAGACAACATTAGAGAACTCGCTGATGAATTCACAAAGTATGGTATTGCTGTTGAGAAGACAATTGATTTAGCCGCAAAAGTCGCCCAGATGGGTAACATGGGCGACGCCCTCGAACAACAGGTAACTCAAGCAACAAGACTTGCTGTTTTGGGTGGGCTAGAGCAGCAAGAAGCACTAGACACCACAATTTCTCTTACTAATGCTTTTGGTGTTGCAACAGAAGATTTGGCTAGCAAGATTGCCTTTTTGAATGCCGCAGAAAACCAAACAATTCTTGCCATTGAAGACTTTAACGAAGCGATTCCAAAAGCTGGTTCTGTTGTTCAACAGCTTGGTGGGGACGTAGAAGACCTTGCATTCTTCCTTACTGCCATGCGAGAGGGTGGAATTAACGCCAGCCAAGGTGCAAACGCTCTAAAGTCATCTCTTGGTAGATTAGTAAACCCAACCGAGGTTGCCAGAAAGAAAATGGCAGAGCTGGGAATTGACATCGTCGGCATTGTTGAAAATAATGTCGGTGATTTGCGCGGTACCATTATGGAGCTTGGTTATGAGCTAGATGCCTTGGCCCCACTTGACAGATCTAGAGCTATTGAACAAATGTTTGGAAAGTTCCAGTTTGCTCGAATGTCTACAATGTTCCAAAATATTGTAAAAGATGGAAGTCAGGCACAAAAAGTTCTAGAGCTTACTACTAACAGCTCCGAAGAGCTTGCTATTTTGGCAGAGCGCGAGCTTGCCAGGGTAGAAGAATCTCCAGCATTCAAACTACAAAAAAGCTTTGAGCAACTTAAAGCATCTCTTGCCCCACTAGGTGAGCAGTTTGTTAAAATTGTTACCCCAATTATAGAGTTTGGTACAAACATACTTGAAAAGTTTAACGCTATGGGCGAAGGTGGAAAACGTTTTGCCACTATTGCGATTGCCTCACTTGGTCTTGTTGCCCCAGCAGCATTGATGATTATTGGTCTTATTGCCAACGGTGTGGCAAACTTGGCAAAATTCTTTACCATGCTAATGAGCGTTGGAAAGCAGGGGTCAACATCAATGACTCAGCTTGGCGCACAGACACAGTATATGACTCAAGAACAAATTGAAGCAAGCGCTGTAGCGGCTTCTCTTAATAATTCTCACGAAAGATTGCGACAAACATTTACATCTGAAGCAGCTGCTGTTAGAAATTTGACAACCGCATACCAACAAGGAATTGGGGCACAAAGAGCTTTTGCATTTGGTCCTGGACGCGGCCCAGCAAGAGGTAGGACTGCTTCTGGATTTGCAGAGGGGGTTGTTTCCGTACCTGGTCCAAAAGGCGCGGGGGACATAATTCCAGCAATGCTCTCCCCAGGGGAAGCAGTTATTCCAGCAAAGATGGCTGAAAAATATGCGCCATTTATTAGTCAAATGATTGAAGGTACGGTTCCTGGATTTATAAAAGGAACCTTTTTAACAAATAAACAGGTTGCAGATGAAAAGTTTTATAGCGCTCCAAGGTCTGTCTCTCAACAGGCGTCGGAAATGCCAGCCTGGTCAACTGAGGCCGCGGAGGATGAATTTCTTGAAAGACTAGCGGCAGAAGAAGGGTTGTCAGAACAACAAACCAAACAGTTAAAGAGAAGACAAACTTCTCACATTGAAAAAGACACATCTCCAGTTGAAATTGGTGGCCAGAAGGTTGAAATGAAAAACTGGAAAGCAGACAACCTTATGCTTGACAAGGGGGCAGTTAACAATTTTCAAAACAGCCTAGAGCAAAGCGGTGGAGTACTAAAAGACCTGTCTGATTCAGACATTGGCAATATCGCAAAAGAAGCAGGGACGAGCTTTAAAGACACCAAAAAAACTTTAGAAAAGTTTGACAAGGGAATTGCTCCAGCAACCAAAAAAGAAGCAAAAATAATGCAAAAGGTTGCCGAAAGAAAAGCAGCCGAAGCTGACGCAGCCTATAAGGCCGAAGAAGCTAAAAAAAGACCAAACCAAAGAAACTTAAGCAGACTGAGAAATCAAAGATATCAGGCTAGGGCAGCCGCGGGAGTGCTGCAAGAAAGGCTTAAGGCACCAACCGGTAAGGGTTTTTATGATACAAAAGATCAAAGGTCTTATGACCCTAAAAAAGATGCCAAGGCTGATCAGGAACAAAAAAGAAAAGTAGACAGCTTAAATCGCAAAAACGAAAAGCTAAAAGAAGAAAACAGCAAAGCCATAAAAAAGAATACGCGGTCAAAGAAAAATTCAACTCGGGCAACTGATAAGAATACCGCGGCCACTCAAAAAGAAGAGGCGGCAACGAAAAGGTCTGTTGCCGCAAAGAAGGGGTGGGAAACTAGGCGAGCAAGAGCTGCCGCAACATCAGCCGCATCTGCCCCAAGAGATTTAAGTGGCGTTACTAGATTAACTTCTAGACAACCAGTTTTGGCTTATGCTGGCGGTATGCCAGAAACAAGCCCAGCACCAGCAGCACCAGGAAGATTTAAAAGATTTATGTCTGTTGGTAAGGGTAGCGGCGGTATGGGTATTGCCATGGGTGCATCTGCTTTGGCAATGGGCGGTTCTATGCTTCCAGGTCAAATAGGTCAAACTGTTCAAAAGCTAATGCCAGCAATTATGGGAATTTCAATGCTTGCCCCAATGATCGGTATGCTTGGAGCGCCACTAACTGCTTTAATTGCTGTTGTTGGTGGGCTAACCGCTGCTTATTTCTTGCACAAGAAAGCTATTGAGGATACCGCCAAAGAAACGTATGAATTGCAAAGAGCGCTGGGTACCAGTAGAACAGCAGTTCAGTCTTTGGCAGAAGAGGCGGGGAGGGTAACAGACAGAGAGCTTGTTGAAAGGCAACAACAGGACAGATTTGACCCATTCCAAATTGCAGCGGGTAAAACCACTTTCGGTGAAAACTTTGCAGAGGGAGAAGCTGGTCAAGAGCTAGTAAGTAACATTAGAACATCACTAACTGATTTGGGAAGAGACCAAACAGTTATAAGTGTTTTCCAGCAACTTGGTCAGGCCGTAGGAGAGGGTGCTCTTTCTATCCCAGAAGCCAGAAGTATCGCCACAGAGCTTGGAGATCAAATTGACGATATGTCATTTGGTATGGAGGTTAATGCAAACTTAATGAGGCTGCTTGGCCCAGGGGGAGAAGACCTAACCGCTGGGGACAGACTAACAATCCTTGCAGACCTTAGAGAGGATCGAGAAAGAACCAGAGAAGAGATGGATCTGGACTATGAAGCAACCTCTTATGGGGATATCTTCGATGCTGAATCCGAAGCCAATGAAAGGCTAGGAGAAATAATTGAACAAAGTGGTAGCATGCTTGGCGCAATGGCTACTTCTGGAGAAGCCTGGAAGATTTGGTGGGGTGCCATTACTGGCACTACCGCAGCTCAAGATAATATAAAGCAGATGTCTACTATTTTAGCTCAAGGTGTCAATGACGCCGATGCATACGCTTCAGAAATGGCTGCAATAGAAGTAGCTTATGGCGAGGACCTAGAAAAAGCCTATGCTATGGGAGATCAGTACGAAATATCAAGACTTGAAAGAGAAAAGAGCGATGCGCAAAGGGAGCTGGTTGCTCAAAGGAAACAAGATCAAGATCAAATTTTATCAGAGCTTGGCGAAGATACTTCAAAAGCCAGAATAGCCATGAAGCAAGCCCTAGAAGTTGATTTTGCTGGTGACGAAGCCGCCCTAGCTCAATATCAAGGGGCCTTAAAACAAATACAAGAGCTGGGCCTGTCTGATCAAAAATCCTTACAGTTAGAATATATGCTTACTTCTGGTGACATGGAGTTTTCAACTGCAATGGCAATTGTAGAAAATTATGAAAAATTACCAAAAGTTTCCAACAAAATATTAGAAATTCAAACCAAGCTTGGCGGAGATTTTGGCAAAAACGCATCAGACTTATTCAATATATTCAATGATCTAGATGAAGCATTAGCAGAAGAATTTGTTTTGAGTCTAGACACCAGAGATCTAGATGAGTATCAAAGACAAATTGAAGGATTTGGTGCAATTTCTAGGATTACTAACCTTTTTCCAGAAGGGGAAGAAATTCTTTTAGATTTGGCACTTAAAGACCCAAGTGTTTTAGATGGAATTGTAGAAAGAACTAGCAGAATAGAGGCTTTAGATAATGAACAGATTACCCTAGACTTTATTGCTAATACATTTGGAGACGAAGCACTCGCTGCAGCAGAAACTATTTGGTCAGATATACCAAAGGAAGATAGAAAAGACGCTCTTTACAGTATTTTAACAGCCTTAGACCTTCAGATGGGAGAAGGATTCGACGATCTTTTCTCATCACTAGAAGGGCAAACAATTGCTGGGGTGACAATTAGTGAACCTGGAGACATTCTTTCCCTTATTGGAGCAAGAACCTCTGGCATAGCACAAGGAAACAGAGAAGCTGGCGATGGTGAAGATGAAATAGAGGCAGCAGGCGGCAGCGCCAAAAAGCTAACCTCTATTATGGATGACCTAGTTAAAAAACTAAGAGACGTTAGACTTAGCACAATCTTAATGACAAACGGATGGGTTGAATCTGCGAATAAGCTAGAAGAGCTTTTTGGAGGCGGCAGGGGTATTTCTGTATTCAGAGGTCTAGAACAGGAAATGCGTAGCCTTGGTGCAGGCGAAGACCTAATTGACCTAATTGTTGGAATGGATCCTGAAGAGTTTGAAAAGAAAAAAGATCAGCTATTTACTTTTGATGCTGCTGGAAATATTACTGGAGCAACAAACATTCTTGCCAACATGGGCAAAGCGCTAGATGCAATTGCTCTTGGAGACTTCCAAAGTGAACAGGAAAAGGTTGTTAGAACTATAAGTGATCAAATTATCGCAACAAGAAAACTTACAGCTGCTGGATTTAGCCAAGTTGAAGCCTATGAGGCAGTCCAGGATGCAGCTTTTGCTGCGGCGGTAGCTCAAGAAAAAAACAAAGATGTAATAAGACAGCTCGTAAATGTAACAAAAGAAGCAAAAGAAATGACTGAGGCTTTTGCCGCTGCTCAGGCGGTAGCTTCATCAAATCAAGAATTTGTTGACAGAGGTAATGCCATAGACTTTATTGCTAAAAATATTGAAAACCTTACTGAAGCACAAAAACAATTAATTATGAGCGATAGCAATGTTCAAGCATTAATTGGAACTACCGTCGATGCAAAGGCGCTTAGGCAGGCATTGGCTAATGCTGAAAAAGAAGCACAGCTTGAGCTTAGAATTAAAAAGCTAACATTTGAGGGGCAGATAGATATCTTTGAAGAAGGATTTAGTAATGCTATGGAAGCATTTGCTGTTCAAGAAAAAGAAATCGAACTTGATTTTAAGATTAAAAAGCAGCCACTTATTGACGCCATAGAGGCGGCAGAACGACAAATTCAAGACATTCGTGATAGACCAGGGGGACTAGATGATCTTGAAGCAGACCTTAGCAGAATTTCTGATAAAGAGGAAGAGCTTAACGAAAGATACGACGAAAGAATTAAAGCACTCGAAGAAGTTAAAAGCATTAATGAAGCCGTCGCTAAGCTACAACAAAATCAGTTAGATGTAGCAGAAGCTTTGTCCCGTGGTGACATTGCCGCAGCGGCCAAAGCTGCTCAACAAAGAAGACAGCAGTCAGCAAGCATAGCTGTAGAAAATCAGTCAAAGCAAATAGAGCTACAAAGAGAAACAGAGCTTGCCAATCTTACTGCTAAGACTGGTCTAAACAGAAAACAGCTTGAAGAGTCAATAAAAACACTTAAAGATGAAATTTTTGAAATAGAAGAAAGAACTATTGAGCCAGCACAGTATAGGCTAGAACTTCTTGAAAGAGAGCAGCAAGAGCTTATTGATGGGGTTACCGTTCTTGGAAAAACCAGGGACGAGTGGGAAAGAATTAAAAACAACATTGATCTTGCAAAGATTAGTAGTGATAGCTTCCAACAAACCATGCAAGAAGCACTAGACATTGTAGAAAGCATTGTTAATTATTGGAATGATTTTGACCCAGACCCCAAAGAAATACAAATTACAGAAAAGGTTGTAGAAGAAAGAGAACCACTTGAGCCAGTAGCTACGGTGGTGCCAAAAGATACCCAAGACGGAACTGGTCCTGGAACAGAAAAAGAGGAAGAAGAAGAGAAAGAAGAGTATGAATGGCCAGGGGAGGCAGTGGGTTGGCGACCACCAATGCTTCCTGGTTACGACCCAAACGCACCCAGTCTTCCAGGAATCAGGCCATGGGAATTCAGAAAATACGGACCACAAAACCCAAGGCAGGCGGATGGATCTTTCCCAGAAGAAGAAGCAGGAAGAAGAAGAAGAAATAATTCCTTTGATGTTCTTGGTGGGGTTCCAGAAGGATACTATCAAAAACCAGGAACTGATCCTGGTCCTTTTGGAGACCCAGCGCTGGCCTTGACCGAATACGAAAAGAGACTACTTGGACAGGCAGGATCTTCTAAAACAAATATTAATGGCTCTGACGCCAGTGCCGGTGGCACGGGCGGATATGACCCACTAACTGGAAGATACAATCCACAATCTTCTATAGCACTACCAGGAGGGGGACCAGCAGGTGTACCCTCAGCACTTTCTGGTGGTCAAGATTTTAATGCTATAGTTTCACAAATTACTCAGGGTCTAAGTGCTAAACTTCAACAAGTTCAAAACGATACCGCTGAAACAACCAGGGTAATGCTTCAACACTTTGGACAATTTGGAATTACAGCCCCAATCTTAATGCAAACAATTCCAAACTTTATTAACAAAATTCCAGAACAAAGCAGGGTAGCTATTTTGGAAAATGTTCAAGGACACTTTAATACACTATCTATAAACGCTAAAGAGACTCTTAATCAAATACCCGACTTCTTCACAAGGTTACCGGAAATAAGTCAGCAAGCCCTTCTTGAGCAAATGAACTCTCAGTTTGGCCAGTTTAGCAATCAAGCGTTAACCGATTTGGGTGGAATTAACGAGTGGATTTCGGCACTTCCAGCAGACGCCCAAGTTGCGGCATGGGATATCTTGTCCCAACAAATTTCTAAATTAGCTGTCGATGCTGAGGGCAATTTAAATGAAACTATCTTTAAGTTTTTCGACGTGTTACCCGAAAACGTACAGGGTCCAATTGTTGAAGAGCTTGGCGCTCAAATTCAAACAATGGCTAAAAATGCGGGTATGAGTGTTGACCAGTACATCACTACAAAATTAAAGGATTTGCCAGAAGAAACAAAGCAAATGCTGGTAGATGGAATTCAGGGAAATATAACAGAGGCCTCGGAGGGCAGCGCTGAAGCCATTACAACTTATATTCCTGGTGGTTTGAATGAGGTAAGCGAGTCGGGCAGTACAACAGCTTCTGGAATTGAAGAAGACTTTGAGAATGCCTCTATTTCTGCTGTAGAAAATATTGAGACTATTAAAACACCCTTTGAGGCCCTGGCTGCATACATTTCAGACGATGGAAACGAGGGCTTTACTGGAATCTTAAACAAAGCATTCGATGATGCCAAAAACAATGGTGTTTCTGCGGCAGGGGATATTAAGGATGCTTTTGGTTCTGCTGGTAGAAAATTTGCCTCAGAGTTTAAGGGTAAGTTTAGTGATTTACTGGACAAGCTTGAAGGAGTCAGGGTAGACGGAGAAAAAATTGATATTGATAGAAATGGCTTCAACAAGGGAGGCCTTGTTCCTGGAATAGGAAGCACCGATATTATTCCAGCTTCTCTTACCCCAGGAGAGTTTGTTATAACAAAATTTGCTACTAAAAACTTTGGAATAGAAAACCTTCAAGCAATTAATGATGGAAAATTTCCCGTTGCAGCTATTGACGTACCATCAAGCAAGGATATAAGCTATAATAATAGTTATCAAATCAATGTTAACGTCAAGTCTGATGCAAACCCAGAGGACATAGCAAGAACAGTGGTGCAAAACATTAAGAGAGTGGATAGTCAAAGGGTTAGGGGGAATAGGATTTAATGACAAGTCAAAGTTATTTAGAAGGTCGTAAATCTTATGGTAGACCCCAAGCAATGCTTTTTTCCAATAATCCTGGATCTATTGAAAATGGCTTTTATGTCCCAGATGGCACAGAGTTTGAAGATTTTCTTATTCTTTCAGATCATAATCGTGACCCAATTAATTTTACTCATCAAAGAATTGAAAACAGGTTAAGAACCATTAACGGAAGGATGAGGTCTTATCATATTGCAGATAAGCTTTCTATATCTACTAGTTGGCAGAATTTACCATCCCGCTCCGCTTCGTCAAGGCTAATTATTGACCAGGAAAGCGGTCAAACCTTTATTGGCGCAGATGATCTTTCCTACATTGTTGATAACGGTGCAGCTGGTGTAGACTTGCTAAATTGGTATGAAAATAACCAAGGATCTTTTTGGGTATTCTTAGCCTATGATAAGTTTAACAACTTTAATAATGATTACAATAAGTTTGGCCAATACAATGAAATACTAGAAGTTTTCTTTGTTGATTTTCAGCACGAGGTTGTTAAACGAGGACAGTCATCCCATGACTTTTGGAATATATCTTTGACGGTGGAAGAGGTATAATGTTTCAAAATGATGAATTACAAAATCATTTAGAGACTTCTTCTACAATTAGAATTGAGTCTTTTGTTACCGCTGAATGGAACATGAACGTTGCTGAAAACATTGCTCGTATAGGTAACTACAGATACCGACCCACTGACCCTGAAACATCAAAATACTTTAGGGTAGCAGAATCATTTGAATATAATGATGAAGGGTCTATGTTTTACACAGGCGCAACTGATGCAGACGTTATTGTAGACGGTGGGTTTGATGACAACAATGTGCCAATTGCTTTTATTTCTAAAAAAGAAAAAGAAAAAATGCTTTATTCTTTGGAAGATTGTTTTGGAAGATTTCGCCCTCGCTCTGGAATTAATAAGCTTCGTTATTTTTCAGACAAATATTCTCATCACGACAATAGGCTAATGTCTCAAAGACCAAGATACTATATGGCAGATAAAAAAGATCCTTTCAAGTATTGGTCTTCTTTTAGAACAGAAGATGGAATCGAGAGGGGGATTGCTGATACTGTAGTTAATGGTAGATATTATATTTCAGATGCCGCCCCATTTGTGGTTTATAAGAATAAAATTCCAGCCAATCGAATTGTTGTAAAAATGCAAACGAGTGTTGGGTCTGTAGATTTGGGTCCTTTTTCAGATTCTTCTGGAGCATTTAATGATCCATTTTTTGGAGAAGAAAACAAAACAACACCAGTTAGATGGAAGATTCAGTATTTAAAAGACTCTAACTGGGTAGATGCAATAAGGTTTGATGAAAACTCAACAAGAAGAGATGGCTCTCCAATAATTGGATCAGATGGATATTTAGAAATTGGCTATGGTCTTATTATTCCAGATGAATATTATAATATTTTTAATTTTGAAAAAGTTTTAGCATCAGAGTCTTTGCTACCCCCTGCTTCTGAAATGGTTAATGGTGTCGCTTTTCTTATTATTAACAACAGCAGTTCTAAAGGGGTTGTTCACATAGCAATGAATGGTCAGTATGAAACTTTTAATGCATCGTATGGATGGCAAATTATTGATGAAATAAACAGATCTGTTAGCTTTGTAGAAAATTTAACCAACCCAGAATATTTTGTAGAAAATAACTCTAATGAAAAAATTTATAGAGAGCTTGCATATATTCAAGGCCTAAGAGTTGTTGCGGAAACAATGAATAAGATTGAATCATCGCTAGATTTAATAGAACTATCTCCAAGACTTTCAGCAAACATTTCAGATAAGATTAATCAATTTTCAATTACTAAGCCAGCCTCTGATCTTGGTGTTAGTGGAATGCCAGTAGGGCAGCTTCTCGTTTCAACGGGTACCCTCGATATATTTGATTACGATCAAGCATTTTTTGACACAAACACCAATAGCATTGTTAAAGATTATACAAATCAAAGCATTCAGTTTAAATTTTATGAAACAGTTTTAGGTGTTAATGGCTCAGATTACTTTGTTCCAATTAAAACTATGTATGCAGATGGTTTTCCTTCTATTAATAATCAATCCAGAACTGCATCAATAACTTTGAGAGATTTGTTTTTCTATTTAGAATCTTCAGCAGCGCCGACTATTCTTTTAGAAAGTGCTTCGCTGAGCTATGCTGTTTCGTTATTGTTAGACTCTATTGGCTTTTCTAATTATGTATTTTTAAGAACAGAAAACGAAGCTGAAGATGTAATTCCATATTTTTATATTGAACCAGACAAAAGTGTTGCTGAGATCTTAAACAGTATAGCGAGGTCAACCCAATCAGCAATGTTCTTTGATGAATACAATAACCTCATTGTAATGAGTAAAAACTACATGATGCCAAGCACTACGGAAAGGGGCACAGATTTAACACTTTATGGAAGCAAAGATTTTGCTCAAAATGGTGCCATTAAAAATCAGGGTACCAGTAACAAGCTTTCCAACATAGTTAACATCACTTCTCAAGATAACAGAATATATAATGATGGGAAAATACTTTATTCAACTAGATACATTCAAAGATCTTATGCCTCTATCAGGCAAGCATCGCTATTAGATAGAGATAAGACCTGGATTTACAAGCCAGCTTTATTGTGGGAGGTTTCAGCGACTGAAAACACAAAATCAGTAAATGAAGAGGTCAACGAGCAGTCCGCTTACGCCTTGGCTGCAATCCCCCTTAACTCTGATCTCAACACTAAATTGCCAAAGGTGGTAAATCACCAGCTTGTCAATAATATTATTGACCTTGGTGACGGAATTTATTGGCTAACTAGATACAACGGATATCTTTATGCTAATGGTGAAATTATTAAATTTGATGCTGTTCAATATAATATTCCTGGACTTAGCGCAACAGAAAAAACAGAAACTGGCGATGACAATGTTTGGATAAGCAGTCGTAAAGAGTATCAGAGATATTTTGAAAAGGTTCCCTTTAATGGAAAGATATATCCTACTGGTATTTTAAGAATTTATTCCGAACCAAATTATGAAACTGCTGGAGATACAGTAAGACTTAAAAACGGCGATGTAGCTAAGCACGGTAGGGGACAGTTCGGAACGGAAATTGTAGAACATTCTTCTGGAATATCTTCGCATTGGACAGATGATAACAATGTTCGCGGCGCCCTGATGGAATCTAAATATCTATTTGGTGACACAAAAGTTTTTAAAACAGTAAGCAGCGTTGAGCTTATATCGAATGATCCCGTTGCGCTTTTTTCTGTCTCTGACCCGTCTGTATTGCGTCCTGGAGATTATATTGAGAGATATGACGAGGAAGAGTATGAGGGCGTAGAGATTTCTGCCAATATTATTCAAGAAAACACACAGGTTACGGGGGTAGATGTAGAAAATAAACAGATAGTAGTAGACAAGCCAGTCCTAATTGAGTCTGAAGAGCAAACCCCAATTGTTGCTTTAAGAGTTTTCACTCAAATACCTGCAACGGTTACTGGAGCTGCTGGAATTGATAACGCCAGGGCACAACAAACAAACAGAACTGACTTAATTAGAAACTTTTTAGCCAAAAAGAGTGTTAGCGAATTGCCAGGTGCACAAGAGTATCCTGCAACAACCCAGTCTTCTGCCTTAGTAATGGAAGGTGCTTTTCCCACAGACAATATTTCTCCTACTGATTTTGTTTCTTATGTCTATAAACCTTTAGAAAATAGATTTAGACACTTTGGAACAAGGCTAAGAATCGTTGGACAAATTAATGACAATGACATCCGCGGACAGTCTCCAGAGGGTGCCTCTACTTATTTTACAGTGACAGATGCTCGTGGCTCTCGTGATGTTTCTATTTCTGGATCTTCTGCTGGAATAGCGATTATGGTAAACCCAGAAACAAATAACGGATACTTTTTTGAGCTGGCAGGTCTTAGCGTTGCTAAGAATCTTTCAAATTACCAGTCAGACGAGAACGTTGCAGATATGATTTTCTACAAGGTTTTAAAACGAGACGGTGCTGAAAACGATAACGAGAAAGCAATTCCCGTCCCTCTTTGGAGGGGCATAGGAAATATCCTTGTTGACTCTGGTGATTTTGTTGGTCAGCAAAGGTTGGCGGTAGAGGCAGAAACAACAGTGTACGATATAGCCATAGAGTACGAAGAGCTAGGAAATACCAGAAGGTTTTATCTATACGTAAACAATGTTCTTGTTGGAATAGCAGATGACGAAGAGCCGCTACCGATTTATAGCAATATGGCTCTTTTTATTCGAGGATCTTCTAAAGCTATGTTTGAACACGTTTATGCATTAACTAAAAATTATAGTCAAAACGCTACTTTTTCTTTAGAAACACCAGCAAGCGATGTTTTTGAAATTGAAGATCTTAATGCCAATCAGTCTTTTAGAAAGTATGCAGTTAGTGGATTTGTGCAGTCTACATTTTTAAGCGGTATTGGACCAGATCAACCACCGAAATATAACATATATTACGATGAATTTGGAACAATAATGAGAGAAGCTGCCTACTTTAATGTTAGATATGATAAGGCATACCCAGCTCTTTCGGCAGAAATTTCTCCAACCTTTAACAGAATTAAGGGATACAGTGTTTCTGGATTTAGGGCAAGCTCGTATGGCGCAGAGTTTCTAATATTTAACAATACAGACTCTGCATTAAATCTCGATTCGACAAGTGGCAACTATTTAAGAATACAAGGAGTAACCTTTACTCAGCAATCTAAAAACGAACTAACGGTTGATGAGTATTTTGAAAAGATAGGAAATCTTTCGGATCCAGAAATTTTAGACAACAACGTTATCGTTTCTCCAGAAGTTGCTGAAGAAAGATATCGAGACATCAAGCTAAGCAGAATTACGCATGGAAGAACAGAGTTCTCCATTGATGCCCCCTATATTCAAAGCCAGGATTCTGCCAATGGATTAATGAAGTGGATGACTGAAAAGGTTATGAAAAAGAGAAAGTCTGTAGGTCTTCAAATTTTTGCAATGCCCACGCTACAACTGGGAGACATCGTCACCATTAACTATGTCAATGAGCTGGGTACCCCAGAAATATCTTCTTCAGATTCTAGATTTGTAGTATATTATATTGAATATAACAGGGGGCCACAGGGGCCTACGATGAATGTTTATTTAAGTGAGGTGATTTAAATGGTTGATGCAGTTCCTTCTGTGCCAAGCTCTCAAGTTTCTTCATCAAGCGATATGGTTAATGCAATAAAAATTGCTACACCAGATCTTATTATTTTTAAAGAGGACTTGCCAGTAGAGGGGTTGGCTCAAATTGCCTTTGAAAATATTGCTGCCCAAGAGCTTATTAGCATAACTCGTAACAATCTTGTAGATGGACAAAGTGTTTCTTATAGCTTAGTTGGAAATTTAAAACAAATACAAGATGCTTACAATACTAGAAACATATTCACACTTTCTGAAACTGGAGATAGATATTTTCAAAACTTTGGCATTAGGTTTTCGACCCATGTGCCCGAAGTTGGTAGCGGACCAGAAGAGCTAAGGGCTTATATTGTTCCAGCAAACTCTGCTATCGCCAACAGGGGCGACTTGATTATAGATGTTGTTAATATGGAAATTAACGAGAGGGTAGATATAGAAATTCTTAGAAGCGGAGAGTCTCTGGGTGATACAATATATGTGGAGGAATCTTGATTACTAATACTGGTCGTACAATTATTTCTAAATATTTAGTTGGTCAGGCGCCAGCATACGCATCGCACATTGCTTTGGGCGTGGGGGCCAATCCATTAGGACCTAACGATTCTTTTGGCGACTATTCTAGCAAAAAACAATTAGACTTTGAGGTTCTCCGCATTCCAATTACCTCTCGCGGCTATGTTTATGATGAAGATGGTGAATCTAATATTGTTTTTGCTGGAGAGCTTCCTGGCGATCAGAGATATCTTTTTACTGAGATTGGTGTATTTTCAGCAAGATCTAACCCATCGGCTGGAACAATTGGTAGCAGATTTGTTTATACATTTTCAGAATCAGAAAACTGGGAATATCACAATGAAACATCCGCACAATCTTTGCCTTTAATTCTAGAACCTTTAGATGCCAACTCAACTACTGGGAAAATAGATAATATTTTGGATGATCTTGGAAACCCAGTTTTTGCTTTTAGAACTAACTCAGACAATGATGTCTTTAACAGTATCGCCAGGACAGAGGTTTTTGAACAGCCCAGATTTTTGGATCGTACACTAATTTTGCCAGGAGATATGTCTTATTTAGAATCGGTTAACGGTAACCTAGCTATTGCTAGCGCCCCAGAAGGGGAGTATTATGGAACACACATTCACCTAACTGGAATTAGCGCTGATTTTAATCAAAACTCTTCTCAAGATCAGCTAAGGCTTGCATTTGCGGTTTTAGACAAAGAAGCAGGCCAGTCTATAGATGTAGGCGGGGTAAGAATTTTGCTCGAATTTGCTTCAAGCGACTCTTTGAATCCAGACAACTTTGCGAGACTTGAGATTGATATAGATAATTCTGATGTTTTGTTTAATAATAATAGATACATTGTTATAACTAAAACTTTAGGAGAACTTATTAAAAGTACTTCGTTCACTTGGAACGCAGTTAACCTTGTTAAAATTTATGCTACCGTATACGATACAACAAGCGAAACACCATCTAGCGACTTTTATATAGCGCTAGACGGTCTTAGGTTTGAGAATGTTACCGCTCAGAACCCACTTTATGGAATGACAGGCTATACAGTGGTTAAGACTCAAGATGGATACCCAGTTGTAAAAGAAAATAACACATCTAATATTGTTGAGTTTAGGTTTGGTATGGGAATACAGTAATGGCAAGAGGAAAAGAAAAAGTTATTATTTCTAGAGAAGACTTGCCAGCCGTTTCTAAATTATCCAATGGCACTTATGGATATGTTGTTAGATATAGAATAATTTCAGAAGACCAAAACAGGTTTTCTCACTGGTCCCCAATTAGGGAGCTGGCAATACCTTCGCCATTACAGGTTACTGGAGATTTGGCAATTAATATATCTAATGGAGGTGGTCAGGCCTCACTCGTCTGGGGGGACGAAGAGTCAAGGCCTAGCTACGACATTTTTGTTAGCTTTAACGGAGAAGATTATTTTTATCATGGAACATCGCCAACTCATCAATACGGCTTTATATTAGAGAGTGGCACAACTTCGGTCCAAGCCGCGGTTCAAATAGAGTCTGTAAACAAGGAACGCTCTTCTCAAATACAAATATTTGAAAGTCAAGCTATAAGTTTGGTATAATTGTTTAACAACTTAGGAGATTAGATTGTCAAAAATACCATTGCCCGAAAGGGGTCAGCCCCTAGATGTTTCTTATATTTATCAAATTGCAAAAAGTATAAATGAGCTAGCAACGCAAGTTTCTGGATCGGCTAACAGATATAGCTCAATTGACACAGTTTCTTCTGGAACACAAAACATAAGAACAGCAGACTCAAGGATTGTCGGCGGGTACGTTACTGTAACCAACAACTCAACCACAAGCCCAGACGGCGAAGGAAGCTTCAGCTACAACTTTTCTGATTTTGTATATGCACCCGTAGTAACCGCCACCCCAATACTTATTGACGAAAACTCAACAGAGGCTGGTAAAGATGTTACAGTAGTTTTGACAAAAGTTTCAAATAACAGGGTTGAGGGCATTGTTCAGTTTAACACTATTGGTGTTGCATCGGTTGGTATTAACCTTATAATGGTTGGCGTCCCTGTCTAAGAGCCACTATGGATAGAGAGGCATACAATACCGCACCCGTTGTTCCTGGCAATAAAAGTGTTTGGTTTTTAAACGGGGACTTAGTGAGAAAACACCATTTTAGTAAGGCTAATGGAATAATGTCTGTTTATAACATTAACAAAGACAGAATTGAAAGCTGTTTCATTCATGACTTTAAAAAAAATAGAGAAAAGGCTTATACCGTTAAAGAAACAGCACAGCTTGTTGACAGGCATCACAAACATCTTTATAGGCTTATTCACCAAGGAGTAATACCGCCTCCTGTTGGTGCAACAAAAAATGGAGAAAGAGCTTGGAGGATTAGAGCTTACTATTCAGCTACGGCAGTAAAAGAAATTCGTGATATACTCGCATCAAGGCACATGGGTAGAGAAAGAAAAGATGGTCTAATTACCAATAACTTAACTCCTACCGTTCAAGAGTTGAATCGTAGAATGGGTTCTGGTATACTGACTTATACGAGAACAGAAGACGGAAACTTTGTACCAGTTTGGTCAGAGAGTATTTAGAAAGGGTATGGGATGGAAAACGAACAAACCAAAGTCAATGTGGCTTTGGGATACACATTAAACCTTGGCAATTTTCAATCGCTTCGAATCGATCTAGGAATCGAAGATTCTCGCAGAGATGGCGAAAACATTAGCGAGGCATTTGAAAGAGTCTACAGCTTTGTAGAGGAAAAGCTAACACAAAAAGTTCAGGAAGCTTCCAAGGAAATTAACTAGCAGTGGCTGATCGCAAGCAAAGAATGGCCCTGCTTTCCAGATACAGTAGACTGTACAATATCAAGTACGGAACAAGGCCAGATCTGAACCTAAACAAAGAGCAGTGGTCGTCAGATGCCTTGGTAGATTCTTATGGGCTTACTGACTGCTATGACTTGCTTTCGTATTATTTTGAAACGGCTAATGCTCCCAGCTGGAACTATTTTGCATACAATGCCGACAAAATATTGGAAGCAAAAAAACAGCTTGAGGAAGACTTAAAAGAAAGAGAAGAGAGACGCAAGATGGCTAAGGAGTGGTTAAATGGCTAACACGGAAGCAAAAGTTATTTCAGCAGTATTGGAAGATAAGCAAATTCATGTCTTGCTTCAAGCCAACGTAGACACTATTTTGCGCACACATAACGATGTGTGGGGATTTATTAGGTCTTATTTTGAACAAAACTCTTCTGTCCCACCGTCCTCACTGGTTGTTGAAAAGTTTAGAGACTTTCAACCCGTAGATGGGGTTGGTGCCACCAAACACCACCTTGAAGAGCTTCAGTCTGAATATTTAAATGATAGTTTAAAAGAAATTTTAAGGTCCGCAGCGGCGGAGGTTCAGGGGGGCAGTGGAAGTAGTGCACTAGAAGACATCATTGGTCAAACAGCAGAGCTTAAAAAGAACACTTCTGCAATTAGGGATATCGATGTTACAGATTTAGATTCTGCCGTTGCTTACTTTGAAAATGTTAAAAAGCAACAGGAGGCAGGGGTATCTGGAATCAAAACGGGACTACCTGGATTTGACGGATACTTGCCAGCAGGCATTATGCCTGGTCAGCTTGGCGTTTTCTTGGCATATCCTGGCATCGGAAAGTCTTGGCTATCTTTATATTTTGCCGTACAGGCGTGGAAGCAGGGAAGATCCCCGCTTGTTGTAAGTCTTGAAATGTCGGAAACAGAGGTTCGTAATCGTGTATTTACAATTATGGGTGAGGGGTTGTGGTCACATCGTAAGCTAAGCTCTGGCGAAGTAGAGCTGGACACATTAAAAATGTGGCATCAAAAACATCTTCAGGGGAAACCAGAGTTTCACATTATTTCTAATGATACTGGTGGCGACATCACACCATCTGTGTTAAGAGGAAAAATTGATCAATACAAGCCAGACTTTGTTATTGTTGACTATTTACAGCTAATGAGCCCTAATCAAAAGTCTGATAACGAAACGGTAAGAATGAAAAACCTGTCTCGTGAACTAAAGCTAATGGCTATTGCAGAAGAGGTGCCAATTATTGCTATTTCATCTGCAACACCAGATGATGTCACGAAACTGGAAACTGTTCCCACCTTGGGCCAGACGGCATGGTCTCGTCAAATCGCCTATGATGCCGACTGGGTGCTTGCTTTGGGCAGAGCAACCAATAGCGATGTGATAGAGTGTGTTTTTCGAAAAAACAGGCATGGCTTTATGGGTGAATTTATGGTTCAGGCTGATTTTGACAAGGGATACTATAGATACAAGGACGTAGAAGATTTAACATAAAGTCCTAATATAATGTTGTGTATGAAAATACATCACAAACCACTAAAAAGATTCGGACTTGATGGATCAATATATGATGACTCCGCCATTTGGAGACTTAAAATAGAATATATGAGATTAATAATCTCTGAAATGCGTTTAAGTGGTTATGTGCCAAGACTTGATATTGCACCAGATTTTACGCTAGAATATAATGACAAGACAAAAGCATTTATTTTTGAACTATCTTTATATGGAATACATGTTGGAAAGAGACAAAGCGAGTGGATATTCGGAATAAACGAAAGCCAAGTAATACCTATACATCAAAACAAATTGGAAGAGTACTTACGGGCAGCGGCCTCGATATACAATCAGAAGTAGACTCTGATTACATTATTTTTTGCCCCTTTCATGCTAACAATCGTACCCCAGCGGGGGAGGTTGACAAAGTTAAGGGAACATTTTTCTGTTTTGCCTGTCACCATGTATGCGATTTAAACGAGCTTGTGATGCATCAAACCGGAAGAACATATTTTGAGGCAATTCGATTTATTAAAAGTAAAGAAACATCGTCTAGCCTTGAGTCAGAAATAAACGAAAGGCTTGTTGAAAAGCCAGATTACGTGCCATTTGATGAAATATTGGTTAAAAGATTAGCCGCCACAGCTTTGGAATCTCCACGGGCAAAGAGCTATTATCACGGTCGCAGAATTACAGAAGATTCTATGAAAAAGTTTGCTTTGGGCTACTCTGAAAAACAAGACATGGTAACTATTCCAGTTCACTCTCCAGAAGGAATGCTGATTGGTTTTGTCGGAAGGTCTGTCGAGGGAAAGGTTTTTAAAAATACCCCAGGGCTGCCAAAATCAAAAACAATGTTTAACCTGTTTAGAGTTAAGTCTTCTAAAGCTGTTTACGTTGTTGAGTCCTCATTTGATGCAATTAGGCTAGATCAGTGCGGATTTCCAGCGGTAGCAACATTAGGCTCAAATGTATCTAATCTTCAAGTAGACTTGCTAAAAAAATACTTCAATGATATTATAGTCATTGCAGACAATGATGAGGCTGGAAACCATATGGTTAAGCGACTCAGTGAGAAGCTTACATCTAGGGTTTCTGTGATTCATTTAGAAAATAAATATAAAGATATAGGTGATATGGAAGACGAAGAAATTAAATCTCTGGGGTTTGACTTCTCAGATTCTATAGCATCAATACTAAAATAAAATACATAAATATATAAATAAAATATCAATTAGAGTATAGGAGAAAATATATTATGGGAGTAGTACAAGGACTAGCAAACATTAACGCATTGCTCGACAAGCCAAAGTATGATGCAGACAAGCCAAGGGTTCGTTGGCTTAAGCTTGCAGATGGTCAGTCTGTCAAGATTCGTTTTGTAGAAGAACTTGACGAAGATTCTGCTAACTATGATGCAGAGCGAGGGCTCTCTCTGGTGGTTAAAGAGCACACTAATCCAAAAGACTATCGTCGCAAGGCAGTAGACACTATGGACACTGAGGGTCGAGACTGGGCAGAAGAAATGCACAAGAAAGACCCCAAAGCTGGGTGGGGAGGACGACTTCGCTTTTACTGCAACGTACTTGTTGACGACGGCATCGATGAGCCATATGTTGCCATCTGGTCAATGGGTGTTGGCAAGCAGTCGCCATTCAACACTGTTCGTGACTATGCACTAGAAACGGGTAGTATCTCAAACCTTACTTGGAAGCTAAAAAGAAATGGAATGGGTACAGAAACAAACTATACTCTTATTCCAGTTGGCCCAGATAGTGAGCCATTCGATTGGAGCGGATTCAAGCCATACGATCTTAATCTAGCTCTTAACCACGTGCCATACGCAGAGCAAGAAGCCTTTTACCTAGGCTTCGATAGCCCCTCTGTAACCTCCGCTTCAAACGTGGAGTGGTAATAAAACATGGCATATGTTGGCTTGCATGTACACACTCACTACTCACTCTTCGATGGAATCGCCACCCCTCAAGAGTATGTAGATAGAGCAGCTGAACTGGGTATGAACGCTTTAGCGATTACAGACCACGGTTCTCTTTCTGGACACAGGGAGATGTATAGAGCTGCAGTGGAAAAGGGCATCAAGCCAATCCTTGGCGTGGAGGGCTATATAACCGAAGATAGGTTCGATCAACGAGATCGGGACAGTAGAGAAGGTCCACTAGACCTTGTCTATAACCATATAGTCCTCCTAGCCAAGAATCAAAAAGGTTTAGAAAATCTTAATAAACTTAACGAAGTTGCCTGGACAGAGGGATACTACAAGAAGCCACGTATCGACTACGAGGTTTTACAAAAGTATAAAGAAGGCCTTGTAGTTCTTTCTGGCTGCCTTAGTGGTGCGATTGCTAAGGCCATTGAGGCTGGCGAGCTAGCAGAAGCCAAAAGGCAAATTGAGTGGCACAAAGAAGTATTTGGTGACGACTATTACATTGAGGTTATGCCACACAACCCCGCAGAAATGAATCATCAACTGCTAGCTCTTGCCGATGAGTTTGGCATTAAGGCTGTTGCTACTCCAGACTGCCACCACGCACACACGGGGCAGAAAGAAATACAAGAACTTAAACTAATTCTTAATACATACAGCAATAAGATTCAAAAAGATGCTACCTATCAAAAGTCTGTAAAATATGAAAACCTTAAAGATAGGTTAGATTATTTGTATGGTGAACGCGATATCAGCTTTGTCAATTTTGATATTCATTTGTTGTCTGATGACGAAATGAGGAGTCAGATGACAGCGCAGGGAATTGAAAGAGAAGACATCTACGAGCACTCTTTAGAAATTGCCAATAAAATTAAAGACTACAACATTCAAGATGGACTAGATCTGCTACCCGCACAGTATCAAAAGCCCGATGAAGAGCTTAAGTCTCTTGCCATCGAGGGACTGAAGGCGAGGGGGCTAGATGATAATGAAGAATATCTTAAAAGGTTAGACGAAGAAATGGAAGTTATTACTTCTAAAAAGTTTAGCCCCTACTTTCTTGTTGTTCGTAATATGATTAATTGGGCAAAGAAAGAGGGTATTCAGGTTGGCCCTGGTCGTGGCTCTTCTGCTGGCTCCCTGCTTTGCTATTCTTTGGGCATTACAGATATTGACCCCATTAAGTATGGTTTGCTATTCTTTAGATTTATTAATCCAGAACGTAATGACTTTCCCGACATAGACACAGACATTCAAGACTCTCGTCGTGAAGAAGTTAAAGATTATCTTGTTAGACAATACCGTCACGTAGCTTCTATTGCCACCTTTCTTGAGTTTAAGGATAAGGGCGTTATTCGAGATATTGCAAGAGTTTTGCACATTCCCCTCACAGATGTGAATAAGGTTGGCAAACTTTTTGACACCTGGGACGAATACTGTACATCTAAATCAACTGCATGGTTTCGTGAAAAGTACCCAGAAATTGAGCACTACGGAGATCAGCTTCGTGGACGTATCCGTGGAACTGGTATTCACGCTGCTGGCGTTGTCACATCTAAAGAGCCAATCTTTAGACACGCACCAATGGAAACCAGAAAGGCTCCAGGATCTGGAGAGAGAATCCCAGTTGTCGGGGTAGACATGGAAGAGGCAGAGCGAATTGGCTTAATTAAGATTGATGCCCTTGGCCTAAAAACTCTCAGTGTTTTACGCAATACGCTTGACATCATTAAAGAGCGTCATCGCAAAGAAGTAAACTTGTTAAAAGTTGATCTAGAAGATGAAAAAGTATTTGAAATGCTATCTAATGGTCACACTAAGGGTGTTTTTCAATGTGAGGCTACTCCATACACTAATTTGTTAATGAAAATGGGGGTACGTAATTTTGATGAGCTGGCAGCCTCGAACGCCCTTGTCCGACCTGGTGCCATGAATACTATTGGAAAAGATTACATTGAGCGCAAAAAGGGTAAGCAAGGTATCACCTATCTTCACGATGTAATGAAGCAATATACTTCAGATACCTATGGTTGCATTCTTTATCAAGAACAGGTTATGCAATCGTGTGTTGAGCTTGGCGGTATGTCAATGGCTGAAGCAGACAAAGTTCGTAAGATCATTGGTAAGAAAAAAGATGCAAAAGAGTTCGACGTCTTTAGGGATAAGTTTGTGAATGGCGCATCTCAGTATATGAGCCCTAATCTTGCTAAGGATTTGTGGCACGATTTTGAGGCACACGCTGGTTATTCTTTTAACAAGTCTCACGCCGTGGCATACTCTACGCTTTCTTACTGGACAGCATGGTTAAAGTATTACTACCCTCTCGAATTTATGTTTGCCATTCTTAAAAACGAAAAAGACAAGGATGCTAGAACAGAGTATCTTATTGAGGCAAAGCGTATGGGCATCCCAATTAGGCTGCCACACGTTAATGATTCGGATGCAGACTTTAAAATTGAAGGAAAGGGTATTCGATTTGGTTTAACCGCAATTAAATTTATTTCAGAAAATGCAGCAAGGGTAATTCTTAAACACAAGCCGTTCTCATCATTTAAACAATTAACGGAAGTTTTTGCTACAAAAGGAAACGGTGTTACTAAGCGACAGCTTGAATCTTTGCGAATTATTGGCGCTGCAACATTTGAAGATAACCCAAGAAATGAAGAGGAAATTAGAGAAAATTTGTATGAATATTTAAATTTGCCAGAGTTTAATGTTACTGTGCCTTCTCACTACCACGCTTTTATTAATTCAGTTGATGAGTTTGAAGAAAAGGGTTCCTTCGTTTTGATGGGTATGATAAAAAGCATAAAGAGGGGTAAGGGATGGTCTCGAATTGAAATATTGGATAAGACGGGTTCAGTTGGCATTTTTGATGAAGAGCAAACCAGCATTGAAAGTGGTAAGACCTATATACTTTTGGCTAGCGATAACAGGATTGTTTCTGCTATTCCTGCTGACGAGATAAGAAAATCAGAAGCTGCGCTCATTAAATTTTTAAATTACAAAATGCTTCCATACAAGGAAGATGAGATGTATGTTGTTTCTTTTAAACCCAGAGTTACAAAGGCTGGAAAGAAGATGGCTACCCTGACCCTGGCAGATAGCGGTAGAGATCTGCACTCTGTGGTTGTTTTTCCAACCACCTTCGCTAAGGCTTATATGAAAATTCAAGAGGGTAACGCTTATAATTTTTCTTTTGGCAAAACAAAAGATGGAACGGTAATATTGGAGGATATAAATGTTTGATGATTTAGCAACTAGATTGCATGAAACAGCAATTTCTAAGGGTTTTTGGAATCACACTGTTGATGATATTTTTATTGCAAAGCAGTGCATGATGATTGTTTCAGAAGTTACAGAGGTTATGGAAGCTGTTCGTAAGGATAAGGGCAGCCAAGAAGTCGCAGAAGAGCTTGCAGATATTATTGTTCGCACGCTTGACCTTTGGAAGGGAATGTACGATAATGGATATGTAGAACATTCGTTAGATGATGCATTAGAGCGCAAAGCAGAGCACAACAAAACCAGACCAGAAAAACACGGAGTGAGATTTTGATGACAACTATTGAAGAGGCAATTGCCAAGCTAGACCCTAAAATTCGTAAACAAATTGCAAGCGGTGAAGGAATTGAGATTGAACGCCAGCCCACTCCAAGTTTTGGGTTGAATAGAGCTTTGGGCGGTGGCTTTCCATATGGCAGACAGGTTCTTGTTTGGGGCAGCAAGTCAAGCGCAAAGTCTTCTGTTTGTCTGCAAACAATTGCAATGGCACAAAAAGACGACAAGCTTTGTGCCTGGATTGATGCAGAAATGTCTTACTCAGAAGACTGGGCAAAAAGATTGGGGGTAGATACTGAAAAGCTAATTTATTCTCAAGCTAGAACCATCAATGAAATGGTAGATGTTAGTGTTGCACTAATGGAAGCTGGGGTGGATGTTATTGTTGTTGACAGTATCACCTCTCTTTTGCCAGCAATTTACTTTGAAAAAGGCACCCAAGATCTTAAGCAACTAGAAAACACAAAACAAATTGGTGCAGAGTCTAGAGACTTTAGCAATGCATGGAAAATGATTAACTATGCAAATAACAAAGAAAAGCCAACTTTGTTTATTTTAATTTCTCAGTCAAGAAATAACATTAATGCTATGTATACTAGTCAACAACCTTCTGGTGGCCAGGCTACAAAGTTTTATTCTTCAACAGTAATTAAACTATTTTCTTCTGAGTCTGACAATCAAGCAATTAAAGGAAAAATTCCCGTGGGAGATAAGCTAATTGAAGAAAAGGTTGGCAGAAAGATTCGCTGGGAGGTTCAATTTTCTAAGACCTCTCCCGCTTTTCAATCAGGAGAGTACGATTTTTACTTTAGAGGTGAAAAGATTGGGGTAGATGGAATTGCTGATTTAGTTGATACCGCTGAAATGAGCGGCCTTGTAGAGCGCACAGGAGCCTGGTACCAGCTTGAAGATGGCACTAAAATTCAGGGTAGGGAAGCGTTTATTGACAAGGTTAGAGAAGACGAAACATTGCAACAAAAACTTGTGGATCAGCTAAATGCATAGATATACGATATACCACGGGAGCTTTGTGTGCCACACGTGTAAAATGCAGGTACCAACACTAAGATATTATGATTCAAATAAAAGACTAACCTGGATGTGTAAAAACAAACATTTATCTGAGGTTAGTTTGCAAACAAAGAAAAGTAGAAAAGACTATGAGCGAACAGAGCGAAAGTAAAAGAATTGGCGCAAAGTTACATAAGAACAGTGGTCGTAACACCAAAAAGGGCGACGCTAGTTGGGAAAATTTTGTAATTGATTTTAAAGAAGTAGGCAAAAGCTTTACTTTAAATAAAGACGTCTGGGCAAAGGCTGTAACCGACGCCTTGAAATCTAATGCCGATCCTGCTATAGTTGTAGTTATAGGAGAAACACAGAAAACAAGACTAGCAGTGATTGAGCTGTCGTTGCTAGAACAACTGCTAGAAGAGAGAGAATAATGAAAATCCTATTGTTAGATATTGAAACCACACCTATGAAAGTTTATACATGGGGACTGTGGGACCAGAACATTGGTATTAATCAAATTATTGAACACACTGAAATGATGTGCTTTGGTGCCAAGTGGCTAGGTAAAAAGCAAGTTACTTTTAAATCTGTGCATCATCACGGAAAGAAAGAAATGCTAGAAACTCTGCACGATATGATGAATGAAGCAGATATTCTTGTGGGTTGGAACTCTGCCGCATTTGACCACAAGCATATTCGAAGGGAATTTCTTGAGGCAGGGCTGGCTCCTCCATCTGAAACTAAAGACCTTGACCTAATGAGTATTGTAAAGGCTAACTTCTTGTTTCCTTCTAACAAACTTGACTATGTTGCACAAAAGCTTGGGGTAGGAGCTAAGGTAAAACATTCTGGCTTTCAGTTATGGATCGATTGTATGGAGGGCAAAGATAAAGCCTGGCGTGAAATGAAAAAGTATCAAATTCAAGACGTCCAGCTCCTTGACGATTTATACGAAAAACTACTGCCATGGCTCCCTGGAAAGGTTAGTGTGACTAGCCAACAAAAGAAGGAAATGGCAGAGGTGGTACAATAGAATGGTGGAAAGCGCTGAAAACAAAACCACCATTGAAATGATTAATGGTTTATCTGAAATTGCAGACTACATGCAAGATGAAGAGCTTAACGCAGCTTTAACAATGATTGCAAAATTAATTGTAAAGCCAGACATTCCAATTAACATTGCTACTCTGGAAATTGTTAGGCTGCAAGCCATAGCCGCTAAAATGAGCTTTAGGGCAACTTGGATGGCCAATGTTGAAAAGGGAGACAGGGCAAAAAAGAATATATATTTTACAGCAGCCTCTGCAGTAAATGAGCTGGTGGCCGCTCTTAAATATATTACCCGATAAAAAATATGGTTAAAAACTTATTAAATCAAATAATGGTAGCAGATAAACAAAAGGCTACCTCTGAAAGTCTTAATGGGCTAATTGAAAAAATTAATTCTGGTTATATTGCTAAGCGAGGACCTAGACATCAACAAAAGAAAAGCTTTGCGCCCTCCACTATTGCGTATGGGCACGGCGAGTGCCCTAGATATTGGTATCTAGCTTTTGAAGGCGGCACATTCCAAGATCATGCAGACGCTTTTGCAGGGGCAAACATGACTAATGGAATCAAGTCACATGAAAGAATTCAAGAAGCAATAAAAGACTCTGGAATCCTTGTTGAAGATGAGTTTAAGATAACATTTGATGACCCGCCAATTTTTGGTTTCGGTGACGCTCTGGTTGAGTGGGAAGGCGAAGAGCTTCTCATTGAAATTAAGACAGCGATGCAAGAAGGCTTTGAGTACAGAAAAAGGACGGGCAAGGCAAAGCTAGGACATCTTATTCAGATTTTGATTTATATGAAAATACTGAAAAAAGCTAAAGGTGTTATAATTTATGAGAACAAAAATAATCATGAACTGTTGGCGATACCTGTCGAGGTAAATGATTATTATATTAAGTGGGTAGATCAGACGTTTGAATGGATGAGGACGGTTCGTAAAGCTTGGGAAAATAAAACAATGCCCAAGAAGAACTATAGATCTAATTCAAAAATTTGCAAGACTTGTCCTCTTAGGGCAGTGTGCGATGAGGCTGGTGAGGGAGATATAAAGATTAATTCTTTGGAGCCCTTAGATGAAAACATGTCAATGGTGTGACAACTCCTTTGAGCCAAACGTTGGCTATCAAATATATTGTCGCTCTGAGTGCAGAGAATCTGCAACAAAAGAAAAAATTGCGCAAAGATATCAAATATCTAGACGTAATAGAATGATGAACAAGAAAAGAAGTTGCAGCTCTTGTGGATTGCCTCTATCTGCTTACAACGATGAAGATCTTTGCCAGGCCTGCCTTGTTAATCCAAAAGAAGTTTCTAAAGCTTTAAAGGAAATAAAGGGAATAGCTAATGGTAAAAACGAGCAATTTAATTTATAGGCCACAAAGTGTTTGCTCAATTGATGCAAGCACAAATAGCTTGGCTTTTGCTATTTTTAATGAAAAAGAGCTACAGTCTTATGGAAAAATTATTTTTTCTGGTTCTGGAACTTATGAAAAAGTTGTTGACGCTGCAATAAAAACCTTAGACTTTTTTAATTTTTATGGCACACCAGAAGCGGTTGTGATAGAGCACACCGTTTATTTAAACAGCCCCAAGACAGCGGCAGACCTTGCCTTGGTACAGGGGGCTTTGCTTGGCGCAATGGGCAGAGCGGGTGTGAAAAAAATTAAATCAATTAACCCAATTGCTTGGCAAACCTATCTTGGAAACGGTAGGCTACAAGCAAAAGAAAAAGAGGGTATTAGAAGAGCTAATCCAAACAAAAGCAGCTCTTGGTATAAAAACAAAGAAAGAGAATTTAGAAAAGAAAGAACAATTGGTTTTATTAATACCTATTATGATAAATGCATAGATGATAACGATATTGCCGATGCCATTGGTATTGGTCATTATGCTATTTATAACTGGGAAAAGCTAACTTGACAGGAGGCCTAATTGGCTGCTAAACTTTATCAAAACCCTATGTGGTTAAAAAAAAGATTTCAAATAGATAAAAAAACTCCACAAGATATTGCGAAAGAGTGTGGAGCAAGCACTGCAACTATATACAATTATTTAGACAAGTTTGGTTTAAAGAAAAAAAATAAATAAAAAATTTCAAGGAGAGAGATGAAAAAATATACAAGTGAAGAGCACCTGTCTTTCGATGACATTTTGCTAGTTCCTCAACACTCCAGCATTTCAAGTCGTAAAGACGTGAGCACTAGGGTAAGCCTGGGCAGCGGAATGACGGGATTTAGTCTTAACGTTCCAGTAATTGCAGCACCTATGGATACCGTATGCGAATGGGAGATGGCTGTTGGTATTCGTAAAGCTGGCGGCATTGGAACCTTGCATCGCTACATGCCCATTGAAGAGCAGGCTCGGCACATTAAGATGGCTAAGGCTAACGGCGCTATTGTTGGTGGGTCTGTGGGGGCTATCGGACAGTTTGAACATGATGCCGCTGAGCTTTTGGAGGCTGGAGCAACATTTATTTTGATTGATGTGGCTAACGGTCATAGTGACCACGCAATGCTTGCTACACAAAGGCTCAAAAAGAGCTTTGGCAGAGAGACCCACATTATGTCTGGAAATGTATCTACATGGGAGGGCTACGCCAAGTTAGCAGATGCTGGGGCAGATTCAATTAGGGTGGGCATCGGAGGCGGATCGGCTTGCACTACTCGTGTTGTAACTGGTCACGGCGTCCCCACTCTGGCATCTATTATGGATATTAGAAACAATTTTAAATACGGAGAAGGACCAGACATCATTGCCGATGGTGGAATTCGCAACTCTGGGGATGCCGCTAAAGCTCTTGCTGCTGGCGCAAACGCCGTAATGCTTGGTCGCATGCTAGCTGGCACCAAGGAGTCCCCAGGGGAGATAGTGGAGGGGCGTAAAGTATTTCGTGGGATGGCATCGGCAGAAGCACAGCACGAAGGTAGGGGCTCTGTTTCTGGAGTAGAAGGAATTGCCACAACCGTACCATTTGTGGGACGGGTTTGTGACATCGTAGATGAGCTTGCCGCAGGCCTCAGAAGTGCAATGTCTTACACGGGAGTGGACAACCTAGTTGATTTCTATCATCACAGCGTGTATAATAGAGTTTCAGGTAATTCGTTAAACGAAACAAGACCTCACGCTAAGGAGTTAAATGCCTCGTCGTAAAAGGGTAAGCGCAAAACCAACCTACTTTGTCACAGAGCCTTATATGGAAGTGGATGGTTTTCCCATTCATGCTGGTGACATTATAAAGGTGAGGGGCGAATACGGCACTAAGTTTAAATTTGTTGGTGTCACTACTAACACCCTGACAGGTTCTAATTGGGTTGACTGTCATGAAATTTTTAGAGGTAAGCCCCAACAGTTTAGAGCTTTTAAACAAGATAAGATTAAGCGGGTACCGCAAAAGGGAAGAAGGGCTAAACGTGTCGCAAAGTCCTGAAGAAGAAATCACTAAACATTTAGACACTGTAAATAAAGTGGTTGGAGAATACCTTAAGGGAAACGATCCAACTAAAATTTCTAAACAGCTCGATATGCCCAGAACAAAGGTTGTTACTTTAATTAAAGAGTGGCAGTCCATGGCTTCTGATAATAGTGCTATTAGGGCTAGGGCTAAAGAAGCATTGGCTGCCGCGGATGAACACTATAGTAGATTAATTAGCCAAGCCTACGAAGTTATTGATGATGCAACAACCAATGGAGATTTGCGCAATAAGTCTGGTGGCATCAAACTTGTTATGGACTTAGAGTCCAAGCGCATTGAAATGTTGCAGAAAGCTGGGCTGTTAGAAAACAAAGAGCTAGCAGAAGAGATGTTGGAGATTGAGCGCAGGCAAGAGATCTTGATGGGTATTCTTAAGGATATTGCTGCAGAACATCCAGAAGTTCGTGATAAAATTATGGGCAAGCTTTCAGAGGCTTCTCAGGGCTTAAATGAAACGGTAACGATAGTACATAATGTTTGATGATTTTTTAGAGGCATTACAAGACAATCCATTCGAAGAAGAGCCCGTGGATGTTGTCACTTTTGTAGAAAGCGAAGACTTTTTAGGCCAACCACCGCTTTCTGAAATTCAATACGACATTGTCCGTGCAATGAGTCAAATTTACGAAAAACAAGACCTGGTAAGCTTGATGGGGCACGAAGAGGGGGCTCGTTATTATCAGAAGTATACTAAGAATGAAATTATTCTTCAGCTTGGTAAAGGATCTGGAAAAGACTTCACCTCTACCGTTGCAGTAGCTTTTGTTGTTTATAAACTGCTTTGTCTAAAAGATCCCGCCAGGTATTTTGGCAAACCTTCTGGCGATGCTATTGATATTATTAACGTTGCAATCAATGCGCAGCAAGCAAAAAACGTTTTTTTCAAGGGGTTTAAAAGTAAAATTGAGAGATCTCCATGGTTCGCAGGAAAATATTATGCCAAGATGGACTCAATAGAGTTTGACAAATCCATTACCGTTTATTCTGGTCACTCAGAAAGAGAGTCTCATGAGGGCCTAAACTTGTTGATCGCTGTTTTGGATGAGATCTCTGGTTTTGCTAGTGAAACCGCAAGCGGCAACGACCAGGGTAAAACAGCAGACAACATATACAAGGCCTTCCGTGGTACGGTAGACTCTCGTTTTCCCGATTTAGGCAAGGTGGTTCTTCTTTCCTTCCCCCGATACCCTGGTGACTTTATATCCACAAAATATGAAGATTGTATTTTGGAGAAAGAAGTAGTTAAAAGAACACACACCTTTACTATTAATCCAGAACTGCCAGAAAACCAAGAAGGAAATACTTTAGACATTGAGTGGGATGAAGATCACATTATTTCTTACAAATATCCAAACACTTATGCACTTAAAAGACCTACTTGGGAAGTTAACCCCACTCGAAAAATAGAAGACTTTAAGCTAGCCTTCTTTACTGATATGGGGGATGCAATGATGAGATTTTTATGCATTCCCAAATTTGCGTCAGATACTTTTTTCAAGCAACGTGAAAAGGTTCAGTCTTGTATGACTGGGCGTAATCCTCTAGATACCTTTAGGCGCTTTGATTCTAATTTTAAACCAGATAAAGATAAAAAGTATTTTGTCCACGCGGACCTTGCCCAAAAACATGACAAGTGTGCAGTGGCAATTGCTCACGTAGAAAAGTGGGTAAATATTCAAATTTCTAAAGACTACGAACAGGTTGTCCCCTTTGTAGTTGTAGATGCTGTAGCTTGGTGGGAGCCAAGGGTAGAGGGGCCAGTAGACCTTTCAGAAGTTAAGCAGTGGATACAAGGACTTAAAAGGATGGGTTTTGATATTGGCATGGTTAGCTTTGACCGATGGCAGTCGTTTGATATTCAAAACGAGCTAAAGTCTTACGGTATCAGAACAGAAACTGTTTCGGTAGCAAAAAAACACTATGAGGATTTGGCTATGCTTATTTATGAAGAGAGGGTCGTAATGCCAGCAATCGATCTTTTGTTTGAAGAGCTGACGGAGCTTAAAATTATGAGAAACAACAAGGTTGATCACCCCAGAAAGAAGTCTAAAGACCTTGCGGATGCTGTTTGTGGTTCTGTGTTTGGCGCTATCTCTCACACGCCAAGAGATAATGATCTTGAGGTAGAGGTTCACACCTTTAGAGATAGACCAAGAAGAGAACTTGAAGAGTTGCCAGATAACGTGATACAATATAAAGCCATGCCAGATGATGTTAAAGATTATTTGGATCGTTTTGGGCTTGTCTAGTACAAAATATTGTGCATATTTTAAGATTTGACCACTAGGTTTTGTGTAAAGGAAGAGTATAATTGTTACCTATTGACATCGTGTACTTCTCTCACAAGTCCGAAAACACTAAAAGATTTGTAGAAAAACTAGATGTCAATGCTTACAGGATACCGCTAGATTGGGATGACAGCAATCCTTACCAACACTTAAGTGATTATGTGTTGGTATTGCCAACTTATGGTAACGGTAATGATAGACATACTATCCCTAAGCAAGTAAAGAAATTTCTAAACATACCAGAGAATAGAAATCATCTCAAGGGTGTGATTGGAACGGGTAATACAAACTTTGGAGAGCACTTCTGCAAAGCAGCATATATGATTGCCGCAAAAGTGGGGGTACCTCTGATTGCTAAAGTAGAAATCTTTGGCACAGAACAAGACGTTGAAAAAGTAAAAGAAGGGTTAAGGCTGCTTTATGAGTACGAACTATAGCTATCACGAGCTAAACGCAATGCTAAATCTATATGATGAGAATGGCAAGATTCAATTTGACAAAGACAGGGAAGCAGCTAAAAGATACTTTCTTGATCACGTAAACCAAAATACTGTATTCTTTCACAGCTTAGAAGAAAAGATTGAATATCTAATAGAAGAAGAATACTACGAAAAAGAGTTGCTGGATCAGTATGACTTCGAGTTTATTAAGTCTTTGTTTAAGCAAGCATATGCACACAAATTTCGATTCCCCACCTTTGTTGGGGCGTACAAGTTTTACACCAGCTACGCACTAAAGACATTTAATGGTAGTCGCTACCTTGAAAGGTTCGAAGATCGCGTCTGTATGAACGCCCTGATGCTTGCTAGAGGCGATAAGAAACTTGCTCAAAACCTAGTAGACGAGATTATTTCTGGACGATTTCAACCAGCTACACCCACCTTTTTAAACGCAGGCAAGAAGCAAAGGGGTGAGTTTGTGAGCTGTTTCCTGCTTCGCATTGAAGATAATATGGAGTCTATCTCACGAGGCATCAACTCTTCATTGCAGTTGTCTAAGCGAGGAGGGGGTGTAGCACTTAACATGACAAACCTTCGTGAAGCTGGCGCACCGATTAAGAAAATTGAGGGCCAATCCTCTGGCGTTCTTCCAGTAATGAAACTGCTAGAAGACAGCTTTAGTTATGCCAATCAGCTAGGTGCTCGTCAGGGTGCTGGGGCGGTATATCTTAATGCACATCACCCAGATATCCTTCAGTTCCTCGACACCAAGCGAGAGAATGCGGATGAGAAGGTTCGTATCAAGACGCTAAGCCTTGGGGTAGTGGTTCCAGACATTACCCTTGAGTTAGCCAAGTCAAACGAAGACATGTACCTATTTTCTCCATACGATGTGGAAAGAGTCTACGGCCTTCCTATGTCTGATATTTCTGTTACCGAAAAGTATCAAGAGATGGTGGACAACCCAGACATTCGTAAAAAGAAAATTAGTGCTCGCGGTTTGTTTCAAACTATTGCAGAGCTACAGTTTGAGTCGGGGTATCCTTACATTGTCTATGAAGACAACGTAAACAACGTAAACCCAATCGAAGGTCGAATCAATATGTCTAACTTGTGCTCTGAAATTTTGCAGGTAAATGAGCCAACAACATACAACGACGACTTATCGTATAACCACATTGGTAGAGATATCAGCTGCAATCTGGGCTCAATGAACATTGCTAAAATGATGGAGTCGCCAGACTTTGGAAAGAGTGTTGACACAGCAATCAAGGCACTGACTTCTGTGGCCGATCTTAGCTACATCGAGTCTGTAATGTCAATTGCTGAGGGCAACAAAAAGACTAGAGCAATTGGTCTGGGTCAAATGAATCTTCACGGGTACTTTGGAAAAGAAAGAATGCATTATGGTGACGAGGAGTCTCTAGACTTTACCAATATGTATTTTTATACTATTCTTTATCACTCTCTTAAGTCTTCTAACGAAACTGCTAAGAAGACTGGTAGCCCATTCTACAACTTTGAAAATTCGAAGTATGCGACGGGAGAGTTCTTCGACAAATATACTAACATATCATGGGCACCTGTAACGAAAAAGGTTGCCAAGCTTTTTAAGGATGCCGACATTGAAATCCCCAATCAGTCTGACTGGGAAAAGCTTAAGAAGTCTGTTATGAAGCATGGCTTATATAACCAGAATCTTCAGGCAGTACCGCCAACAGGATCAATTAGTTATATCAATAACAGTACTAGCTCGATTCACCCTATCGCTTCTCAGGTTGAGATTCGTAAGGAAGGAAAGCTGGGGCGTGTTTACTATCCTGCACCATACCTTACAAACGACAACAGGGAATACTTCATGGATGCTTATGAAGTAGGGCCAGAAAAGATTATTGATGTGTATGCTGCTGCAAGCCAGCACGTAGACCAAGGCCTATCCCTTACCTTATTCTTTAAAGACGAGGCAACCACACGTGATATCAACCGTGCACAGATTTACGCATGGAAGAAGGGTATCAAAACAATTTATTATATTCGTATTAGGCAACAGGCCTTAGAAGGAACAGAAATGGAGGGCTGCGTTTCTTGCCAGCTATGAGTGTGTGATACCATAGATATATGAAAAAAGAAATATGGAAGGACGTACCTGGTTACGAAGGAAGATACTACATATCCTCCTTTGGAAGACTAAAAGGCCCACGTGGAATAACAAAAGGATCGACGGGCTCTAGGGGATACATTCAGGTATGTTTAAGAAAACCTGGAGAAAAGTATGGCGTAACCAAAAATGTTCATGTCTTAGTTGCCGAAGCATTTTTAGGGAAAAGGCCAGAGGGGATGCATGTTTGTCATTTTGACGGCAACAAAAACAACAACAGCGTAAACAATTTGAGGTACGATACTCCTAAAAATAATTGGAATGATTTTAGGATTAATCCAGGAAAGACTTCCCACTCTATAGGAAAGCAAGAATGTCCGATGGGGCATAGTTTAGAAAAACCAAACCTAATGAAAAGCCAGCTAGACAGAGGCTGGAGGTCTTGTCTAGCCTGCTCTAGAGCAAGGTCTTTTACTAGGGTCAATCCCAAAGAAAAAAATAATCTAAGGGATATAGCAGACAAATATTACGAAAGGATCATGCAATGAGGGTAAAAGATTATACAGCAACCACTAAGCTGGTAGAAGCGGTAAACTGGAACAAAATAGAAGATTCAGTTGACCTAGATGTTTGGAATAGGCTTACTGCTAATTTTTGGCTCCCAGAAAAGGTTCCGGTTGCAAACGATATTCAGGCATGGTCAAACCTGACAGAAGAAGAAAAAGATTTAACGAAAAAGGTTTTTACAGGACTCACCCTTCTTGACACCATACAGGGTACTGTCGGGGCTATATCTTTAATGCAGGATGTGTCTACTCCGCACGAGGAGGCAGTTCTGACCAATATTGCTTTTATGGAAAGCGTGCATAGCAAAAGCTATTCTACAATTTTTTCTACATTGTGCCCAACGGAAGAAATTGACGAAGCCTTTAGATGGAGTAGGGAAAACATCTTTTTAAATAAAAAATCTGAGATTGTTCTTAAGAGGTACGACGGTAAGAACGAAATGGAAAGAAAGATTGCATCAGTATTGCTAGAGTCTTTCCTGTTTTATTCTGGTTTCTATTGGCCAATGTATCTGTCCTCAAGGTCTAAGCTAACTAATACCGCCGATATGATTCGTCTTATCATTCGTGACGAGGCTGTACATGGCTACTATATTGGCTACAAGTTTCAGAATAGATATAACGAAATGAATGCAGAGTCTCAGGAGCGCTATAAGCAGTATGCTTATGATCTCACAATGGAGCTGTTTGAGAATGAGGCCAAGTACACAGCTGATCTATATGACGGGGTAGGCTTAACAGAAGATGTTAAGAAATTCTTACATTACAATGCAAACAAAGCACTAATGAACCTAGGCTTTGAAGCACTATTCCCTGCTGAGCTGACTGATGTTAATCCAGCTATCATGGCAGCACTCAGCCCCAATGCTGATGAGAACCACGACTTCTTTAGCGGTAGTGGATCAAGCTATGTCATTGGTAAACATGAGAGCACACAAGACAGCGATTGGGACTTCTGATCAATGACATACGAACAAGACCTAGCTAGCTGGCTAGCCGATCCTGATAATCTTAATAAATTTATCGGAGTAGCTGTTACAGAATCTTTGGGGTATAAGTTGACAGAAGACGGTCAATGGGTTAAACTATATTCATGACAGTTCCTATTGAATCAATTGAATTTGCTGACTGGCTTCAGCAAGGTATGAATAATGGATGGATTTCTCGTCCCTTTTGCAATACGCACGATATGGATCCAGCCATGACAGAAGAAGAAGAAGCTGAATGGGAAGCAGGCGGGGACCCATGTCAACATGTTGTAAGGATAAATGTTTAAATGAAAAGAATTTTTGACTGGAAATCAAATCATGATAACAGGTCTAGGCAATATAGCATCAGGCAGGTTATTGGAAACAACATTAAACCAACAAAAATATTGTGGGAAGAGGGCACAGTTCTTGACCAGGGCTCGGAAGGGGCCTGTGTTGGATTTGCTTGGACGGCAGAGCTTTTAGCAGAGCCATCGGCTCCAGAGAGTCAGCCTAGCGAAGAATTTGCAAATGCATTAGCTAGTGAATTTTATCAGGAAGCCAAGCACGTTGATGAATGGCCAGGGACAAACTATGAAGGCACTTCAGTTTTGGCGGGTGCAAAAATTATGCATCGTAAAGGTTTTATCAAACAATATCGTTGGTGCTTTAGTGTAGACGAGGTAAGAGATGCCCTTATCGCAGAAGGCCCTGTAGTAATTGGAATACCCTGGCTAAGCGGTATGTATGAAACAGCACCTGGTGGTATTGTAAGGGTATTTGGAAAGCCAGTAGGTGGCCACGCTCTAGTTTTAACGGGGTACAACCCAGCAATGAACATTGGTCAATCCACAGAAGAGTGTTTCCGTTGGAGAAATTCCTGGGGGAATGATTATGGAAATAACGGATCAGGATGGATTAGACGTAAAGATTTAGAAAAATTACTTGCCTCTAATGGAGAAGCTTGTGTTCCAATGCAAAGACAAACCCCTATTTTTAAGAAAGCAAAGGTATCTAAAATAAAACGATGGTTTAGTTTTATTTGTAAAAAATAATTAAATATTGGGGTGTGGCGAAATTGGCAGATCGTTCGATTGTTAATCGATAGGTTGTAGAATCGTACCCTACCACCCCAGCGGTTCAATTTTTATGATATAATTGAACCATGAAACACAAAAAAAATATTCTTAGGCTAAGGGCGGAGGGAAAATCTTATCGAGAGATCCAAAACATAATTGGCTGCTCTAAGGGAACTATTGCTTTTCATTTGGGCGAGGGGCAAAAAGAAAAATACTATGAAACAACCAAAAGGAGAAGAACAGAGCTTTCTAGAAAAATTTGGGATATAAAAGAAGCCTCTGGCTGCGTTGATTGTGGAGAGAAATATCCTCACTTTATGTTGGATTTTGACCATCTTCCAGGATATGAAAAAGTGAATAGCCCAACATATTTGGCCAGGACTTACAGCCTAAAAAGAGCAATGGAAGAAATTGAAAAGTGTGAAATTGTTTGTGCAAATTGTCACAAAATTAGAACCTGGAACAGAAATATTAATCCAGAACAGATAGCCTAATAATTGCGAATATAGTTTAATGGTAAAACTACAGTCTTCCAAACTGTTGATGTGAGTTCGATTCTCACTATTCGCTCGGCCCTGTAGCTCAAAGGAAGAGCATCCGCCTGTCCAGCGGAAGGTTGAGATTTCGAAATTCTTCAGGGTCGCTGATAATTAAATATATGCCCCCTTAGCTCAAAGGCAGAGCGCCACTCTTGTAAAGTGGAGGTTGAGATCTCGGAATTCTCAGGGGGCTCTAATAATTAAATATGCCCCTGTAGCTCAGTGGATAGAGCGGAGTCCTTCTAAGTCTTGTCAGTCGCAGATTCGAATTCTGCCAGGGGCACCAAAAGGAGATATAATATTAACAATGTCAGCAGTGATTATTTATAATAATGGTGGTATGGAAATACTGGGTGCTGTCAGTGTTAAGAAGTCTATTACTATGCTATACCGTGGCGTTGCACGGGTACGCACTGAATCGGAGGATGGGCGGTTTGGTCCATACCCTATCCCTAAGTCTTTAGAATTAAACAAATATATTTTTCCTAAGTGGAAGTATAGTAGAAAAACTATTCATTATTCTCGTAAGGGTGTTTTGGAGCGGGATGGATATATTTGTGCATATTGTCATGAGTATGCTAATACTATTGATCATGTTATTCCTAAGTGTGATGGTGGGGAATCTACTTGGTTAAATACCGTCGCTTGTTGCAAAAAATGTAATACCGTAAAAGCTGGCAGAACACCAGAAAAGGCGAGTATGATTCTTAGGAATAAGCCTGCTATGCCAGCTTGACAATGATATCGATGACCTGTATTATTTAATGGTGAGCCCTGGTATCCCCTCACGCTTATAACGTGTTGAAAGGGTAGTCGGTTCACGCGAGTTCAATCCTCGCCCAGGGTACAAAAAGAAGGAGAGCAATGGAAAAAGTAAGTGTATTAGATAAAGGTTATGTTCGACTTGTTGATCACATGGGTAGTGATTTGTCTGTAGTCAATGCAGCGAGGGTATCATATGATAAAGAATCAGAAGAAATAACAGATCGTGATCGTAAACTACTTAATTTTTTAATTAGGGAAAAGCATACTTCTCCATTTCGTCATGCAGCTATGACTTTTGAAGTTTATGCCCCGCTTGTTGTGGCACGTCAGTGGTGGAAATATTCTGTATCTTCTACTCATGTTGATGATCAGAATGGGTGGAACGAATCTTCTAGAAGGTATATTACAGAGGATGAAGAGTTTTATGTCCCTACCGCCACGCAGTGGCGTAGCAAGCCTGAGAACAGCAAACAGGGCTCTGGAGAGCCAGTAGATGAGCTAGTGGGGCAAAGGTTTACCGATAGACTAGAGGAGATGATTAGGTTGGGAGAAGAAGCCTATGAGTCCGCTATGGAGCAGGGCATCGCTCCAGAGCTTGCTAGACTATTTCTGCCAGCTTATGGCATGTATGTTCGCTGGCGTTGGACTACCTCTTTGCAGGGGGTAATGACATTTCTTGAACAACGTCTGCCTCATGATGCTCAATCAGAAATTAGAGAATATGCTGATGCTGTTCTTAAACTATCTAAAAATATTTTCCCAGAAACCTTTAAGTCATACCTCGATCTTGACACACAAATCTGGGTATAATAGATACATTCAACTACAAAGGAGACCTAATGACAAATCTCAGGAAATGCACTTCCTGCGGAGTTGTCAACGATGGGGAAAATTTTCACAAAGGTAGTCCAGCAAAAGATGGATATCAATCTAGATGTAAAAGTTGCAGAAACTCTTATATTGTTGAAAATAAAAAAAGATTTCCTGTTGACAAAAGCATTGCATCAAAAGCTTGCAAGAAATGCTTTAAGGAGCGCGGGTCTGACAAGTTTCATTCCAACAATAGCCAGATTGACGGACTGTCTCCTTATTGTAAAAAATGTAGTGCAAAAAAAAGAAAGTCCTATTATACTTTAGAATATCGTGCGTCTTTGTATAATTTAGACATCAATGCTTTGAAAAATATGCTTGAGGGTGGATGCATGATTTGTGGATCGCATGAAAGACTTGTAATTGATCACGATCATTCCTGTTGCGATAAACAAAATTACAGTTGTGGAGAATGTGTTCGTGGGGTGCTATGCAACAGGTGCAACATCGGATTAGCTCATTTTGCTGACAACATTTTAAAACTACACAATGCCATTAAATATTTAAACAAGGAGGATAAATGGTAACCTTATATACTAAAGAAAACTGTGTCCAGTGCTCGATGACAAAACGACACATGGACAAGATTGGGGTAGAGTATACAACAGTAGACATTACCGAAGATACCGCTGCCCTTGACAGATTAATTGAAATGGGGTACAAGGCTGCCCCCGTTGTTGTAACAGACAATGGTGAAAAATGGTCTGGCTTTCAACCTGAAAAAATTAACGAGCTAGCCGCTTAGCTTGTTGCCATATAGCTACCAGCTATATGAAAGCTATCTGATTGAGTCAATGTTATTGGTTCATTGTAGCTAAAGGGAAAGTCGTATATTCTGCTGGTAAACTGAACGTCTGTTGTGTATAAAAGTAGATTAGTCTCTCCTTCATCTATCTCGCCAGAAATGTGATATATTCTACCAGTGCCGTTATCGTGAAGACATCCCTCTCTAAACATTCTGCTGTACTTAGAGGGAAAGGGCAAGGTAACGTAATACTGTCCAGTTCCAAAAGATGCAATGTTGGTAAAGTCTACAAAAATATTAAAATTAACAAAGCTTCCCACCTTAATATAGGAAGCTGTAAAAGCGTTAAAGCCGCCAAAGTCTGGCTGAGTGCCACCAATTGTTCCACCCTCTGCCTGGAAGGCAATCTCTTGTACGGAAGAGCTTATGTTGAATGCGCTTTGATCTGTAAATCTTGCCATTTTTTATCCAGTAAATATTTCGAATGTTCCCGTGAGATGAAAATTATCTGCGGTGCTTAGGGTAACAGGAACACTGTGTTCAAATGGAACATGCCTACCATTGGAGGCAATAGAAAAAAGCATTAGCTGATCAGAACCAGCAACAACGTGTCCCAATATTGAATACTGATTACCACTTGAAACGTCATGCAAACAACCACCATTAAACAACATGTTATCTTGCACTTGAAAGGGTAAAACCATGTAGTACTGGCCTGATCCAAAATCAGTAATATTATCCATGTCTACATCAATAGTAAATTCGCACAACTCACCAATAACAATATATCTTCCAGTAAAAAGTGGATCTCCGTTAAATTGAGGTTGGTCGTCAGCAATTATATTGCCAGACTCATCTTTGGTTCCACCGATGAGATTCCATTCACCGGTTTCCGTACCACCCCTTGCTGAAATTGCTGGGTGAGTAAACCTAGCCATTACTGACCCTGTTCTAGATTAATCTTAAGAACAGACGCCACAGCTGGCGATTCGTTAGAGCAAATGTAAAGGTCGTCTTGACCGCTCAATTCAAATGATATAGCATGATTCGGAAGAATCCTGTAGCCATAGTCAGCTGTCGTGACGCCCTCTCCGCCAACATAAATATTTGCAGAATCATTGACATTTTGGATTGTAATATCCATTCCAGAGTGTGTTCCGTTGGGGGTAATCTGTGTGGCCTCGCCATAGAGTAATGTATAAATATTGTGTGTAGTCATGATACAATTTTAACATATGTATTAATGATATAATTAAAAATGTGAAGTACTGGAGATGGTTTATTAAAGAATTAAAAAAGTCTTTTTGGAGGAATCTTGAAAATTTATAACCCTGCCCCAAATCGTCCTGTCACAAGCCCATATGGGCCACGTAAGCACCCCATTACTGGCGAGGTCGGCAAGATGCATCATGGAATCGACTACGGAGGAAGCTTCAACGTTCTAGCAGCTCAAGATGGCAAAGTTGTACACATTGGATGGTCTCCACGCGGTGGAGGCCACGTCGTAATCTTAAAGCACGGTACTAGATTTTATACAGTATATTATCACGGTGCTCACAGAACACCACTTAAAAAAGGCGATCGCGTCAAGGCGGGAGATTTTATATATCGATCTGGAACAACTGGTGCTAGCACAGGCAACCACCTTCACTTCGAGGTTCGTACTCCAACAAGGGTTTGGGGGACTACACAAGATCCCGTTATCTATATGACAGAAGAGAGTCCTGACAACAGGCCAGACCCAGACAAAGAAGACGTGTCTATTGTTCCAAGCATCGGTGGGCCAGAAAACTTTGCGGCTGGGCTCAAGGTAGATGGCAGATTGGGTCGTAGAACATGGAGAGCCTGGCAAGAGGTTCTTAAGGATAGATATGGATACCGAGGAATGGTTGACGGTAGGCCAGGAAAAATGACCTGGACAGCAGTACAGAAATCCACTGGCAAACACTACAAGGGTAGAATTGATGGAGTCACTGGTCCGCTGACCCGTAAAGCAGTTCAGCTTAAGCTAAAAGAAACGGGCCATTACGACATGGCTATCGATGGTATTTGGGGTAGAGGCACCATTGCGGCACTGCAAAGAGCATTAAATTCGGGTAGGTATTAATGTTTACAGCACTAATTACTTCTATGAGTAAGGCCATGAATGAGCGAACAAGAAGAAAAAGTAGACAGCGCAAGGCCGATGACAAAGCACTAACCGAAGGGCCAAGCTGGAGGTATCGTCGTAGACTTATTTATGGCGCATATTTTTTGGGATTTGGTATGGTGATCTTTGGCGCTGCTACCGTTTTTCTTGACAGCATGATTGGTGTAGAGCTTATTATTGGCGGGGTAGCACTAGTGTCAATAATCATAACTGCCTATACGACTTCTGCCACATACGAAGATGTTAGGCTTTGGAATCATACCCCCAGAATTCGTTTTGGACAAGGGCAGGGGCAAGAGCCCTTGCACAATTACGAAACAAACAACCCAGACGGAACTTGACACAGATATAGATATAAGCTACAATCGTATAGTTAACAAAACGAAAGGAAGTTCATAAATGATTATGACTGCTGATTTTTGGAAGACTTCTGGAGAGGCTGCCATTAAGGCTGCCGCTGCAGCTGCTCTTGCTGTAATTGGAACGGATCAGTTCCTTAGCGCAATGTCTGTTGACTGGACCCAGGTGGGTGGCGTAGCTCTGCTTGCGGGTGTTGTTTCGCTACTAACTTCAATTGTGGTTCCAGATGCTCAGACTCGTGCCGCTCGCCGTGAGGCTAAGCGTGTAGCTAATGAGGAAAAGTAATATATAATTAAATATGGCTGTTTATGAGTACTCCTGTGGGGTCTGCAATAAATCTGAAACCATTGTAAGATCTATTTCAGACCCCGAGGAGTCTTATTTTTGTAAGAGTTGTAATAATAGTCTTAATAGGGTTTACTCTAAAGTTGGGGTAACTTTTAATGGCAGTGGGTTTTATACTACTGATAATCGAAAGGTTTAAATATGACACAAACAGTTCAAAAAGAATATTCTCTTACCGCCAATGATAGGTGTGACAGATGTGGTGGTCAGGCTTTTGTTTCTGTTAAGGGAGTTTCTGGAGAGCTGATGTTTTGTGGGCATCACTATAAAAAGATTATTAATAATCCCGTTGCTAATGAAAAGCTTCAAAGCTTTGCTTACGAGGTTAACGATGAAACTGACAGGCTAAATCAATACGAAAGAAATCGTATCTTAGAGGGGTAATATATGGAGTATTTTGCAGGAGCATTTATAACCCTGTCTGTTGTTTTTGTTATGAATAAACTTATTTCTAAACAACTTGTCAAAGAAAAAAAGACCGTGGTCAGATATAGCCAAAGCCATGTTTATAAAATGTCAGAAGCTATTATGTTTGGGCCTAAAAATTCTCCAGTTCCCGATTCTCAATCAAAGAGATATCAAAATAATGTTTATTTAAAGATTGTTGTAGCTGAGGGAAGGGCCTATTGGATTAAAGATAATGCCTTTTATGTGGCAGATATTGTAGATGGAAGTGTTGACAAAGAAACAACGAAACAGGTTGACACAATGTCTATGGATAATGTAGAATTGAAAAAGATGTTAGTAATTGTAGAGACTTTAAGAGAGGGTGATGCAAATGATGGTAGGAATTCAGGCAAGCCGTAAGTTTGATGACTACGCCGTGTTTCTACGCGCAATGGGCACCGCACTTTCTATGATGGAAGATGGTGAAAAATATTTCACTATCTGTTCTGCAGGACCAGCACGGCTTAACTCGATGGCTTTGGAGTTTGCTAATGTTTCTGAGAGAAGCCTAAAGGCTCGGGGCATTTATGTAAGAGTGCGAAAGGTACCACCTTACTGGATTAAAAATAACATTGCCGAATTGGGCTATTTTGCATACTTTAGCAAGCCAAAAGAGCCAGCCTCTGACCTTGTAGAGTGTGCCGAAGGCAACGATATAGAGGTAGGTGTTTATAGATTCTAATGGGGCTTAGTAGAAGTGAAAAGTCCTACCTTTCTGTAGCACGTTACCTGGCTGAAAAATCAAAATCAAACAAAAGGCATGGTGCAGTAATAGTGAAGTCTGGAAGAGTAGTTGGTACTGGATATAACAAAGACAGGAACAATCCTCTTTTTGTTTCTCCAGAACATATTAAAACCCACTGCTCTAGACACGCAGAAGTACAGGCAATTAGAGAAGCAAAACACAACACAAACGGAGCCATATTGTATGTTGCGAGAGTCAACAGGCAGGGCGAAGATCGTAACAGCAAACCATGTACGCTGTGCGAAAAAGCAATCAATGAATCAAATATCAAGAAAGTAATTTACACAAGGGGATAAAACAATGTATATTAAGTCATTAGAAGAGATGGAAAAAATTGTTGATTCTTTTAGGTTTTTGTATTGGGATGGTTGGGACGTAATTCAAACATTCCCCTCGGACAAAGCAAGGACATCAAAGCGCGGTATTTTTAAAAATGGCCGCTGGTATCTTCACAATAGATATCGACCTGGCGCAAAGGGATGGAATATCCCAGACAAACTAATTAATAAGAAAGGCAAAAGTGAATCGTAATGAATGGAAAGACGATGCTGCTTGCCTAGGCTATGACACAAATCTCTTTTTTGATAAGTATGAGGAAAGCGAAGAGTTTCGTCCAGGAATAGATAATCTTTGTGCTGGTTGCCCAGTGGCCAGACAATGTTTTGCTGTTGGGGTTTCTCAAAAAGAATGGGGAGTCTGGGGCGGTATCTATTTAGAAAATGGAAAAATCTCTAGAGAGTTTAATAGACATAGGTCTAAGCAAGACTGGGCAGATACATGGCAATATTTAACAATAGATCAAAGGAAATAGTGTGTATACAGAAGAAATGGCTAAAGCTTTTAGATCTTTAGATCATTTTGCCCCCAAGGGCTTCGCATTAAAAATAGCAGATGAAGAACACTTCATTTCAGTTATTGCAGATGAAAAACAATTCAGTCAGCTAGTTGACTTTGATAAGCGTCGTGCTGTAGAATATATGGTACGTGTAAAAAAAGCACTAGAAGAAAATGGAGCAATCGTTCTATTGGTGAGAGAGGGAGGCCAAGAATAATGGCAAATAATAAAAAAGAAGAAAACCTGGACTTGTCAGAGTCTCAGCAAAGGGTGGCAGAAGCGTTAGTATTTTCTGGTGTAAATTATGAGAGGGAGCGCTTGGTTAGCATTCTTGAGCCACACAGAGACAAGGCTATCAATGTTGACACCATGATTGATATTATCAACAACATCCCACCCAAGCAGCAGGAGCAGTCAGCTGCCAGCGAGGAAAGTAAAAAGTAATGCAAACCTTTCTGCCGCATAAAAACTTTGCTAAGACCGCTAGTGTTTTGGATAACAAAAGGCTTAACAAACAAATCTTGGAATGCTATCAAGTTCTTAATGTTTTATCAAACAAAGATCCTAAAGCAGCCTGGAGAAACCATCCAGCCGTAAAGATGTGGCGGAACTACGAGTTTGGTCTTTATAATTATGTTCAAGCAATGATTGTAGAGGCCAACTCTCGTGGAATTAAAACAGACAAGAACGCTGAAAATATTCTTAACTTACGTTACAGGTTTGGCCTAGAGTGGAGTATGGGCAACCCAGACTGGATGTCTGACAAGCGGCTAATGAAGCGGGTAACTACAACACACAAGGCTAATCTTTTTAAAAAAGAGCCAGAGTCTTATCCACAATTTCTTAAAGCATTGACCAACAAAAACAACAAGCCCTGTTGCGATAAGTGTCAATATTTTTGGGTAACACATTGGGAGAGTAATAATGGAAATATTTAATCTTATTATCTTTATTGTTTTTATTTTGTTGCTTGCGCTTTTTGTTTTTGATTCAGTTAGGTTAAGAATTGTTAATCGTAACCTTTTTTCAAAATTGGTTCAGGCCGAGATTGATAAAAATACCCTGGCTGATAAGCTAAATAAAACTATTTTAGAGCATAGTGCAGAGAAAAGCGATGGCTTTTTGAGATTTGTTTCTGACTCAAGGGAGCAAGCGTTTAAGTATATTGAAGAGGTTCAGGATGCCATCAAGGTTTTTGACGAAGAAATTGGAACAACGGTAGAGCATTACAAGAAAACTGGTAAATCGCCTACAAGAAAACAAACAGAGCTGCTTAAAAAGATTTCATTAGCTTATGATATTATTATGACGTTAATGCCAAAGGACTCTGAAAAAGATGTATAAATACAATGCTAAAGTTTTAAGAGTGATTGACGGAGACACCGTAGATCTTGAAGTTGATTTAGGTTTTAAGGTTAGTTTTAAAACTAGGGTAAGACTTGCTGGCATCGACACCCCAGAAAAATGGCATCCTTATGGAAAGGTAGTTACTCAGTTTCTAAAACAAGAAATAGAGGGTAAAGAAATTTATTTGGACGTTACCGAAAAGGACAAGTACGGAAGGTATTTGGCTAAGATATATAAAAATAGGTCAGACACGATGTCTGTGAACAATCTGCTTATTAATCAAAATATGGCAAAAGCTTATCACGGTGGATCTAGGGATAATAGTTGGACTGAAGAAGAGCTTGCACAAACCAGTCATAATCTGCTAAAATAGAATTACCTCGCCGTAAAGGGAGGTAGTAACAAAGTACTCGCTGAAAAGGAGAACAATATGGTAAGTACAATGCTGGATTTATTTAAAGATCCATTTTTTATCGGTATTGATCGAGAACTGGATCGATTCCGCCACACATCCGAGGTAGCTGCAAAGCAGTCCTACCCACCCTATGATCTCATTCAACTAAACGAAGATCATTATAAACTGACACTGGCTGTTGCTGGATTCTGCAAAGAAGACATTGAGATTACCGTTAAAGACGGATATCTCATTGTTACTGGCGATCAGTGTTTGCCAGAAAAAGATACAACCTATTTGCACAAGGGTATCGCCACAAGAAAGTTTACAAGAACTTTTGCTCTTGGCGAATACATGGAAGTGTGTTGTGCAGAAATGGAAAACGGTCTTCTTAATGTGGAAGTAAAGAGAGAGGTTCCAGAAGAGAAGAAGCCAAAACAAATTACAATTAAATAGTATATAATATAAATGGTCCCTGTAGGACCTTGGGATGGACTAGTTACCTATACCGCGGCCTTCGTGCCTGAATTTCCTGCAGGGGCCTTTATATTTTTTATGATAGAATGTTTGTATGCCTTATCATGTTGGAGAAAAGGGATCATACGGTTGCTCTGGCTACCCAGTTATTAAAGATGGCACTAGCGAAGTCATGGGATGTCACGATACAGAGGCGGCTGCCCGTAATCAAATTACAGCAATTAACATGAGCGAATCGGAAAGCTCTAAGAAAAAGCTTTCTTCTGGAATGGATGGGCCTGTGCCAGCATCTAACAAGGACTCAGTTCTTTTTCCACCTGTAAGAAGGAGATCTGCAGGACGGGGCGGGTATTCAAATGCTCTAGGCTCAGTGGGCACAACTAATGGTGGCACAAGTATGGGCACAAAGTCTGACTATAATAATAATACTGGCGCATGGTCTAATCCAAGACCAATCCCAGAAACTTCTGCTTTTCAAGATGAAGTAGAAACAAGAAATAATATTAGTAGAGAAATTGGTAAAGAGCATATGGAAATTAAAGAAGGCGACTTCGTAATGGGGGAAACCTCGGAAGGCATTGTGCATGGTCGTGTTGAGCACATTATGTGGGAGGGCGGTATCCTGGGATCTCCAGAAGGAGAGTATTCTATTGAGTCTATGCCCCCAGAAAACCCAGCAATGTCAGTTAGAATCTATGAAGAAGAAGACGAGGGCTATTGGGAAGAAACCGCTTACAGCATCGGCATGATGTATCAAGATGCACAAGTGCTAGAAGATCTTCAGGGACACACCATGCCAGAAATGCCAGAGGGCGGAAACCCAAATATGGAAGATGTTTACGCTATGGCTAAAGCAGAAACCTATACTCCCAACGATGGGATGAAGGCCGCCGCTCGTCGTGCTATTAAGTGGAAAGAAGACGGAAAAGCTAAAGGCGCTGGCACAGCAGTTGGCTGGGGTAGAGCAAGAGACATTGTAGCAGGAAGATCAATGTCTCTCAGCGTAGTTAAAAGAATGTATTCTTTTTTCTCTCGACACGAGGTAGACAAGAAAGCCAAGGGGTTTCGTTCAGGTGAAGAGGGTTACCCATCCAAGGGTCGCGTAATGTGGGACGCTTGGGGAGGGGACGCAGGATTTAGCTGGTCTCGTAAAATTGCACAAAGAAATGAGGACAAGGCATTGTTTGCAGAATTTGGTAAAGATGTTACAAAAGCAGAAAAGCTAACAGAGGTATTTAAGGCAGAAAGTGTTCGAGTTGGTCAGATGGTATCTTGGAATTCATCTGGCGGTACTGCAAGGGGTAAAGTAAAAAGAGTTATTCGTAGCGGATCATACGATGTTCCAGGTACAGACATTACAATTAATGCTACCGAAGAAGATCCCGCTGTCGTAATTACACTTTACCGCGATGGAGATGCTACAGATACCGTTGTAGCTCACCGCATGAGCACCCTCAGAGCCTCTTAGAGCTTGTATGAGGATTCTAGGTATACTAGACCATGCCTTCAATTGGTGTTTTGTTCTATTAGCCTTTTGAGTTCTTCAACATATTTATCATAGTCTATTTCTATAATCATGTCTTTTCCAATAGTGTGTATTTTTATTTCTTTTCCTATTTGAAATAGTATATTTCTAATTGATTCTTCTATGCTCATCCAAAAGCTCTTTCTGGACCAAAGTTTTTTAGGGCAGAAAGATTTATTTTGGTAAACTTTTCATGTCTACCCTTTTGAAAAAAGGTGGGGGAGTCAGAAGCATAAATATTAAAATACTTCATAGTTTGAGCCCTAGCTTTATCTTGATTGGTTTTTATTGTAATATTAAAATCAATGGCTTTTATTAGAAAATCAACATACTCTTTATTTAAATAAAGTATTGCGTGTGCTGCAAGCATGTTGTGAATTTTGTAAATGTCTTTGTCAAAGTGAGATTTGGACACTTGCAGAGATCCTCTGCTTCCATAAAGACCCCAAGCAGAATTTCCAAGATAGTATGCGTCAGCATCATTTGGTATTTCAATGGTGCTTTTAAATGATGCAATGTCTACATCATCTTCTAAAATTAACACTGGAAAATCTTTATCTGCAATGTTTTCTAAAATTTTTTTGTGGGACTTTGCAACACCGTTTCTTTTAGGCTCTTCCAAAACACCCGAGAACCTGTTAATATTTTTAAATCCAAGTTGTTTTAGCAAAAGCTCTAAGCTTTGAGCCTTTTCTTTATCTTTATCTAAGTTAATATAATAAACTGGAATCTCAAGCAAATTTAAAGTAAAAGTGTTATTCATATATATAATTCTAGCAGAACGCATGATAAAATAGTATATGTATGAAAACAACGGTCGTATTGCTCACTTGGCAAAGATTAAATACTCTTCGCAGAACTCTATCAGCTTTAAGCAGTCAAACCTATAAAAATTTTGATGTAGTTATTAGTAACGCTAATTTGGAAAAGGTTGATTTGGTAGAGAGACAGGCAAATGTTTTTTCTAATAGGCTAAGAATTACCGTAAGACACGATGGCAACGAAGAGTATGCTTTTAGAAGAATGACCGTAGGCAGAGACCTCGCAAACTCGGGCACAGATTTAGTTATTTTTATTGATGACGATGTTACATTTAGCTTTAGCTATATTCAAAACTGTATTAATCAGTATGAGCCAAAAACATATCAGTCATATTTTGCATGGAGATTTTATAATAATGGCGCAGATTATTATAAATTTCGAAACAGGGTATATGACAATACCAAAAGAATTCATTATTGTGGAACAGGCGTAGGAATGATTGATGCTTCGATATTTTTAGAAGAGGGGCTATTTAAAAAACCAAAAGAAGCCTTATTGGTTGAAGATCTTTGGCTATCTTATTATGCCCAGCACGTTTTAGGCTGGAATCTTAAATTTATGAACCAGCCAGGAACAGTTATTAGGGGCGGAGATTCTGCCGCTCTTTACAAAAAAATTATTTTAGATAAAAAGAATCAGCAGATCGGTTACGATAAGGCAGATTTGTTAAGACTTCTAATTAAAAAATATAAATGGAAGCTGTATTAAAGTTTAATTGCTTTAGCGAATACTACCCTAGATGCCATCTTAGATGCGCTGATGATAGCAATTGGTGCTGAAATACTTAAGATGATACCAGCCCACATTCTTGGTTCTACCCAGTTCCATTCCCAATAGTCAAAGGTATGGAATCCGTTAGCAAGAACTGCAAGCCCACCAAAGGAAACCATTCCCATAATGGCACCCCAAGTTTTTTCTTGCTTTCCATCTTCGTCAACTCTAGAGGCCAAAACAAGGTAGGCAATTAAGAACAAGAGATACATTAATTCAATAAAGAAAAAGAATAGTCCAGACATCCACGGCTGAGATAGGCCAACAAAAAAGGCTACAGATGTGATGCCATTAAAAGAAACAATGGCTGATGCAATAAAGGCAATTCCAATTCCAATAATCCAAGACCAAAGAACAATGCGCTGGTCAATTTGCACCTTTGGTGCTCTTAAAGATTCTTGCTTTTCATAGTTCTGCAATTTTCTTGCTTGCTCAGCATTTTTTGCTGTTTCGACGCTGTCTACCACAACTGCTTCTTGTTCTTCCATTGAATTTTCAGTCCTAACTGTTTGCCACAATGTGCGGGGGTAAGTTTCATATTTAGACATAATAAACCTCCACTTAATTATACACTAGGAAGGTTGAGTTCGCAACCAAGTGCGATATCTGTGACAGTTTGCGCAAACGACTTCGCATTTTTTAATTTCTTCTTTAATTGTTTTTATGCTTACTGAAGAGTTTGCATATCTTGAAAGATTATGTTTTTTCTTTCCATCCACGTGATCAAAGTCCATTTGGCTGTAGTGATATTTTTCTCCACAGTCTGCACAGGAGTGTTTTTCTTTTATTTGTCGTATATATTCTTTGTTGCGATCTCTTGCCTCACGCTTCCGTGCGGCTTCTGTGCTTGAGCGTGCCAAATTAAATTATCTCCTGTGTCTAGTACGGCTAAAAACCAACAGCCACAAGACTATTATACAGGATTGTTAGGCTGTTGGGCGTTTAACCACATATCCCCTTCGCACATCCGAAAGATAGCCGCTTGCGCTATATTGATTCATATCTTCGTGCAGGTTTCCCTTCCACTCCCCTTCTGGCGCAACCTCGTCGTTCCAAACAGGAATGATGATGGTTCCATCGGGGTATTCGTCAAAAGGATCGTTGCCCAATCTTAGATGAATTTCAATTACATATGGACCACGCATCTCAATATTAAAATAAGCAACATATGGATCATCTAAAAAGTCTAGTTGAATTGGTAATTCAGTAACCCTTGGTGCAAAGTGATTCTCTATTCTTTCCCAACTTTTAAACCTTGTAAGATTTTCTTCAGAATGGTGCATGCCTTTCCAGACGGACCTGGCTTCCCAAGATCCGTCAGAGTATTGCTGATAGTCAATTGACAAATGATCACCCTCAATCCATTGACACCAAAAGTTTCCAGGAGGGACTATTCCATTGTTAATCATTTGATCGTGCATTTCTTGAGACTCATCGTAATAAAATTTTGTAGCACCAAGACCCATTCCATACAAATTGTAAATAGGACGATAAAGATAATATCCTTCATAAACTGGTGCTGTGGCTGCTGGCCCACAATGCAATCCTTGCATAGTGGCAACCTCTAATTTATTAAATGTCCAACGATAAAGACTTCTTCCAAAAGCTTCCCAAGCATGAAAATCTTCTTCAATAAAGTTTTTAAGTGGTGACTTCGTCAATTTCTTTGCCTTTCGATGTTTGTAAAAAATCATGCCAAGCAATCCAAGCATAGATTGCGCTTTCCGCATATTCAATATCAGATTCTTCAGCGGTTTCAAAAGACCAGTCTCCAGCCCGATAAACCTGATTAACAGATTTATCCTCTAGCTGCCACTCTCTTTCTAGTGAAACATCAGGAACTTTTGTAGGATCATATTTAAACATTTTCCCCCCCTTAACTATGTAGCAATACCAGTTTAGTGGTCTATGCCAGAATAGTCAAGTGGGCCTGTGTCTTCATCTTTATAATCTACATAGGCTTTAGAATAGCCACAGTAGTTGCAGTATTCAAAGATGTGAAAGAAGGACTGTTTTTCTTCAATAGCTATAGAAATTTTTGCATCGCAGGTGGGGCAATTCAAAGCAGCCTACCTGGTTCATAAAAGGCTTCTGTATAGCCACAACTTTTGCAGTTTTTAAAAAACATATTGCGATCATTATATTTTGTAGATATATATTGAAAGTTGTGCATTTTTAAACAGCCATTTTTAAAAAGGTTTATCCAATCTAAAAACATGAAATATTTATAAATTATTTTGTTTATCATCAAGAAGATTATTCCTCTTCTTCTTTAATATATTTTAAATATCCACCGCCCCGATAGTGGTCGGGGCCCACATCAAGAAAAGATCTTCTGCATTTGCAGGTATCTGGTACTCCGTTTTTAGATTCTATAATATCTTTACACCAAAGGCATTGAGCTTTCATAAAGAAATTATATCATTTTAATTGGAAGACTTTACCCATTTTGTTATTGTTTGTACAGGCACTCCCAAGCTTTTAGCTAATTCTTTTTTGTCATACCCAAGAGAAATAGCTCTAATGGCTCTCCATCGACATTCTTGCTCAAGATTTTCATAAGCTTCTTTGGCACTGTGGTATTCTTTACCAACCTTTTGTAGGCTATCCATTGTAAGCTCCTTGAGCCTAACCTCTTCCCAACTTTTTTCTTTTTCAGCAAGAAACTCGGGGGTAATCTCATCAAAAGACTTAATAGGTTTATCTTTGACACTAATAGGTTTTCTAACTGGCATACGCTTTCCTTTCGTCAATAAATATAATTATCTCATTGTAATCTTTTTGTGTCAAGTCGTATTGACACCAGTCTTTGCTTTGTGTACAATATATATATGGGTATGAAGAAGATTAAGAACGAAATTGAACGCTATGCCGATAAGGCTTATCACGAGGGGTACATGTGGGGGTTCAAGGATGGCTCTGAAACCGAGGCATCCAAAGGCCAAGCATTTGAAGAAGGCGTTCGAGCTGAACGTCAACGGATTATCGGAATGTTTGAGATGATGAGTAAGCAAGAGCTTGAGGTGGGCTCAGCAACAAAGTCAAAACAGTGGCACGATGCGGCGGGTATGGTAAAGCTTGCCGATCATCTAGAAAACTCAGATAATTTCGTTGAAGAAGAATTTTAAATAGGAGAAATAAAAATGGCAACAATGGACGAAGAGTTTGAAGAGCCAGAGCCTCTTCTTGGAAGTATGCAAGAAGGAGAAGAGTGGATTGCCAGATTAGAGGCAGACAAAATTAAGCTACTTGCTGACATTCAAATGGGCAATGTTAGTGATGTCGGTATGAGCATGTTGCATTATGGCTTAGAAAAAACCGAAGAGGCTATAGAACAAATTAAACTAGAAATGATTTTATTAATGGGGGACGACTCTGGTGAGTAGTGAACTTACTTATTTTGCATCAGACGGTAGTTATGGCGATGCCGAGGGCATCTCCGTCATCGACACCTCTGATTGGACTGAAACAGACTGGTCTCACGTAACAGTGGAGTCCGATCATAATCGTGTTTTTATTGCTAGAATGATTGCTTTCACAAAAGAGTTGGATAGGCGAAATGCTAAAAAATGAATGTCCCCAATGTGGCAACACTAAGATTTTTGGTCGTATGGGCGAATGGTGGTGCGGTAACACAGACTGTGCCGTAAAGTGGAGAAATGATGAATTCAAAAGTACGAACTGACAAATATTGGACTGTTGGTAAGATAGTGTTTCATTTTATTCACTATCTACCCCAGCCTTGGAGCCCAAGCTATTACGGCTGGAATCTGTGGTACTTTAAGCGTTGGACTTTAGATATTTATTTTAAGAAACATGTATTTGTTTTTACCTGGGAAAAGGTGAACTAATGAGTCATAGTGCTAATTATACTGATAGAGGGCCTACTACTGTTTTTTACCAGGGCCGAAATTCGGGTATCAAAGAAGAACGTGAACGTATTATTGAACTTCTCGAATATGAGGCATCAGAGTGGCTATCTCATCATGGCACTTGTGATTGCAAGGCAAGAGGAGAAGAAGTTCTGAGGCTTATTTCAAAAATTGAGGATAGCGATCAGCTATAGATATTATGGATGACGAAGAATGGATGACCGAAGAGGAGTTCTTGGAGCTTTTAGAAAGTTGGGATGAGGAAGATGAGCATACCAGTAACTGAATTTACTTGGCCTCTTGATGATAATATGGATTGTGAGCTGTGTGGCTTTACCTGGAACGAGGTGGGCCTTGAATGCTGGGATGAGGAAGAAAATATCTGGCAGTTGTATATCCGTGTGGGATGTTACGAAGGGGATAGCGCAATGTCTAACGATCCTGAATGGGAAACTAAGTCTGCTGATATTATTGAACAAGCATTAATGTATTCTAGATTTAATGAAGAAGAGGCAAATCATTTAAAAGATAAGATTAAATGGATTAAGGAAAGATCGTGACTTGGCAAGAAGAGCTAAATAGAAAAAGAGTTAAGGATAAAGCCTGGTATGGTTGTATCGCTCCTGATGGCTGGAAAGATATTGTTCTTAAAGCAGACGAGATGCTTGCTCACATAGATCCTGACTACCAGATTTTTCAAATCAAGGAGAAATTCGGTACGCTTAGATATTACTTCGGCAGCAATCACGATTTTGACAGTGTTGAGTATGATATCATGAGGGCTATCGAAGTCTGGGCAGAACAGCGTTCGCAGTGGACATGTAAATCCTGCGGTAAGTTTGGAGAGCTAAGAACTGATAGGTATTGGATTGTAACGCTGTGCGATACATGTAACGAGGAAAGAACATGAGCTACGCTAGATTTGGGTGGGATGGATCAGATGTCTATGTGTATATGAGTGTAAGTGGATTTTTGGAATGTTGTGGCTGTTTGCTTGTGCCATTGGAGGATGAGTTCGATGCCCCAGTATTTTATGGTCGTAGCACACAAGAGATGGTAGATCATTTAAAAAGACATGAGGCCGAGGGCGATACTGTGCCTCAAGATATTTATGAAAGTTTGTGGGAAGATGATAAGGAGAATTTCGGTGGATAGAATTGAAGAAGAATTACAGCAAATGCGTAAACGCCGCGATGTAATCAAGGCTGATATTAAAAAGTTTGCTTTAGAATTAAGTGCAACGTCCCAAGTGGCATTAATAGCAGAAATGGCAAGGATTGAGCTTCACATTAAAGATATTGAGGACGAACTTGCTGACATGAAGTTTAAGAGTATTGTGAATGATTATTTTAAAGAAGACGGGCGTTAAGCTCGGCGCAAAAATAATATTTAAAGTTCGGCGGTAAATAGAGATGAAGCACACTATTGACAATTGTACGTGCTGGATATATACTTATCTTACACTGTCTAAAACTATTTGCACGAACTGTCTGAAAGGTGGATGTATTTGTTTAAATGGATAAGAAGGCGTATGTCTAAATCGTATAAAGAGTTGTGGTTTATGGTTTTTGGTTTTGATGAGTATCGCAGTGGTTTGTTGTATCGTTATGAACGTTATAAGGCACGTGTTGAAGCGTTGGATACAACGGTTGACGTGCTACGTAAACGTGTTGCAAAGTTGGAGAAGGATTTGGAGAGGGTGAAAGATGGAAGCAGATAGTACAGCGTGGCATTTTCTTGGTCCTTGGACGGGGTATTATATTGGAGCTGTAGCAGCATTATTGGTGTTATGGATAAATAAAAAAATATGAGCATTGACGATATGTTAAATACACATTTGCTTCGTAATGTTCGTGTTGTGGATGTGTTGTTGGATTATGAGTTTAATGATTCTGATGAGGTTATTACTGCTTGTGGTGATTTGCTTGAGTTAGACAATAGTCTTATTCGTTCTTTGTTTAGTAGGCATAATCGTATTGGATCTTCGGTGGGGGATGAGTTTGCTATTGTTCATATTGATAAAGATATGAGAGATAAGATAAATAATAATAAGATTGTTTTTATTCGCCTAGCCAATTCGATACCTTGGGATAATAGCATGGTTAAATGTGTTGTTGGTGTGTGTTCTACAAATAAAGATCATTCTGAAGTGATGGCTGGTATTGCGAGGGTACTGTTGAATTCTCACAATCGTGCTTTTTTAAAAATGTCTAAGGATAAAGAAGAAATAGTGGAGATGTTTTTGTAATAATGGTGTGTAGGATTTGTAAAGAGTCTAAAGAGTCTGCTGATATGGTGATTAACCATACTACACCTGTGAAAGTGCACTATAAGGATATTTGTAAAAAATGTGCGGGTATTAAGTCAAGACTTGTAAATAAACTAAGGAAAGATAATCCTTACCCTGATGATAATCATGTATGCCCTATATGTTTAAAACAGGCTAACAAGTATTATTTAGATCATGATTGGACTACTGGAGCATTCAGAGGATGGTTGTGTAATGGATGCAACATTGCTTTGGGGTTGTTGAAAGATGATGCTAGTATTTTAAATAGGGCTATTGATTATTTGGATTAATTTTTTGCGGGGTATCAAGGGTGTGCCCCATTACCTATATAACAATAAACCTATATAAGAACATATAAACCTAATAGCCTGTAAGCCCAATAGCCCAGTATGCCAATACTTCGCTACCCGCCGAATAAAACCTTAGCTAATCCATAGGCAATAAGAAAGAATGCTGAGACAATAAAATACTTTTCCATTACTCTATTATACTATTGGATCAAAACAACTCACGATTTTAAAGACTCCTTCGTAATGAAATTTTGTCTGAGTACGGAGACATTATATAAATGTCTTAGTACGACTACACGATACCCCCACATTTATCCACAGATTTATCCACAATGTGGAAAAAAGATGTTACCAGATATGGTGGTTCTGAGTGGAGCAAAGTGGAGAGAAATGGAATATGGGTGATGGGCGACCCTTCGTAGCACCGTAATGCTTTATTTTATTTAACATATCGCCTATAGGGGGATAGCGGATTATGTTCTATCACGCATATTCTATCAAAATGTATAGGGTATTGTCTTATATAGGGGGATAATGTGTGTGTTTAAGCAGATTTTATACCCTCGAAAATCATTAAAAATTAAATAAAAACAAATAAAAATCAGGGAAAATAAAGAAAAATAATCAAAACCCTTTGATAAACATCCATATAGCTATACCTATAGTAAATGCTATATATAGGAGTATTTCTGCTATCAATTGATTCCCCGCTTATTTTACACTAAGGTATGCTAACACCCAACATACCGTAATAACAGATAATATAATTAAAAGATCCACGATTTCAAATGTTCCTTCGTAATAATGTTTAACCAACTAATAAATCATCTAGTGATTCAAAGCCGGTATCCTCTTTAATGTCTAATGATGCTAGTAATAGAGTAAATGTTTCTTGGATGAATGTTTTACCCCGTTCATTCGCGGTAGCCATTTCTTCTGACAATGCAAAAGCTAATGGCAGCCCAATATCATTATACTCAATAAAGTCTTTGAATTCAAGATCTGTCTTATAGTTCATCCATAGATCAGATAGTATTTCACACTTTGTTTCAAATGGTGTTTCTTTTTCTTCCATTACATACCCCTCAAACTTTCCACGATTTTTATATGTTCATCGTAATAGATTTAATTATATAGTTTAAAATAGTCCGGGGTATTAGGATCGAACAAACACATACATACTAGCAATAACAAATACTAATGCAATAGCAGCAAATACAATATCCATAAATACCCCCTTTGATCTTATCATAAAACACTCACGATTTCAAAACACTCATCGTAATAGATTTAAAATAGTATATCGTAAAAATGTTTCCTGAATGTTTCATGTGAGGTCCGGGCCTCATCGGGGAGTTTGCCCCCCGATAAGATTTATTCCACTAAAGATACTTCTAGGTCGTCCAAGCCAGAGAATCCGCTGTCCTCAACCTCTATCCATTTGAGAAGTTCTTGGAATGAAACATTTATAGCCTCACGACCTTCTGGCGAAAAGTCTGTGGCAAAGTTGTGGTGCAATAGCCAAGCAAGGGGCAAGCCAATATCGTTTTGTCGAACAAACTCTAAAAAAGACTCCTCTTCACCAAACTCATCAAGAAACTCGGCAAGTATTTCCACCCTAGTATCAAAAGTCGTCGTCATCGTCCTCATACTTTCTTCCCGTGATAATATCGTGTAACCATTCTAACCTATGTTGCTTTTCCTGTTTAGCAGACTCTACTAGTAACTCGAACTTTTCCCATACCTCTGCCCTCGACTGTTGGGCAAGGTATCTTCCCACGAGATATGGGTCAGTCCGAATGTCCGATAGAGAGTCATAGATTTTCATAGCAATCGCTTCTTCTCTACTGCTTTTCATATTCTCCCATTATACCGTTGTCGTGTCTAACTAGCAACCAATCCTGTCCAAGTGTCAACTATCTGCTCATATTCTGGCAGGGTATCAAAATGGTCTAACAGCCTCTGTGGAATGTTTTCATAGGTGTGGAAGAATGTTTCCATATCAATAAAGAAATCGTCATCTTCGATATAGTCTCCACCTAGGTCAGTACCCCAGCCGAGTGTCAACTGTTTGGCCTCTTCTTCAGTGAGATAGAAATCATACTCCTGGAGCATTGTGCCTGCCCCATAGTGGATACCTACCTGTGGAATGGTGTAGAAATTAATCTTCCATCCCCCCGTTTGCTCGCCACTTGATTCCCAAGCTGTCTCGTCCCAGATGTTCATATCATAGTTATTAGTTTTAAAAGTATTAGACATATGCTCCCACTCCTCTGACTGCATATTCGGCAAGGTACTCATCTCGATTATATATGATAGAGGGTGTCAAGTCAATATACCCTCCAGCATTGTCCCACTTTTCTTTATGAACACTAATAGTTTTATTAGCAAAGTTATAGACAGGAACATCATATCCATCACCTGTGGCAGATAGCTTATTGATTGACATGCCTACCCCAGTTTCTTTATCCCAGTCACGGTCAATGACTCTTGAAACAAAGATACGTGTGAAGTATGACTCATCACTATCACGGCCCATGGCGTGTGCTAAAGCATTAGCAACAATCTCATGCCTGTCCAATCCTCCCCAATGGAGATACAGGAAAATTGTATTGTTATCGGTATTACGAATTCCAACAGTTGCACG
>Ga0209953_1000022_pt1 | contig 70084 bp, 105 predicted proteins | sample SalPonred_H2O_MG_FD_185713 | JGI IMG/M metagenome (GOLD analysis project Ga0209953, IMG submission 185713) | Salt pond water microbial communities from South San Francisco under conditions of wetland restoration - Salt Pond MetaG... | ecosystem: Environmental > Aquatic > Non-marine Saline and...
ATATTGCACCAATAGCTCAGCAGGTAGAGCAACTGACTTGTAATCAGTAGGTCCGGGGTTCGATTCCTCGTTGGTGCACCATTTTTGGTCTCTTAGTATATCGGTGAGTACACTTGCCTGTCACGCAGGAAGGACGGGTTCGATTCCCGTAGAGACCGCCATTTTAATGCTCGGTTCGTCTATCGGTTAGGACGCTTGCCTTTCACGCAGGAAAGAGGGGTTCGATTCCCCTACCGAGTACCATTTTAGGAGAGTTGGCAGAGTCTGGTTTAATGCACCGCACTTGAAATGCGACGAACGGTAAAACGTTCCGAAGGTTCGAATCCTTCACTCTCCGCCATTTTACGCGGGATTCCTCCTGGGAGAGGATTTTGCCTTCCAAGCAAACAGAATCGGTTCGAATCCGGTATTCCGCTCCATATTGGCTTTGTAGCTCAGTTGGTAGAGCACCTGTCTGAAGAATAGGGTGTCAGTGGTTCGATTCCACTCGAAGCCACCATTTAGGGGATATAGCTCAGTTGGTAGAGCAGTAGGCTTTTAACTTATTGGTCCTCGGTTCGAGTCCGAGTGTCCCCACCATATTATAGCACCATAGTATAACGGTTTATTACGGACGACTGATAATCGTTTGATCCAAGTTCGATTCTTGGTGGTGCTACCATATTAGGGTCTTTAACTCAGTTGGCTAGAGTGCAATCCTTACAAGATTGAAGTCGTTGGTTCGAGTCCAACAAGACCCACCATTTAGTTGGCCCGTGGTGTAATGGTAACACTACGCACTTTGACTGCGTCATTCTCCGTTCAAATCGGGGCGGGCCTGCCACTTTAGATAAATATTTTTATGCCAGTTAAAAAATGTTCAAATGGAAAGTGGAGAATCGGTTCAGGCGATTGTATGTATCATACCAAAGAAGATGCTGAATCAGCTTATGCTGGTTACAGAGCTCAAAAGTATGGTGAAGAATACACGCCAACAGAAGCCGAAGCCATCCGCGAACTCATCAATAAACTCATTAACAAACATCAATAAATTTTTGCCCCTGTAGCTCAGTCTGGATAGAGTACTGGTCTTCGAAACCATGGGTCGGAGGTTCGAATCCTTCCGGGGGCGCCATTATTAAATACAGTATGGATTGGGAACAGGTAGGAATATTCACGTGGCGACAGGAAGTGTGTTCTCATGACACAGCATTTGATCCTCCAAGGCCGTTATGGACCGTGTATATAAAAGGGCCTGCAGGTAATGTGTGTGCTGATGATATTGTGTGGTGCACAGGCAGAGAAGATCTACTGGCTGTATATTATTGGGAAATGATTGCTGTGTTAGATGGACACTATCACTGTTGTTTTTCTGGAAAAACTTTTACCTTTTGATATCGTCTCTGTTGATACCACATCAACCAAGGTGATACGTGAGCAAGGCTCATCACAATCCACATCACGGGCATTTCCCAAGGCATACTTCCACAAATATCAGTGCTGGGATTATTGATGCTGTAGAGGAATCCGATAAAGAACACAGGTGCCGGTGCAAGACTAAAGAACTGATTTATTTTTCTCATACTATATTTATACCATCTTTACTTGACAGACTGTTTTTTTTAATATATAATTATATAAAATGTAAAAGGATGTGACATGTTTGGAAAGACAGATCAAGAATACGAACAAGAAGCACAAATAGTTGCAAGTAATACTACGGATGACCCTACCCTTCAAAAATACATCGAAGGCGAAGTTTTTCGTATTAAAAAAATGAGCGATAAATTAGACCGATTGTATACAAATTTTTGGTTGATGGTGTTTATTATTTTTATTTTGCCTATCTTTTTTAGATTAGGCGCAAGCTAAAAGGAGCACATTATGTGTGGTGGTATGTACGAAGAAGAACTTGCAGAAGAATTTGCTACTGATCAATTCAAGGACGATCGAACAAAAAAGCCAATGGGCGATATCAAGTTTATGACTGCTGGCGACTTTATCGCTCAACAGCAAGATGATGACTACTATTATCCAGGTAGCGATGCCCAAATCTAAATTAGGATACTCGGACATAGAGGAAGATAAAGATGAAAGAAACAAAAAATGACTTTTATGAATTCGCTCGACCGGTTCTGTTATGGACTGGGATCGTCACTGCATTCTCACTGGCAGGCACTGTGTTTGCAAATGAAACTGAACGCTCGCCTTACGGCTATACCTGGCAGGTGAAGTGTGAGCAGAGTGAAGACGGCCGTGAAGTAGTATGTTGGCGAGTAGAAGTGCCCAACAAACCAGTTGCGGGTATTGACATCCCGTTTCCCAAGGAGGACAAATAATGTTCGGACTATTCAAGAAAGACCCAGTAAAGCAGGCAAAGAAAGACTACAAGCACACACTGGAGTTGGCACAACAAGCACAGCGTTCAGGTGATATCAAACAGTATAGTTTTTTGATGGAAAAAGCTGAAGTATTTAAGAAGGATGCAGGTATAAATTAATGGATAAAAGAGTTAGAGAAATACTAAATGCTGAACAACGTAGACAATTTAAAACTGTTGAACTTATTGCCAGTGAAAACTTTGCAAGCCAAGCTGTTATGGATTTGGCAGGTTCAGTGTTTACCAACAAATATGCTGAAGGATATCCGGGCAAGCGTTACTACAACGGTTGTGAGCATATGGACGAGATTGAAACACTTGCTATCGAAGAACTAAAGAAACTATATAGATGCGAGTTTGCTAACGTTCAACCACACTGTGGTGCTAATGCTAACACAGCAGTATATCAAGCATTCCTAAAACCCGGTGATAAGATAATGGGCATGGACCTAGCAAGTGGCGGACACTTATCGCATGGTTCTCCAGTAAACATCTCAGGTAAGGTCTACAACGCAGTACACTATGGCGTAGATGAGAACGGATGGTTGGACTATGATGCTATTGAAGAACTGGCATACAGAGAAATGCCTGCTATGATTGTTGCTGGCGCTAGTGCGTATCCACGTGCTATCGACTTCAAACGCTTCCGTGAGATTGCTGACAAAATCAACGCATATCTATTGGTTGATATGGCACACTACTCAGGACTAATCGCAGGAAGAATTTATCCAAGCCCTGTACAGTATGCTGACTTTGTTACAAGTACTACACACAAAACACTACGTGGACCTAGAGGCGGCATTATACTTTGGAACAATCCTGACTACACAAAGAAGATCAACAGTGCTATCTTCCCTGGTACACAGGGCGGGCCGTTAATGAACATCGTAGCAGCCAAAGCACAAGCGTTTATAGAAGCCAACACACACGACTTTAAAGACTACGCAAAACAAGTTGTAGTCAACGCAAACGAAATGGCAAAAGTATTTGTAGAAAATGACTTCAAACTCTTGACAGGAGGTACAGATAGTCATATACTATTACTAGACTTGAGCGAAAGTAAATATTCAGGTCGTGAAGCCGCAGACTTACTGGAGGAGAACGGCATCACAGTAAACAAGAATGGCGTACCAAATGATCCACGTTCGTTTGTAGAAACAAGTGGTATCAGACTTGGCACAGCCGCAGAGACTACACGAGGCAGGGATGCTGAATGGTTTAAACAATTAGCAGAAAGAATCGTGGAGATATTACGATGAGAGGATACGCATATCTAGGCAAGTTTGCCTACGGACTACTAGACTCAGGAGCAAACGCACTGAAACATTCGCCAATGGAGTACAAGTTTCTAGTAAGCAACTTGCTGGCAGCAATGTGGTGTATTGGCTTTGGTGTATACACAGCAGAACTGTTGTTCATTGGATACAATATTATTGGACACACTGTACTGATCTCTTGCGTGTTTATCACAGCAGGAGTATTTACAATGGCAAAAAAGCCCACACCCCCGGCACCGCCAAACAAGGTCGTCTGGGATACAAGCAAAGAAGGGTAAGTCATTGGGACGGAGACTATTGACATGACATTACCTTACGAAAGAAAAAATGCAGTTGATCGAACACGGGAATTTTTGTATGAACTCCTTGATCCTAAGAAAACACCTCGTGTTCCTAAACACATTAGACAACAAGCACATCGATGTTTGAAACATTACCCTCTTGAGTTTGAAATGGAGAGAGCAGGTGAACAAGCACCAGATGTATTTGGGAAGACAGACCTATGAAAGTTGGATTAAGTTTAAGCCGTTGTATCCGTGACATCTACGAAGGCAAAGTAGATATAGACGATGTGCTGGTAGTAATTGCTCGCACAGATTTTGATCCCTACGACGAAAGTCATTGGCAAGGTATCTGGCAAGGATACTTGTATGGTGGGCTGAGCCATCCTGAATGGGCAGGATTAGATGATCACGAAGACGATGTGCGCAATGTGTGTCAAGTACTATACGATCGAGGTAAACTACATCAGCCGCGACAGTTCAACGCACATCCGCCACGCATGCCCTACTACTGGTTAGACACATTTGCTCCGGAAGAGGAAATTGCTACTAACCCTACAGTACAGAAAGCGTGGGACAAATATAAAATGTTAGCAGGACTGTCTGCGTGATCTCTTACAGCACTAACTGGATGGGTCCCGTATCAATGGACTGGTTCCGTGAGCGGGGACTTACCAAGACTGTTCGTGAAGTCCTTGAAGAAGACCAAAAGTTTGGCAAACTCAAGAAAGGTGATGTGTGGGAGTATGAAGATATCACCACATACTACAGTGCAGGACGTATCGACATAAGAGATAGCACTAAAGAAGGGTATGACGGTTGGCACGAATACGGTGTTGCACCTATGCACGGTGAAGATTGGAATGCGTTAAGTGACTTCCTTTGGGACTTCGAGAGTGAGGATCTAATTCCGTATGAAGAACTTATTGAACAGTTCGAGTCACACTATGGTAAAAAGATTCGGTGGATGGAGAATGAGTGACATTTGGTAAACCATTAAGTATTTCTTAATAGTTGAGGATAAATATTAGTATGGACAGTATAGAGATAAGAAAAATAATCAACCTGATGGAAAGTATCACAAACGAAGGCACCATTGGTGATTTTGCGGATAATTTGGTTAAAAAACTCAACCAAGACATTGGATTAACCTACGATCATCCTCGCTGGGGAGAAATATCTGCTGATACTTTTGAAACAACTGTTCAGAGCGGTACAGGCAGCCGCAATCAAAAAAATCGAGGTGTGCTGATCAAATGGGGTGCCGCTAATGCCGCTCATCAAACAGGCAAAGATACTGTTGCTATCCGTAAACAAGCAAGAAAACTAATCGACGGCTTTCTTGCTACCGGTGAAAAGATCGATGTAAAAAGCAAACTGTTTGGCGACCCTGATGCCGCTTATCGTTTTGGTAAGGTAATTGTATTAGACCAAGGCGAGTTCCTTGAAATATTTACAACGTCAAAACTAAAAAACACCAACAACTATCAAAAAGGTTGACACAGCCCGACTCTGACAATATACTGTAGATACAGTTAAGGTATAAGTTAGATAATGAGTGACAAACTATCAGACGGAGAGATCAAAGAACTCCGTGTAAAGAAAAAACAAATCTATAATGAACTACACGATAAAGTATGGACTGCAATGACTGAGCAGGAGATGTTTCAAGAACTTGCTCGCGAACATGCGGAGACTTGGAAAGTGGACGGAGATTGAACAGTGAACGAGACTTACACGAGTAAGACACAGATCGTTTTTATGGCAGTGAGTGTCATGATAGTATTGATGGGTTTTTCTTTCTTGGCAGGCGCATCAACGCAACATAGGATGAGCATACAACAAGGCGCAGAAATGCATTGGAAAGGTGAAATAGAGTGCGGTTATATAGGTAACACTGTATTTTGTGCAGAGACAGGAGATTAAATGATGAATGAAGAAGTATACACATATCACATTGAGCCAACAAACGCATTTCGGTTCTTCAATGAAGAAACTGAAGTTTTGCGATTAGATAAAGAAGGCTTTCATTACAAAGGCGAGACTATCAACGATGCAGGCGAGGCTTACGAGTTGTTTATAGAGTGGATGAAGAATAGCCAGTCACAAAACAATGAAGTGTAAAATCATTGACGACCAAGTCTATAAAAAGCAGATACTGTACCGCAGTCGTTCAATGCCTATGGAAATATTCCATGTGGGAGAAACTGAGGAAAACCGTGTTCGAATACAAAAGAATAATGAACGACAAGTAGTAAACGAATTCTTTATCAGATATCCAGAACTGGCACAATTTGTAATAGATCATGCTCGCGATCTTGATTGGGCTATGATTAAAAACATGTCAGGCTATACTGTGAAATGGGTGCTGTCAGGATATATACGAGCACGAGACAAGACATTTATGACATTGAAATTTGGCTTTGAGATCAAAATATGAACACGCAACCCTTTATTAATAAAATGAAAATGACTCCTTTAGAAATTTCTGAATACAAACGAAAATGGAAACCAGAGTCATTTCAAGTTGACGTACACAGTGATCTGGATGTACAATGTAAGTCATGGTGTAGAAGTAATCTAAACCGTTGGGAATGGAGTATGGATAGATACACATATGTTTATAGCCATACATTCTATTTTGAAGAAGAACAAGCCGCGGAAGAATTTAAACACAAGTTTCGCGATTGGGTAAACGTAGGCAAGTAATAATGGAAATAGTAAGTGCGTTAATAGTTTGTATACTACTAATATGGTGGATAGTTAAAGATGATTGATTTAAATGATATGGCAGATGAACATAAAAAGCGTGAGGACGCTCTAGATAAACTTGCAGAACTATCGCAAGTAATGGAAGAATCTAGCAAAAAATACCAACAAGAAAATGACACTTGGTGGAATGGTCTAACAGAGAAAGAGCGTGAAGATGCGTTCTATGCTGTGTGCAAGCGTATCTGGCAAGCAGATGGCATAGACAACGGCACATTTCGTTATGCGCTGTACGATGTGTTTGGTTTTGATATGGGCATGTATCGCCAAGGTATGGAGTGTGGGTACATGGCTATTCACAATGCTATCGCTGACGGTGAAGAATATCAAAAGATGCGACGTGTAAATCGTCTAGAAGTCATTGACGAAACAGGACGCGGTTATGTGAAGTATCTTGACAAACACGAATTCATCCAGTATGGTTTACAAGATGATGATCGAACACTGAAGATTTTTATCGAGAACACCGCCGGGAAGGAAAATTTGTGAACATTCAACACGAACCGCTGTTTGACACAGCAAAAGTAGAAGCAACTTATTCAGAGCGAGATGGTGTAGAAGTAAAGTATGTTTGCACAACAGATCTACGTGCAAGTGATGTACCTGTGGATGTATTCTATCGTCCTACACCGCACCCAGAGTTTGGTAATCATTACTTTGGACTGTACTATGATCATGTGCGTGACTGTACTATGATTACAAATGCTGATGTTGTAGAGTCGCTCGAGTTCGGTATGATAGAAGTAGACGGAAAACATTACTACAGTCAGTCACATCACGACTATAAAGTTGTAGAAGGCGCGATGATTGACGGTGGACGACAGTATATTAGAAGTAATGGTGGTACTACAGTTATGCGTGTTACCAACGGCAAATTCTATGCTAAAAATGTTGAAGATTTAATTCAAATGTCTTGACTTTTGTATATCTTTCCTATATAATTAAAAAAAATAGGAAAGAGGTTCCTGACATGAGAAAAGCAACACACGTCGATAATCGTAACTACGATCGCGAAGCATTTAATATGACTAAAGATCTTTCAGTTGAAGAACTGTACAAACTATATGAAATTGTTGTTCAACAACAAAATAAACGAAACAGTCAAGAACGAGACAATGAGTTGTTTGCTGTAAGGAAAGCAATTGAAACTAGAAAAGGTATCGATTATACTCGTTTAAAGAAAACTACCCATGGGTACTCAAGTTCCATGGCAAACGATCTTAATCTAGGCGATATCAAAGCCAATCAAAAAAAGAACAAGAAGAAGTCCTAAGGAAATAGAATGGCGGATACATGGGTAATAAGTGATACACATTTTAACCACTCAGGTATCTTGACCTTTACAGACTACACAGGTAAGCCTGTTCGTCCGTTTGACAGTGTAGAGCAAATGAACGAGTGTATGCTGGACAACTGGAACGACACAGTTAAGCCAGGTGATACTGTGATACACTGTGGAGATGTGCTGTTTGGTACGGATAAGGTTGAGTGGTTAGAAAAAAACTTCAAATGGTTACCTGGTAAGAAAAAACTTACACTAGGTAACCATGACAACATCAAACATCTTGCTGAGTTCTTTAACGATATACAATATTGGTATAACAAAGACGGCATGGTGTTTACTCATATGCCTTTGCATCCGCAGACACTAGGCGAAAGACTTAGATGGGACAACGAGGATATGATAAATGTTCACGGACACATACATACTAATCCGTCACCAGAAGGTCCTTACAAGTGCGTGTGTGTCGAGCAGATCAACTACATACCTATCAACATTGAGGAGTTGAAAATCTAATGACACCAGGAACTTTAAAATATTTTAAATTTAGTGGAACTGCAAAACGCAGTGAATATTGGGCTGTATATATTATATTATTACTTGTAATTTTTATTACATCGTTTGCTCACCAAGTGTCAAGTAATTTAGGTTCAGTTGTTTCTCTTGTAATCTTTTTACCTATGGTTTCGGTATTTGTTGCTACGGTTGTAAGAAGAGTCAGAGATGCTGGATTAAATCCTTGGTGGGCGGGAGCAATGATTATTCCAGCTGTTGGAACAATAGCATTCATCGTATTTGGCTGTATCAAAAGTGTAGAACAAGAAACAACTGATGATTGAGCATCGACTGTACAGCATCGAACGCTTTGCAGAACATCCGAGAGTAAAAACAGCAGGACGAGTTGAAGGAAAGCTCTTGCTCTGTACGCCTAAAGATGCTACACTATATGCATTGCAAGGTTGGACTATATTTGACATTACTGAATCATTAGGATTGGAACCACATTATTATGAGAACGCAACCAGATACGATTATTCGACAACTTGAAATCCACCCTAGTCGACTAAACAAAGAAGGAATTATCGAAGCGGCACACAAAGAACATCTTCCAGAGTTTTTTGAAGGTGTAAAAATGGCGCTCGATCCACTGGTAACATTTGGTGTAAAGCAAGTACCCGTGCGTGAAAATATGGAGCCTGGACAAGGACTAGCATGGGAAACATTTGTTGAACTTGCTATGCGCCTTGCTGGCAGGGATCTTACAGGGCATGCGGCTCGTGATGCTATTGAACTGGCAATGAGTGTTGCTACTGACGAGCAATGGAATGATTGGTATCGTCGTATTCTTATCAAAGATCTTCGCTGTGGTGTAAGTGAAAAGACTGTTAACAAAGTAGTGCCAGGCACTGTACCTGTGTTTACTTGCGCACTTGCACATGACAGTGCCAAACATGAAAAGAAAATGAAAGGCAAGAAGCAGATTGAAATCAAGCTAGACGGTGTACGTGTTATTACAATCATCCGTGGTAACAAAGTGGAGATGTTTAGTCGCAACGGAAAACAGTTTCACAACTTTGGACACATTATTGCAGAGCTTGAAGCAGTTGTTGCAGAATATCCTGTACCATATCCGCTTGTACTGGACGGTGAAGTAATGAGTTCAGACTTTCAAGACCTTATGAAGCAGGTACATCGCAAAGATAATGTAGAAGCGAATGACGCTGTACTGCACTTGTTTGATACTATTCCACTAGGTAACTTTTTAAATGGTAAGTGGGATAAGCCACAGAGCTTCCGCAGTCTTATTACCAAGCATTGGGTAGAAGAACACAAAGACGTCTTAGAGCACGTACAAGCACTTGATTGGGAAACAATTGACTTGGACACACCCGAAGGTGAAGAACGCTTTGTAGAGCTTAACAAGCAGGCTGTAGACGGTGGTTACGAAGGGGTTATGATTAAAGATGTTGATGCTCCATACGAATGTAAACGAACACATGCTTGGCTAAAAGCAAAACCATTTATCGAAGTTACACTAGAGGTAGTAGACTATGAAGAAGGAACTGGACGTAATGAGGGAAGACTCGGTGCGATCATTTGTGAAGGAGTCGACGACGGAAACAGAATCCGAGTCAATGTGGGGAGTGGCTTTACTGACTCTAATCGTGATACCTATTGGGCTAGTCGCGATACTTTGGCAGGCAATCTTGTAGAAGTGCGGGCTGATGCTATTACACAAAATCAAGACGGAACATACAGTTTACGGTTCCCACGTTTCAAAACGTTCCGTGGATTTGAATTAGGCGAGAAACTTTAATTATGGATATAGAATTTATCTGCGGTGATCAACATGTGTTGAAGCATTTTCCTATCGTACCGGCAAAAACAGTTTTGCCAGACTGGTATAGTAAACTTAGCGCATCCGAACCTAATATATCAAAATGTATGCCTGTTCGTGATATGATTACAGCAGGATATATTATTCCGAACGCTTACGAACAAGCTATAGGATATCAGACCAATGTAGACACTAACGAAGAGGAAGTGGATAGGATATATCCGGTAGAGGAGATAGGTCAATTCTTTACTTCTCTTAATGCATTGTCTGCGCCTACAACTATGCATACACATAGTCAATGTCCTGTAGAAATTGACGGTAAGAAAAAGTCTTATTTTAAAGTTAACCTGCCGTGGCAAATTAAAACACCTAAAGGATACAGTTGTTTGTTCTTTCAACCTTTTTATCAGTTTCAAAATGATATCATAGTAATGCCTGGCATCATTGACACTGACGATTTTGATTTATCTCAGGTCAACTTTCCTTGTTATCTTAATAGTGAAGAGGCATTTTTAAACCCAGGAAGGCCCTTGGTGCAAATCGTTCCGTTTAAACGAGATAATTGGCAACACAAGTTGACCTTCAAAAGTCCTACTACATCGAGCAAAATGAATTTCTTTTTACACAATATGTATAAGAGGGCGTTCCACAAGAAAAAGAAATTTAATTGACTTTTCATCCTCTTGGCTATATACTACTATTAAATTGTTAGGAGATATCTAATGGCAATGCCAAAGACAAAGAAAAAAGCACCAAGAGCCGCACCTCGAGTCAAGCGTGGCAACAAAGTATCCTCGCCTACTTGGGACGGTTGGGAAAATTGGTCAGGTGAACAGATTCATCGACACAGAGATTTTTGCCGTAACTTTTACTACGAAAACTTCAAGGCTTCTGATTTGTATCAAGCTATTTTTAAATGGATGGCACAGTCGGGCGAGTACACAAAAGAACAGATTCGACAGGCAAAGGCCGCTCCTAACACAGCACTTAGCGTAACAGCAGGGTGTCTTGCACACACACTTATGGACGGCGCTCCCGACTATGTAGAACGAGAAAATGAGTTTTGGGAGAGCTTGCCTGGTACACAAGGCAGCAAGCGTCCTCTCACAACTTTCCTCAAAGAACGCATTGAGATAGCCATTGCTGCTGGATCAAAAATTGTAGAAGTAAAACAAGAAGAAGAAAAAAAGAATGTGTATGTTCCTACCATCCAAGAACGTATTCGAGACCAATCCTATTTGCAAAGTGAAGCTATCGATGAATGGTTAGAAGGATTCATTACTGATCCAAATTCTTTTGATCCTAAAGGATTTGATTTCAAAGGCCACTTTGTTAAGGTAGGCACTACACAGGCTCACGCTCGAAAAATCCGTTCATTTTTTGAAAACGAACTAATCGACTTCAAAGAGCTAGAAAAAATGCCTTCGGCTGCTGAATTAAAGAAGATGGATGAGCTAGAAGCAGATCTTTGGGCACAGCTTAAAGAAGGATATGCACATATTAAAAAAGCACATATTAAGAAATATGAAATTGCAATTAACGAACTTCTTACAGCTCTAGACTTTGTAATCGAGAGTGCAAAGGCAACTCGGGCGCCTCGCAAGGCTAAACCTAAGAGTGCTACTAAACTTGTAGAAAAATTAAAGTATTCTAAAACAGACGATAAGTTTAAACTTGCTAGTATTAAACCTGAACAAATTATTGGAGCAAGTGAACTTTGGGTATTTAATACTAAAACACGCAAACTAGGAAAGTATGTTGCTGAAAATCCAGATCCGACCGGGCAAGGACGAGCAGGCAGTGGTTTGCAAGTAAAAGGTACAACTATTACTGGTTTTAAAGAAAGTGAAAGTGTACAAAAAACACTACGCAAACCAGAAGAAAAACTCAAAGAGTTTAAAGAAGCAGGCAAAGTTAAGTTGCGTAATTTCTTAAGTGACATCAATGCGGTAGATATTAAGCTCAACGGACGTATTAATATGGATACTATTTTACTTAAGGTATCTTGATAAATACTTGTATGAGCAAGTTAGATAAAATTCGTGAGGGCCTTGCAAATTTAGGATCAGCTATTGAGACTATTGCAACAACCCCTACACCAGCAACACCTGACGCCACTGTAAATAGCATCAGTGGCAATGCTGTCCACGGCGGCAAAGTTACTCTGTTTAGAAGTACTGGAATTAGAGATCTTGCAACTAGAAACAGTCTACTAGTTGAAGATGATTCTATTACCGTTGGAAATGCAGACATTGACAATATTATTGGCGATTTATCAGTTGGCGGTGATTTAACTGTAGCAGGAAATTTGACCGCTGATAATTTAAATGTTAAAGAACTAGTTGCTCAACAACGCTACACACATACAATTGACTTTGAACCGCACAATGGTTCACTTAACATGCAAGGTGTGCAATGGAGACAAAAAGGCGAATCTACAAAACAAATTGTTTGGAAAGATAATCGTTTCTATATAACCAATAGCATTGACCTGCATAGAAATGCAAACATTCAAATAGACAATATTCCAGTATTAAGTTCGAATGAATTAGGAGTCACTGTAACCCAAAGTAGTTTAGAAACAGTGGGCACCTTACAAAATTTAAGAACCATTGGCGATTTAACCATAGACGATTTTATTACATATGAAAGCGGTACTATGCGATTTGCAATTGGTTCGGAGGCACCAAACGCTCAATTTAGTGTTTCTAGCAACGAAGCAGAATTTGTAGTCGATCCTGAATTTGACCATATACGTGTTGGTACTTGGACCACAAGTAAAATGAGTCTAATTACCGATAACAAAGAAAGAATTATTTTAAAAGAACAAGGCAATGTTGAAATCAAAGGCCGTTTAGGTATTAATGTTCAATATCCAGGTGATGACGTTGATCTACAGGTTGCAGGACCAATTAGATTCCAAGACAAGAAAATTGGTGTTGCTAGTGAATTACCAGTAGCCGGTAATTATAACAAAGGCGATATCCTATACGACACAAATCCTATGCCAGGCGGTTGGTTAGGTTGGGTTTGTATTGAAAGTGGCGATCCTGGAAAATGGAAAGCCTTTGGAGCAATTCAGTCATGACACAGTTACATAATATCAATGTTCAAACAATTGCTACAATTAGAGACGGGCTTAACAGTCTAAGCGAATCGCTGCTTACTTTAAACAGTATAGTCGGTGATAGTTCCAGCAGACTAGTAGTTGACGGCGACGGCAACCTAAAAGTACAATCTTCTGCAACTACTTTATTCGAAGGAAAAATTGGAGTAGGAGTTTCTAATGTGTCACAAGGTGTAGACATTGAAACTGCAAATTCTGTAAAATTCCAAGGTAAAAAGTTCGAAGTTGGTGACGGTATTCCTACTATTGGTTTATATAATAGGGGCGATATTGTCTGGAACGATAGTCCAAAAGCTAATGGACATGTTGGGTGGATTTGTATTAGAACTGGAACTCCGGGAGAATGGAGAGCATTTGGTGCTATCGGTGGATGAAACGCAAACAAATTCAAAAACAAATAAAACTGTGGTTTTGGGCAGGCAGAGTTGTTCCTCTAATCGCCCTAGCTATTCTATTACTTGAACTTGCATTTGATCTAAATACTTTCTTAGAATACACAATGGTTACTGTTGTAGTTGTATTTTCTGTGTTTGCGTTTACTTGGTGGTGGTGGGTACTTGATACCGTAAAAACCATCTTTGGATTACTAACTACAGCACAAGACAAATTTGAACAAGTTATACTAGAATTATCCGAAATAAAAACAGAAGTAAAAAATGCTGATAATAGGGAACGGTCTAAGTCGAAAGAAGATAAATCTCAATAAGGTTCATCAACCTAAAATTGGATGTAACGCAATATTTCGAGATTTATATGTAGATCATTTAGTGTGCTGTGACAAACGTATGGTCAAGCAAGCAATAAATTTCCATAACAATATTTACACACGAGATAGATGGTTTAAAGACTTTACGTCTTCTAATGTTAAACCTCTTCCGGATTTAATCAAAGAAGGAAAGGACAGAAAGGACGACCCCTTTCACTGGGGTAGCGGCCCGTATGCAATTTTGTTAGGAGCAACTCTAAGTAACAATATAAACATTATTGGTTTTGATCTTTATGGGTCGCAAGGAAAAGTTAATAATGTATATGCTGGAACAGATGGATATGCATCTCCTGACAAGTCCGCTGTTGATTTTAGTTATTGGGAATATCAAATAGCAAAGGTATTCGAATGGTTTCCTGCAACTAGATTTACAGTATACAATACACATGACTGGTTAATGCCTAATCGATGGAAAATGGCCAACGTTTCACTTGACATTATAGAGAATTTGTAATACACTAAGTAAACAGTAAGAGGACTAGGTGTTCGACCCTCTATAAATATTCCGCGCACTCCATTAAACATAGGAGTATAAAATGGCAAAATTTTATTCAACAAAGACATATGGCAACGATAGAGGCCTTAGCTGCACATTTAGACAGTGGAGAGCTAAACATTCGCATTGTAGTTTGTTACACGGCTATTCAATTGGCATTAAATTAATCTTTGAAAGCGAGACACTTGATGACCGCAATTGGGTTATGGACTTTGGTGGCTTGAAAGCATTTAAAACATGGGCTGAAGATACATTTGATCATACTACACTTGTTGCTCAAGATGATCCAGAGCTTGAGGTATTTAAAAAACTAAACAAAATGCAAGGCGGATACAACAATAAAGGTATTCTTGACTTGCGTGTTGTAGAAGGTGTAGGTTGTGAAATGTTTGCTAAGATTGCTTATGACAAGATGAAAGAAATTTTAGAAGAACTCAAACAAGAAAATATCGGCCGCTATCCAGTAGGACAAGGTGTTCGTCTAGTAAGTGTAGAAGTTTTTGAGCATCAAGCTAATAGTGCAATCTACGAGGGTTAACTTTGGCTAAGATTGATAAAAGTCAATATACTAAAGCACAGTGGAAAGTCATTCGAGAACAACGCCGACTAGAAAAGGAACAAAAGCGCAAAAGCAAAGAACAACAAAAACAACCTAAGGTTCAACAGACTGTTGAACCTTCTCCTATCATAGACACAAAACGTCAAACAGACACAAAAAACTATGTAGTGTGTCTCAAACACGGAACAAAGTATTCATCTCAATACGTGAATAATTTAAATAATATGGTCAAAAGACACACTACTGTTCCTTATGAATTTGTATGTTTTACTGACGATGTTAGAGGCATTGATCCCGGAATACGTACAATGTCATTAAAAGAATTAGGAGTATATGGTTGGTGGTATAAAGTAATTTTCTTTGATAAAAACTTTCCGTTGCAAGGTAATCTTTTATATTTTGATCTAGATATTGTGATACACAAAAATATAGATGGATTGTTTACATACTCTCCTGACCAATTTACTATATGTAGAGACTTCAATCGAAGCCTTCGTTTTGATTGGAATAAAATGAATAGTAGTGTTTTTAGATTGAAGTCAGGGAGTATGGGCTATGTATATGACGAGTTTATTAAAGATTATTCAGCACATATGAGAAGATTTCACGGCGACCAAGATTGGATTTATGCACAAGTCCAACCACGAAAAGGCGAATGGGCCTTTTGGCCAGATGAATGGATACAAAGTTATAAATGGGAAATGCGTGATCGCAAAGATTTACAACGTATCGATGGAGTTAGAAATTTTATCAATAAAGCAAAACCTAAAGTATTATCTAACTGTTCTATAGCTGTATTTCATGGTGAACCGCACCCGCACCAATGCAATGATCCTTGGGTGGTTGACAATTGGCGATAATGCTAGTATAATAATATTAATTAGGCAAACATAGAGGCATATACCTTGTTCGATCAATCTATAGAACGTATCGGTTTTGCATGTAAGTACATGCATCCGGATCAATCGCAAAAGAAAAAAGCACTAGACGAAATTCAACGTCCGCTAAATACTCGCAGCACAACAGTACAATGGCTTAACAGACAAACTCGCGAAGAAGCAGAGCAACGCCTGTGGGACATCATGGTGCATAACATTGAATCGTATAGGAAGTTAATTGAATATGTTGGCAGTTTACCACAAGGGTTGCGAATGGTTAGATTGGGTAGCGATGTTCTGCCTGTTTATACTCAGTCAGATTGGCGGTACTTCTGGCGACTACCGGACGTTAGAGAATATTGTGCAAAGCATCTTGCCACTGTGGGCGATACGGCTCGTAGGCTTGATGTGCGTTTGTCTATGCATCCTGGTCAGTTTACGGTACTTGCAAGCGACAACGACGATATTGTAGAGAGGAGCATAGAAGAATTTGAATATCACACCGATGTCATCCGCTGGATGGGATATGGCAGGTCCTTCCAGGACTTCAAGTGTAATGTCCACATATCGGGTAGAAAAGGTCCACAAGGCATTATCGATGCACTTAAACGACTCACGCCTGAAGCAAGAAACACAATTACAATCGAGAACGACGAGAACAAGTGGGGGATCGAAAGTAGCCTCGAGCTTGTTGACCACTGCGCACTCGTTTTGGACGTACACCATCACTGGTGCCATAGTGGAACATACATACATCCCTCCGACGATCGATACAAGCGCATAGTAGATTCATGGCGTGGCGAGCGTCCTGCTATACACTACAGCTACAGTCGTGCAGAATGGGTTGATCATATCCCAGAAGACGTACAACCTGACTTTAACGCACTGCTAGAGCAAGGCTACAAGAAAGCTAAACTACGTGCGCACAGTGATTACTATCCTAACCGTGCAAGTAACGACTGGGCATTGAGCTTCAATGAGACAGCAGATATTATGTGCGAAAGCAAGTGTAAAAACTTAGCAAGCATTGCACTGTATAAATACAAGACGGAGAGAAAAAATGAACTATCTAAACAAAATGTACGGACGTCAACAGAAGAACAGTTCTCAACCTTCTGAAAAAAATCCTAATCGAGTTGCTGGCGGATTGCGAGCACAAGGTGTTGATACTTTTGAAATGCTAGGCGAAGACGGTAGTATACAGAAGATCCCTACACAGGCATATGTACAAAGTTTAGAAGAACAGATACGTAAACACAAAGGTGTGATAAACACACTTGAGCGTAAGTCAAGTAAATTAGAACAATCCCTTAGAGCTTTAGAAGTTACGGTTCACAATCTTAGAAAGTAGTACAAGTCAAAGTTCATCAATAGGGGTATCACTGTCAACAGGCAGATTTAGTCTATTACGCTGTTCAACTCCTTTTTTCTGGGCAAAACGTTTAGGATTACAATTACTACACACGTGAACATAAAAATCTTCTAAGCGTTTTGAATCTACCTTTCCTTTTTCTCTCTTAAATTCTTCGTGACATTCGTCGCACTCAAATACCGCATAACTTCGTAATCGTTTATAGGTATGGCTTTTTCCGTTTTTGCTTTTCCGAACGTAAAATCTAACTTCTTTTTCAATTCTTTTAAACATATTGTATTTATTTACGTTTGGATTATAAAAAATTACATAAATACTTTGTAGCTGTTGAAGCAAAAGTATAGGATTTAACTAATGGCAAAACAAGACATTTATTTAGGCGTTGAGGGCAATGACGGAACTGGAGACAGTATTCGAGAAGCCTTCCGCAAAGCAAACGAAAACTTTACAGAACTATATGCAGTTTTCGGCCAAGGTGGAACAATTAGTTTTACCGCGCTCAATGATACTCCGACTGGCATTACAGCAAACGGTGTATTGATTGGTAACTCTACAGGTACTGAATTAATACAAAAAACACTGTCGGCTGGTGATGGTATAAGCATCGACAATTCAGGCGAAACTAATATTACTATTACCAACACCGGTGCCAATATTAATGCTGATACGTCGCCTATTTTAGGTGGACCGTTGAGCGGTAACAGAGTTTACTCTATTGGACTTATTGCAACATCACCAGAAGCCATTAACGAATTCAATACTACACATGGTAGTTCGATTACTATAGACGATCTTGTTACAGATAAAAAATTCCAAGATCAGTACTATGCTCCAAACGTTACTACAGAAGAAACAAAATCAGTATACGCAAGAACAGAACCTAGTAATGCAGGTGAATACACAAAATCAATCAGTGAGTACAGAAGCGGAAATGTCGTAATTAACGATCACGGATTTGATTGGAGTTCAAACGGAACTAAATGGAAATTTACCGCTACTGACACTTCTCCAACCGGACTAACTGATAACACAGATTATTATATTCGATTTGTTAATGAAGATCAAATCAGTTTACATACTTCTAAAGAAGAAGCACAAAATAATAATGATACTACTAGACAAAAAATTAACATTGCACTAGGAAGCACAGTTACTCCTACAGGACAAGATCAAGTTAGAGACACTGCATACGACGATGCTTTATTTGGATTCTATAGAGACAATGAAGCACTTCCAAGAAAGTCTGCTGTCAGACGTCAAGGCGATGACATGGAAGGAGCATTATACTTACACGATCATCCAGGCGATTTAGCAGGTACAGACACTGGCGACATCAACGACAAACAAGCTGCTACGAAACTATATGTTGACAATACGTCGTATGCATCGACAGAAGATTTATTTGTTACAAAGCAAGGCGACGACACGCAACTAAGAACTCCAGTTGGGTTAGAAGGGCGAGGACTTTCGTATGCATTTGGAAGTTTGAAAGCAGCATGTCAAAAAGCAGAAGAAATTATGGAGTCTGCACCTATTGAAGCAGGTGCATACAAACAGACAATTACATTTGACGACGGCGACGGTATTTCCCTTGTAACTTCGGTAGGAGTCACAACAGCCAATGCTGCCGCTGAAAATGCAATTACATATCTAAGAGAAAACAAAAAGTTCATTCAGAAAGCTGTAATTGATTATGTAAACGACACATTTCCTACTCTTGCGTATGAAGATACTAATGTAGTAAATCCTAATGCAGAAGCAACACTGTTTAGAAATAAAGAGTTTATTCAAAACGAAGTTACTTCTTGGATTAACAATAATATTGGAAATGCTACTACAGGCAATACATGGTTTGAATTTAGTTACAGCCAGCCAAAGTGTTTTAGAGATACAGGATATATTGTTGATGCATGGATTAATGATCTATCAAAAGGCGGAAACTTAGAAACACGTAGAGTTGCAGCAAGTTATCAAGCAGGTAGACAAAACGCTGTTGACAATGCAGATATCGGAACTCCGGATCAAATTGATGAAACAAATCTAGCAATTGAATTTGCTAGAGACTTAGTTAAGAATTATGTATTAACAAACACAACTTATACAAGTCAACAAGACAAGTTTGTAGTTGATGATACTGATTTAACAGTTAACCAGTTCAAAGTTTATATGGGAGCAGGTAGAGGTACGATCACATATAACAACGGTGGTACCGTAAATGGATCTTTACTAGTAAGCACATTTACTTACAATAACACAGACGGATTCGCTACTATAGTCACAGCAACTAACCACGGACTAAGTGCCAGTGATGAAATTACACTTGCTAGCTTAAATGTAACTATTGACGGCGAAGCGGTTGTATTTCCAGAAACATATGCACAAGTAGACACAGGATTAACTTGTGAATCGGGTTCCGGAGTTAGTGATGTTATCGGCAGAGCTGACACATTAACATCTGTTATTACTGATGTTATTTCAAACGGTATTGACGCACTTGTAAACTATCCACCAGAAGGGCCGTCAGTGCCTAACAATACTTGCGAACGAGATGTTGGATTAATCATTGATGGTATGATTCTTGATATCGGGAACGGAACCAATGCAAACTATCATGCTTTACAATCTGCAAAACGATATTTTAGTACACCTTCAGGTGCTAAAGCACGAGTCACACAACAAACAGAGACACTAGCAGCTATGGCTAGAGCCAAGTCAATTGTAAGAAATGTTGTATCTAACGTTGACTTATTGACTCAGTCAAAAAGATTTGCTGTTTTGGGTACAGGATTAACATCTACTTCATTCCAAGTAAACATCGGAGATGTTGATCTCATAGATTATATTAGCGGTGGAACAGTTGACGGTACATTAAATATTACAAATTTCTTATATGATAGTGACACAGGAATCGCTACAATAACAGTAAGTACAGCACACGGACTAGGTGTTGGTAGTGTAGTAGTACTAGACGGAGCAGTCTTTACATGGACGGATAGAGAAGGAACTAAAGTGTTCCCAACAGACTACACTACTTTGATTCCGCAATGGTTAGACAGTGATATTAATGATGTATCAAATACTGTTAAAAACGCATTAGATGCAAAATTTGATATTATTATTGATATCCTTACAAACGGATTTAGTGCGGTAAGAAACTATACGCTAGTTGAAGGCACTACATATACAGTTGATTTTAGCAACGGTGTTGGAAACGATAGTACGGATCAGGGCATTAACACCAATGTTGACATTTTACCTGGTAAAATTATTACTGGTAAAACTTCAGGTGCTAGAGGTAGAATTGTAAAATACACAAGCGGCGTCGATTTAGGAGGCGAAGCATTTGACAGAACTGAAGTAGTTCTAATTGAGCCTACTGAATTTAGAATTGGTGAAGAGTTAGAGTACGGAAATCCGACAGTTGAAAAACAAATTTGTATTCATGTAGAATCTGGAATTTATTACGAAGATTATCCAATTAAAGTTCCTGCAAACGTATCGATTAAAGGTACTGATTTTAGACGCTGTCAAATTAGGCCTGCACCTAGAATATCACAATCTCCGTGGGTCGATACTTACTTTTACAGAGACAAGTTATTAGATAACTTAAAAATTACAGATTGGTACGGTCCTGATTTAGCAACACCTCAAGACATTAGCATTACAGGAACTAACGAAGCCGGCGGAACAATTACTGTAACACCAGCTGATAACATTTCACCTATTAGTTGGGACGGACAATGGTTCTATACTGATAGTGGTGCTGTTGGTTTAATTAGTAATGCCGACGGTGCAAGCAGTTTTGAGGTTACACTAACTGTAGATGTATTACCAAACTTAAACAACATCAGTTCAGGCGAATGGCATATTAAGTCCACAAGAAATTATGGATACCATTACCTAACTGATCCAAACGATCCAACTAGTACTCCTAAGCGGAATGATCAGTTAGATGTGTTTTTGATGAATGATGCAACACGACTTGCAAATATGACATTCCAGGGACATGGCGGATTTGCACAAGTACTAGATCCAGCAGGGCAAATTTTAATTAAATCACCCTACACACAAGTTTGTGGTAGTTTCTCCGGAAGTATTAACAAACAGGCGTTTAGGGGAGGTATGTTTATTGATGGATTTGCAGGAAACTTAGAAACCGTAATTACTAGCAAAGACGATAACTATACACTGAATGTTCAGTCTGCTGCAGGAACAGGTTTAAGATTACGTAAACCACAAACACCTGCACCGTTCTTTATTAACGGTGTTCGATATCAAGTCGATGCTATTGCAGAATATGATGGCGGCACTGGTACGGCTAAACTGTTAATTAATAAACTTTCGAACGAAGGTAATGGCTATACAGATACTACATTCCCGCAAGAAATCTTTGTTCAAACAGCTGGTAACAGAAGTATGCTAGCAAACGACTATACACAGGTTAACGATTTAGGATATGGTCTATTTGTTAACAATGCTGCATTGTCAGAGCAGGTTAGTACATTCTGTTATTACAACCATATTGCATTCTTTAGCAACAATGGTTCAGAAATTAGAGCTCTTAACTGTTCTAACGCAAACGGTAACTTTGGACTGGTTGCGGCGGGTTCAGACCCTAACGAAACATTAGATGTTGTTACGTCTTTGCGAAACATGCAACAACCTGCTAAAGTTTATAATGACCCTACTGACACATTTGGGTTTGGTGAGTTTAACCACAACGCAGGTAACTTTAGTGTATTTGTTTATGATTGTGATTACCATCCTTATGCTAACAGTTTAGTAGACGTGTATACTTCTACGGGTGTTCAAACTTACGAAGTTACGGCTGTTGCGGAAGTAAGTGTTCCGGTATCAAACAGTGGAGGATATTCGGGTGCTACTGGTCCAACAGGACGTCGTGGCACAAATCAAAAGATTTATAGATTAAGTATATCCGGCGATTCGGGATTAGAAGAAGCAATCACAGGTTTACACAATATTAATTTAGCAAGTGACGACTCACCATATGTAACAATACGTATGAATAAGAATCATTTGTTTGATGATGTAGCAGGTGTTACAAGCATTCGACCTTCAACAGCGGTTATCTTTGATGAAAATCCAGATCGAGTTTATAGAAGTATTAGTTTTAATAACCAAGACTCGGACAATTCGGCTCTTCCTGCAGATAGATTTCAAGTTGTATTCGATACAGGTTTTAATCATGTAAACCTAACTATGAGAAACACCGAAGCGGCATTAAACACATATGCAGGCGTTGGTACTACGATGGGTGCAACAGCAGGTGACGTTGTACTTGCTATTGAAAAACTTACAGACAAATTAATTGATCGTGTTAATAACAACGACATGATCTTTACATATGCTGGTAAGACTCATACGGTGGCAAACTACACTGATAGAGGAAGTTACGCAACTGTAGAACTTAATGATTTAGCTGGCTCTAATATTAACAGTGATGGCGGATTATTTAGTGCAGGCGGACTTGCTGATAGAATAACATTTACTGATGATTCTACTCGTACTGTTCCTCTTTCGTTACAAGATAATGAAAATGCATCAATTACGGTTGGTATTTCAACTCTAAGAGCTAATGGACACGACTTTGATAAAATTGGTACTGGCGGATTTAATACTACAAACTATCCAAGTATTATTTACGGTGAGCCAACTAAATCTGCAACACAAGCCAACGAGGTAAGCGAAAGAGGCAAGGGTCGTGTGTTCTTTGCTAGTACTGATCAGGACGGATTCTTCCGTGTAGGTAAGTTCTTTAGCGTAGATCAAGGAACAGGTACAGTTACATTTGCCGCTTCTATTGCAATTAGTAATCTTGACGGTCTTGGATTCAAACAAGGTGTACGAATTACTGAATTCTCAAATGATGACACAATGGCTGATGGGGATCCTGCTGCAGTTCCAACAGAGTTTGCCGCGGAAGGATTTCTATCTCGCAGACTACATTTTGATAGAGGTGGCATTAAATTAACAGCTGGAACAATTGGTCCAGGTGCATTAGCACGAGACGGCACTACAGAAATGACCGGCAATCTTAATGCTGGCGGTTATAAAATTACTAATGCTGCAGACCCAACAAATCTACAGGATTTAACAACTAAGTCTTATGTCGACATTAGAACTCCGTTTGGAAACGAAGCTATCGGAACAGCTACCGGTAACAAAGAAACTAACGACATATTAGTTTGGGACGGGTCTACTTACGATAATGCTACACCGGCCGGCGACATTGAAATTAGTGTATCAGGCAATGTTGCAACCTTTGCTATTACAGCTGATTCGATTGTAAATGCTGATGTAAATTCTAATGCTGCAATTGCGCAAAGCAAATTAGCAATGACTCCTGCAAGCACTAGAGCAAGTGCAAGTGGTATTACACAAGCTGATTTAGGTCTTGCAAGTTTTGACAGTGATGACTTTGAAGTTACAAACGGTTGGGTAACCCTTGCAGAAAATTCAGTAGATCTAACAGACTTGCCCGAGCTTGATCAATATGAAGCATATGGTAGACAGACAGCCAATACTGGCGATCCTGAAATTGTAACTTATGCAGACATTGTAGAGAACGGTGGTTCATTTACAACCGCAGGTGTTGCAGACAGGATTGTTAAGACTGGAACAGATGGTAGAATTGATGCACAAAGTTATTACTTGGATAACTTTAAGATATTAGATCAAACATCAAATACAATGACCATGACAACACCAGGTGGTTCTAAAGTATTTGACACAGTTGGTAGTATTCCAAGTAATACTACTACAACATATCCAGGCACAATTCAAATTGGTAATACTAGTTCTACAGCATCGTTCTTCCAACAGAACAGTAGTTACGGTGATCCGGGTGATGCTACACAAAATTCACCAAGAATTTCTTCAGACTGGATGTATACTTCGTTTATTGAAGCACCAGGTGAAAAGGGTGCTTCAAGTACTGGTATTGCTATTGGTGCTGGTACTGGATTTAGTAGTGCTGGACAAGTTGCTATTGTTGCTAATAACAACGTTGCTGCTATGATTTTTAAACAAACAGCAGTTACACCAAGTACAAATGGTGGATACGATATTGGTACAAACAGTTTAAAGTTTGGTACATTCCACGGTACTGCTACATCAGCCCAATACGCTGATTTGGCGGAGAACTATTTAGGAGATGCTAATTACGAACCAGGTACTGTATTAGTATTTGGCGGTAATGAAGAAGTTACTGTAACAAACACCAAAGGTGACCGAAGAGTTGCAGGTGTTGTATCAACGAATCCAGCGCACTTGATGAATGTTGATTTAGAAGGTGATCATGTCTTAGCATTAGGACTACAAGGAAGAGTTCCTTGTAATGTTATAGGTCCAGTTGAGAAAGGCGATTTGCTAGTTACAAGTGCAATACCAGGATATGCAATTGTAGACAATAATCCTAAGATAGGCACAGTGATAGGTAAATCAGTAAGCGTTAAAGACGACGGCGGCCGTGGCACAGTTGAAGTGGTTGTAGGGAGAGTATAATGGCACAACAAACTATAAACATTGGAACTAGTGCTAACAAAGGAAACGGCGATCCTATTAGAACTGCGTTTAGTAAAACAAATGATAACTTTACAGAGCTTTATACTCGAGTACTAGCTGTTGAAAACGGTACAATTAATGTTGTTGTATCAGACGTAAAAGGTAGTGTACATGCTGATGACAGTGCATTAATGATTGACGGTATATCTGCACAAATAGTTGGACCTGTAAATAACACAAGTGTTACAACCACAACGCTTACAGCAACTAATATTATAGGTGATGTAACAGGAGATGTAACAGGAACAGTAACAGGATCACTTGTAGGTAATAGTACCGGTTATCATACAGGAGATATTACAGGTAGTGTGTTTGCAGATAATAGTACTTTACTAGTAGATGCAATAAATGGCGAAATACCAGGATATATAAGTTTAGCAACACTAAAAACAGAATTAGCAGCAAGCGTTGATTTTGCTGACTTCCAAACAAGAATTGCGGCATTATAAGGATAAAAAATGGCAAATAGAATTCCACTTATAGTTGATAGAGACGATCAAAACAGACTTAAAGAATTGCCTATAGGTGATAATCTTAATCTAACAGGAAGCGGTATTGTTGGTGCTGCTAATATTGAAGCAACCGGTCTTACTATTGCAGGAGTAAGTTATAATCCGTTTAGCGGAAGTTATAATGATTTAACTGACAAACCTGTTGTTGCTGCAGATACTGATGAACTTGTAGAAGGTACTTCTAATCAATATTTTACTAATGAAAGAGTTGACGACCGTGTAGCTGCAATATTGAGAGAAGGAACAGGTATCGACATTACCTATGATGATCTTAGTGCAACTATCACAATCACCGCAACAGGCGGAGGTAGTGGCGGTGGCGGAGACGGAATCACTACGAACTTAACTGGACTAGCAACTAATCAAGTTTTGAAATGGAGTGCAGCTGACGGAGCATGGGTAAACGGAAGTGTTGTTTGGTCTGAAATACAAAGCAAGCCAAACTTTGCAACTGTATCTATAACAGGCAGTTATAACGATTTAACTAACAAGCCTGAATTAGTTGACGACATAAGTGATCTAGCAGATGTTGATACAGCATCTAATCCTCCTATTACTGGACAGGTATTAAAATGGGACGGTGCTAAGTGGGCACCAGCAGATGATATTACATCAGGTGGCGGCGGACTAGATGCTACAACACTTAGCGGCTTTGCTAGCTCATATTATTTAGATTATAATAATTTTACCAACACACCTACACTGTTCGATAGCGAATTTAGCTCGTTGGTAGGAACCCCGACTACACTTAGTGGTTATGGTATTACCGATGCTGTAAGTACCACTCAGAGTTACACTCAAAACGGATCCGTAGTCTTTAACAGCGATACTGGTATCATAGTAGGTACAAACGATAATATTAAAATTCGTGTTGACGGTGATGCTATTTTTGAAACAACTGTTGACGAACAAGATTTAGATATTAATGTAAAGCCGATTGCTGGTGCAGTTACAGCAATTAAAATAGACACCGGAACACAGAGAGTAGGTATTTTTACAACAACGCCTGGAAGAAAATTAGATGTTGCAGGCGATGTTAATGCAACAGAGTACTACGGTAACGGTAGTAATTTGACAGGAATCACACTAGACAGAATAACTACACTAGGAAGTGAAACAAGTAATTCTGTAAGTTTTGGTGATGTAACACCATTCACAACTAACACTTATAGCCTAGGTGCTAGTAATAATTATTTCCAAAATGCATATGCTAACAACTTTTATGGAAGTGGTGCTAATTTAACAAACATTCCTACAACAGCATTAACTGGCAATATTGATTATACAGATAGTATAATCACAAACAAACCAACGATACCTACTAATAATAACGAACTTACTAACGGAGCGGGTTACCTTACAGGAATAACTTCCGAAAGTATTAATAGTCTAGACGATGTTAATATTACTAGTGTAGCAAACGATGAGATTTTAAAATATGACAGTGCTACAGGTAAATGGATCAACAGTGTAGGCGGGTCGACTGTAGGCAACTTTACATTTGCTAGCAGCAACATTGACACTGATGATTCTAGCGAAATTTCAGTCACACCGGCTGTAAGAATGAATAGTGATTTAACTGTTGAGAATGATTTAGTAGTTGACAATAATGTAACCGTAACCAAAATATTGTCTGTAGAACAAATTAATACTACTTCAACAGGTGCTCCTACTATTGAAAGTAACTCAAGCATTAATTTAAGTGCTGCCGATAGAGTAACTGTTAACCGAAGTCCATTAAATCTTGCTAGTTTCACAACAGCAGAACGTAATGCTCTTTCAGCAACAAATGGTGATATGATTTACAATACTACTACTAATAAATTCCAAGGCTATGCAGATGGTTCTTGGGTAGATTTACACTAGGAGTTTAAATGAGCGAAGTAGAATATGTAGTTACTCTAAAAAAAGATGTAAACTACGAAGAATTCAATCAAGAAATGATCGAAAATACAGGTGCTGGCAACATTCCAAATAGAACAGTTGATGTAGCAAATGCAAGACCCGGCTCACAAAGAAATACGCATTATTCACTAACAGTAGAAGAAGCAGATGCATTAAAAAATGATCCAAGAGTTTTAGATGTTGATCTTCCTCCGGATCAAAATCCTGATATCATACTTGAATTAAATTCAAGAGTTACAGGTCCTTTTTACAAAGGGACTTCTGAAAGTGGTCGATGGATTGACTGGGGCAAAAGACGTCATAGTATAACTACCGAAGATACAACATGGTCAACTTCGTTAGTAGGTAATCACGATTATAATCTAGACGGAACAGGTGTTGATGTTGTAATACAAGATAGTGGACTACAAGTTGATCATCCAGAATTCCAAGATGCTAATGGCGTATCAAGAGTTCAACAGATAAACTGGTATACTGAAAGTGGATTAAGTGGAACACAAAGTTCTAACCATTACAGAGATACAGACGGACATGGCACACACTGCGCAGGCACAGCAGCAGGACTTACATTTGGATGGGCTAAAAATGCAAGAGTATACAGTGTAAAGCTAAATGGCTTAGAAGGCACCGGCGATGCAGGCACAGGAATAAGCATTTCAGATTGTTTTGATGTTATTAAGTTATGGCACAGAAATAAACCTATTGATCCGATAACTGGGCGTAAAAGACCTACCATAGTAAATATGAGCTGGGGTTACAGCACAGGATACGGAACAGCAACTTCGATATTTTATAGAGGAACGTCGTATAGTTCTAGTAATGATGCTAGTTTTTCGAGTAGAACACATTTAAGAGATACATATGGCCTTTATCCATATTTTTCTAATGGAAATTATAGAGTTCCTGTCAGGATTACGTCAGTTGATACAGATGTACAAGAACTAATTGACGAAGGTGTACATGTATGTATTGCCGCAGGAAATAATAGTTTTAAAGTAGACGTAGACGGAGGCGACGACTACGGTAATATTTTATTCTATACTAGCGGTAGCCGTTTCTATCACAGAGGTAGTTCTCCTTATAGTACAGAGGCTTTTATGGTAGGCAGTTTACTCGCACAAAGTCCGACAGCAGATAATAAAGTTAGTTTTAGTACCTGCGGTCCAGGTGTAGACATTTATGCTGCAGGCAATAATATTGTTAGTTGTACAAGTAATACAAACAAATTTACTGATGCAACATACTGGAACGACAGTAACTTTAGACAGTGTAATATAAGTGGAACAAGTATGGCAAGCCCACAAATATGCGGTATTGGTGCATTATATTTACAAGCCAATCCAATGTTGACTCCAGCACAACTAAAAACCATGATTCATAATGATAGTTCAGAAACACTACAAGCAGGATCATTGACCGGGTACGGCGACACAAACGATGCAATGGGCGGGCCAACAAGAGTTGCTGTAAGTAGATATAATAAACAAGTACCTTATACCAACACAGTATCAGGTAAATACAATATCAGGAGTTAATAATGGCAATTCAAACAGTAAATATCGGCACTATTGCAAACGACGGTACAGGTGACGATCTTCGAGAAGCATTTGTAAAAGTTAATAATAACTTTGCAGAGTTAGACAATAGGGACCCAGAAAAAACTACTGGAGCAAATTTAGGTAGTAGTGGTGAAGGAGTCTTTGCACAATTAAGCGGTGCAGAAATGCAATTTAAAAAATTAGTTGCAGGATCAGCAGTCACACTTGCAAGTGACGGCAATGCTATTACTATAAACTCTACAGCGACCGGACTTCCGAGTTTACAGGTATTTGCTGACAATAATAACTTAACTCTAGATGCTAACAATAATGCGTTAACAATAGCAGGCGGAGGAACTACTACAACTAATCTTAGCGGTACTACTATTACCGTTTCTAGTTATACGTCTTTACAAACAGATACTTCTCCTAAACTTACAGCAGATTTAGATGCGCAAACAAATAATATCTCTAATGTAGGCAACATGACCGGCCTTGTACATAATATTGACATTAGAGAAATGGACGGTATTCAAGATTTTATTAACGGTATAGATCTAGGAGAAGTATTTCCAGAATCATTTGATAATATTTTGCAATATCTCGCACAAGACTTGTCCATAGACTTTGACGACGGTAGTGAAACATTTACTGGATCTACAGAGACGACCGCGGATATGGGAACCTTATAGGAGCGTATAAATGGCCAATACTCTTTGGACCGTAAACACTGGACATAGTTTAGGAACATTTCAAGAAAGTTTAACACAAACTATTTCGCTGCCTGTGGTTAATACTGTTGATAGTATTTCTTTAATTAGCGGACAATTGCCCGGCGGGTTAAGACTTACTGGAACAGATTTAGTAGGAACACCGTTTGAGGTTAATGCACTAACAACATTTACTTTTGTTTTAAGAGCAAAAAAAGGCAGAAAACAAGAAGATATAACATTGAACTTGACCATAGACGGTCAAGACGAACCGCAATGGGTCACAGCCGAAGGCGATCTTCCGTTAGGTCCTAATAATAGATTTTATATTTTAGATAGTAGTCCAGTAGACTTTCAATTACAAGTTATTGATCCTGATCTTCCAACTGGAGAATCATTAGAATATTATATCGAAGACGACGGAGGAGAGTTACCACCGGGCATTACACTTGATAGAACTACTGGAAGGCTTACAGGAATTGTAGAACCCTTATTAGCATTAGAAAAAAGAGCAAATGCAGGTTACTTCGATACAAATTTATACGGCTCGTTTCCTTTTGATTTCGGAGTAAGAAGTTTCAATGGATTTGAAAGTTTTTTTTACGATACAACTTTTTATGATTTTGCTATTCCTACTCAAAGTCCAAAAAAATTAAACCGGTTTTATCAATTTACTGTTAGTGTAAACGACGGCGTTACTATTGCCAAAAGAAAGTTTAAAATTTATCTAGTAGGCGATGATTTTTTACGAACAGATAACACTATTATGCAACTTGCTACAGGGTTGTTCACAGCTGATAATACTTTCCTCAGAGCACCAATTTGGTTAACTCCTGGCGATCTGGGAATTAGAAGAGCTAATAACTTTGTTACATTATTTTTAGATGTATACGACCCAACTAGCAATCAAGGTATTATTAGCTTTACCGTTAAAAACTCAAATCCAGACGGAACAGTAAGTGAATTACCTCCAGGAATGAGTATAGATAGTACCAGCGGAGAAATCACCGGGCGTGTTCCATATCAACCAGCTGTTACAAAAGAGTATAGATTTACCGTAGAAGCATTAAGACAACTAGGCAGTTCTTCGTCAACGTCGACACAATATTATGCAAACAATATAGGAGTAAACGCTGACTGGTCAGGAGATACTAATGTTCCATTTTTTAATTTTGCAGAAAATTTGTTTAATAGCAAAAATAACGAAACAGGCTGGATTGTTTTTAATGAAACTCCAGTAACCGAAATAGACGCAAGCGATAACAAACAATACGTAGCGTTAGATATAATTGACAAAAATGTATGGGCTATCGAGCAAGGAAGAGTCGTTGCAACATCAACAGACAAAGCTATAACAAAAATTGAAAAAGGTACAACAGACTGGTTAAGAGGAACCTTTATTGGAACTATAGCAAACGTTCTTTTTAGAACATTTGACAATGAAGGTAATGTAACAGCAAATAAAGTTGTGACTATGTCATTTTACGACTATCAAAAACGAGTTACATCAGAAATTAATCCAACTGTAGCTAAAGATAAAACATTTACAGTAAAATTATTAGGTGAAGTTGAGAGTGCTATAAACTGGAACACTGAAACTGATCTCGGAAACATTAGAGCTAACTTTGTTTCTACTCTTAGTGTAAATGCAACTAGTAATGTTCCTAATGCCGTTGTTCTTTATTCTCTAGACAGTGGAAAACTTCCACCAGGTATTACATTATCAATTGACGGACAACTACAAGGAAAAGTTAGACAGTTTGGAGAACCGGGACTTCCTGGATTGACAACTATTGACAAATCTACAACTCCAACTACATTTGACGGTGCTACTACTACAATTGACAGAAGTTATACATTTACCGTGAAAGCACAGGATCAATTCCAGTTTAGTGCAACTACAAGACAATTTACAATTACAACAACAGATCCAGACGATACACTTTATAGTAATATTACAATGGTTCCTATGCTTAAAAAAGATCAAAGAAATACATTTAGAAACTTTATTTCTGATCCTACAGTGTTTACTCCTGCAAGCATATATCGTCCCAATGATCCTACATTTGGATTGCAGTCAGAAATTAAAATTTTAACCTATGCAGGTATCGAAACCAAAGACATCAGAGATTTTGTAGCAGCTGTAGCTAAAAATCACAAACGAAAAAAATATAAATTAGGATCAATAAAAAAAGCTGTAGCAAAAAATGTTGGTAGTAATGATATTGTTTATGAAGTGATTTATGTTGATCTAATAGATCCAGCAGAACCTTCTCTAGGAAAAACAAACGAAAGTTTTATTACACCTACTAAAAACAAAGTCACTGTAGACAGCATACAGTATGCGGTTACAGATGATAATACCGGTGTTGGTACAGGAGAAGGATTTTTTGAAATTGGTTTAAGGGGTGGGAATGGATTATCGCCGGCATCAACAGGCACTGTTACTTTATACACTAGAACAGGCCCAGTGCTATACACGCCAGGCGGTGCAATTAGTTTATTTTTGCAAAACGGACAAGAAATTGGTGTAGCTAATATCGATGATAGTATTAGTTCAGACTCGTATAGGCTAAGACCAATTACAAATACTATCAAAATAGATTCAGATGCTATCAAAGTTAGCGACGGAGATGATCAAAGAAAATATATAAGTAATATCACTAATATGAGAGATAGAATTAGAGCACTCGGTAAAAACTTAAGAGACTTTTATCCGTTATGGATGAGGACCGCACAAAATGCCGGCGAAGCAGAACTAGGATTTACGCTAGCTGTACCACTGTGTTATTGTAAACCAGGAGAGGCAGACAATGTGATATTGAATATTAATAACAGCGGTTTTAATTTTAAACAATTAGATATCGAAATTGAAAGATATAATATTGATGCTACAAATGGCAACAGTAATGAGCAGTACATACCGTTCGCAAATTATCAATTCAACGTATAATACTGATAAATAAGATTACAAGAGAGGAAGCGTAATGGCAAACAGAACAGAGAGTCAAATTAACGAAACAGGAGTCAATAAAGATTATCCTGTAGCAGGACAAGATAACGATTCGCAAGGATTTAGAGATAATTTTAATATTATTAAAGATAACTTTGTAGCTGCAAAAACTGAAATAGAAGAACTACAAGATATTAGTGCTAAACTAAATGTTGCTAACAACTTCCTCGGTAACGATATTAGCGGTGCCAATCTTGTAAACAATACTGAAGCACATCATCCAAGTGCCGGTACAGTTAGTACTAGTCAAAACGTCAACGTAAATAATGGTCCTTATCAAACTATTGTTGTAGGCGCCGATGTTACATTAACTCTTTCTTCTTGGACTGACGTAAATGACAAAACAAACAAAGTTAGATTGTTTATTAGGTCAGCTGATGTTGATAGAACCGTAACCTTTGCTTCAAACGCAGGAGCCGGCGTACTCAAACGAAATTCAAATTGGCCAACTTCGGACAACACGGCTGTAATAGAATTTAAAGAAGAAGGTGGTGATCCTGATAAATTTTATGTGTTTGATTTTGTTAGTTTTGACCAAGGTGCAACAGTTTGGGCCGATTACATAGGTGAGTACAACTAATGATTCATCCATTTTCTGAAGACACTTCTGATTTAACAGTAGCGCAACTTCACGAAAAAATTAGTGAATTAACAGGTAAGTATTTTAGAACAAGCAATCCTCAGCTACAAGAACAAATACAGACCTTTATAGATTTCTATAAACAAGAAGCTCTAATTAAAGAACAAAAACAACAATTAGAACAGCAAAATGGCGATTTAGATCTTGACAATCTCATCAATGTAAGTTAAACTACATTAATGCTTATGAAAACAGACGAACTAGGTATTCCACGATTCTCTAATCGCGATCTCATTGATATGATCTATTCAGGTCATGCGGATAAAGTACATGTAGTGCTTTGTGATGAGCACAACGATGTAGACAAATTCAATGCTGCCATGCAAGAGCAGGGTTTAGATCCACTACAAAAATATATTCCCTTAGATGTAGATCAAAAGACTTTTGACGGTGTATGTCAAAGTGAATGGTTTATGCCTGAAGAATATAAAACACTAAACGTACATAACTATATTTTAACGAAATGTGAGACACAAGAAGAAACAGCAAGATGTGCCGAAGAACTTGGAGAGTTTGCAAGTCGTAATATGATGCCTTTGTTACAGTATATGATCTATCTTGTTGACTTTATGCGTGACAACAACATTGTATGGGGTGTAGGACGTGGATCAAGTGTAGCAAGTTATGTGCTATACTTGATAGGTGTACATAGAATCGACTCAATTCAGTTTGACCTAGACTGGCGTGAGTTCTTGAGATAAGTAAGTATATAACATATTAGGAGAATATTATGGCAGTAAAGCAAACAGGTCGTAAGCAATACAAAACAATGCAGGGTAGAGCTGTAGATATGGACTTGCTTAGGCAACGTAATGAATTAACACCGGCGGTAGGTAATGTCAGAGTAAACGCTCGCGGCGATGAACTTGGTGCAGGTGGAAAAATTGTGCGCAAGCGTGAAGAAGTATTGAGAGATTTTTATGACGATAATGTAGCACCTACAGAGTTTGAGCAATCGGTTAAACAATCGTCACCGGAAGAATCAGTAGAAACTCCGTCAGTTGAAATCGAACAACCTGTAAAAAGTGCAAAAACAAATCCTGGTCGAACTAAAGCAGAATCTAAAGTTGACACCGAGTGGGTTGAAGACTCAGACGGAAATTTTGTTAAAAGAGGCGAATAATGGCAAATAATCTTAACGCAATTAAAGGACAATTAGTCCCAATTAAAAATCGTGTACTAGTTAAAGATATGCATTTTGGTGAACAAAAAACCGCAAGCGGTTTGATTATCAAAGATGATGACGGCACTACACGAGGAATTTATCCTCGTTGGGGCAAAGTTTATGCAAAAGGCCCAGACAACAAAGATGACTATGCTGTAGGGGATTGGATCCTTGTTGAGCACGGTCGTTGGACTAGAGGAATCGCTCTTGACGACGGAGTAGAAGAAGTTGAAGTTCGAATGGTTGAAGCTGAAAGTATATTAGCAACATCTCAAGAAAAACCAGACGGTATTACAATCGGCAACGAGTATTCAAGTGGCGAAGTAGATATTCGTCCTGAAGACTTTAGCGGCATGCCTAGCATCTAAGAGGAAATAATGACAAACGTATTTAAAGACATTGACACATTTGCAACAGCGTGTGATCAACCACCTAGTGAAGCAAACTACAAAATGTACCTCAATCTTATTGACGAGGAAGTAGCAGAACTTGTAGAAGCCGTGGCGGCAGACGACAAGGTAGAACAACTAGACGCACTAGTAGACATTCTAGTTGTTACTATGGGTGCTATTAGAGCAGGTGGTTTTGACGGCGAAGGTGCGTGGAAAGAAGTAATGGACACAAACTTTGCTAAAATTGATGCTGAAACAGGCAAAGTACGCAAGCGTGAAGACGGTAAGGTACTAAAGCCAGAGGGTTGGAAGGCACCTGAACTAGCACAATTTGTACAGGAGTGATGTGTGAAATTTCCTAAACCTCAATCAAGCAGTATTGGCACAACAGGAGCAACTGGTATAGCACTAATGATCTTACACGTTACAGGATCATTAACAGGCTGGGCTTGGCCTTTACTATATGTGTTTTTAATTATAAGCGGAATCGGCCAAGAAAATCGCAAAGGTTAGTGTGAAAACAAAACCAGATAATGTAGCATCTAACCCAATGGCACTTCCGTATGCTAGTAATGTGTCCGGACCTAGCATTTCTGTTCCCGACGTTGGAAAGTTTAAAGAGCGAGTTCCTCTTGCCAATCATCATTTACATAGAAGGCTAGAAGAACTAAAAAACGAATATAACGACCTTTTATCTCTTGCAATTGATACAGAACTCTGCTATAATGCAAAGTATAACTTTATACCAATAGTAGGTGAAACTTACTATTTGTATTGGACAGGAGAAGAATATTTGCTTAGTTTAATTGAGCCCGAACGTTGGGACAAGTACGAATTCTCTGGAGCATTTATTCACGGTACAAACAACACTTGGGAAAGACAATAACATGGCAACACATGCTACAATTGACTTAGAAACTATTGACACATGCCCTCAAGCAACTGTTCTTAGTTTAGGAGCTGTCAAATTTAATCCCTTTGATTCAAGCGAGCCGCACTCAGAATTATATTTCAAAATTAATATTGATGAACAAGATCAGTTAGGACGTACAGCTAGCGATTCAACTATCGACTGGTGGAGTAAACAAGATCCTAAAATTATGGAGGAAGCGTTTGATCAAGAAGGTGCCATTACTGTAGAGGATGCACTAAAACAAATTAGTAAATTTGTTGTTGGTATTGATGTTCTCTGGGGTCAGGGTTATGGTTTTGACTATACTATTCTTGAAGATATGTTTCGAAGTAAAAAAATGCCAATTCCATACAACTTTTGGCAAGTAAGAGATAGTCGTACACTGTTTAGTGTATGCAAGGAAGACCCTCGTAAAAAAATACAAAACAGTTTGCATAACGCATTAGCAGATGCATATTATCAATCAAAAGCAATTCAAATTGCATATGCAGAATTAGGAGTAACAAAATGAATCCAGTGCCAAACGAACAAGATCAATACGCAAAAGAAATTGAAGAGTTTCTTGCAAAAGGCGGCACAATTACAAAATGTGATGCTGGTGCACGAACTGAGAATATTCAATACACTGGCGGATTTTATCAACGACGTAAAAAGAAAAAAGAAGACGAAGAGGCAAAAAAGTAAATGAAAGAATTATGGGTAGAAAAATGGCGTCCGAAAACCGTAGACGGATACGTGTTTAGAGACGATGCACAGCGCAATCAGGTAAAACAATGGATAAAAGACAAGACGATTCCTCATCTACTATTCAGCGGCAACGCAGGCATCGGCAAAACAACACTGGCAAAGCTATTATTCAACGAACTAGACGTCAACGAACTAGATATTTTAGAAATAAATGCTAGTCGCACAAACTCAGTAGACGACGTTCGTGACAAGATTGTAAACTTTGTACAAATGATTCCGTTTGGTGACTTTAAGGTTGTGTTGCTAGATGAGGCTGATTACTTGAGTCCAAACGCACAGGCAGCACTGCGTGGTGTTATGGAGGAGTATCACACTACAGCACGTTTTGTACTAACATGCAATTATCAAAACAGAATTATTCCTGCTATCCATAGCCGATGCCAAGGATTTCATATTGCTAAAATTGATCAGACAGAGTTTACAGCTCGTGTTGCAGAGATTCTTATTACAGAAGGTGTTACTCCAGACTTAGACACACTTGATACATATGTAAAAGCAACTTACCCAGACTTGCGCAAATGTATTAACATGGTGCAAATGAATTCAGTAGACGGTGCTCTAGTAAGTCCACAGCAAGGCGATACAGGCGAAGCTGACTGGAAGCTGGATATGGTGGATCTTTTTAAGTCTGGTAAAATTACCGATGCCAGAAAACTAGTATGCAGTCAATGTCGACCAGAAGAAATGGAAGAAGTGTATAAGTGGTTGTATGAAAATATTGAATTATTTGGTGACACTGAAAAACAAGAAAGTGCTATTTTAGTTATCAAGCAAGGATTAGTTGATCATACGTTAGTAAGTGATCCAGAGATAAATCTTGCAGCTACACTCATAAGATTAGCGAGGTTATAGTGAAAATCCTTATATTTGGATTGCCAGGTAGTGGTAAAACTACACTAGCAAAACCATTTGCAGAACTTATTGGCGCTATACATATTAACGCAGACGATATACGTAAAGAGTATGACGACTGGGATTTTACTCCAGAAGGACGTATGCGTCAAGCACAGCGAATGAAGTACTTAGCAGACGGTATTGTTAAAGCAGGTAAAATTTGTGTAGCAGATTTTGTTGCTCCTACGCCTGAAGCAAGAACAGAATTTAATGCTGACTTTACTGTATGGATGGATACTATTAAAGAAGGTAGATTTGAAGACACTAATAAGATGTTTCAATCGCCAGACTTTGCAGATGTTGACTACCATGTAGCTGACTGGTTTAACGACACACACGAACAATTAGCACTTGTAATAAGGAAGTATCTTGAGCGCGGAAAAAAGCCACTTAGTTGATAAAAAAAGACATTTAGCCAAAGCAATTACTTGGCGCATTGTAGCAAGTATCACAACAGCATTAATTGCCTTTGCATTTGGTTTGCCACCTAAGGCAGTAGGTGGAGTTTTTGTAGCAGATTTGATTATTAAGTTCGTATTATACTACGGACATGAAAGGCTATGGTATAAGTACATTAAATATGGAGTTAGAGATGTTTGATTGGAAAAAACCTACTACACAAATGTTGGGAAGATGGCAACCTTGGCACGATGGCCATACTGCACTGTTTAAGAAAGCACTGATGGAAACCGGACAAGTTTGTATTATGTGCCGAGACGTACCTAGTGACGTAGAAGCAAATGATCGTGTGCCTGGGCAAGACGACAATCCTTACAATTTTGCACAAGTAGTTGTGAATATTAGAACAGCATTAGCCGAGCACGACTTTGTGGAAAACGAAGATTATATAATTATGCAAGTGCCTAACGTTGTAGATATTAGTTACGGTCGCGGCGTTGGTTATACATTTACACAGCACGACTTAGGTGCCGAAATTCATAACATTAGTGCTACAAAAATTAGAGCTCAACTACGAGCAGAAGGCAAGTTATAATGTACAAAAAGATTTCAGATACAGAATGGGTAATAACTCTACAAGAAGACGATGAAACTAAAGATTTATATCTTGAGTTCCCCCCAGGTTGCTTAGATCAGGTGGGATGGGATATAGGTGATAATCTTATTTGGAATGAGTTGCCCGATGGCGGATTTTCTATTACTAAAAAGGAGGAAGAATGACATACCTAGTTAATGACAATTGTATCAAATGCAAGCATACTACCTGTGTTAGTGTTTGTCCAGTTGATTGTTTTTACGAAGGCGAAAATATGCTGGTAATTAATCCTGATGAATGTATTGATTGTGGCGTTTGTGAACCTGAATGTCCAGTAGATGCAATTATTCAAGATTTTAATGACCCTGATAATAAATGGTATGATATCAATTTTAAATATTCTAATGCTTGGCCAAATATTACGGAAGCAAAAGATCCTCCTGCCGATGCTGGAGATTGGGACGGTGTTCCTAACAAATATGAAGAACATTTTAGTGAACTACCAGGAACGGGCGATCAATGAAACTAAAATGCAAGCATATTTTATTAAGCTATGACGAAGCTCTAAACAGTTCCCACGAAAGACCTCTTGGTGCGGCAATGTCTGATGCTGAAGAACTTATTAGAAGAATTAAAAAAGGCGAGATTACATTTGCAGATGCAGCTGGAAAGAATAGTTCATGTGCTAGTGGCCCAAGGAACGGTGGAGATTTAGGATGGTTTGAAGAAGAAAAAATGCATCCAGATTTTTCAAATGCTGTAAAACTTATTTCTATTGATACGATTGGTCCGCCGGTTATTACTCCATGGGGAGTTCATATTATTTTAAGGACTGGATAATGGAAAACGAATACTACGACTGGAATCAACTCATTAGTGAAGAATCTCGTCTTAATTTAATGCATGACGTTAATCAGCTTATTAGTAACGGAAAATATTTTACTAATAGTCCTAAGTTTCAAACAAACGTAAACGTATTTGGCTTACAAACAGAAGAATGGATTAATCTTAAAATGAGTTTTGTTTGGAGCTGTTTTGCTTACTTAGGAAGAGAAGTTCAAATTAAAAATGTCCAAAGTTGGAGTTATCAAACTTCTCTCAAGAATGCCGAAAACAGAGACACTCTTTGGCACCATCATAATCACAATGAAGAAACTACAACAGTAAGTGGAGTCTACTATTTGCATTTACCTGACGATGTTAAAGATTTAGAACAAGCAGGGACAGAACTTGCACCTAACGGAGTAGATGCAGATGGAAAATATTTCGCACCTTGGCGTACAGGACACTGGATGATTTATCCTGGAAAAGTTTGGCATCGTCCCGGTGTATTACAATCAAAAAATGATCGGTATATTGTTGCCGCAGATATGGAATTTTAAAGGAAAAAGAATGAAGGTAAAATTAGTAAGTTATTCACAACCAGACGAAAATTATGAAGCAGAAGGAATTGAAAATGTTCAAGATCTTATTGCATTTTGTGCAAGAGTATCTAATCCATCAAATCAACTTAATACAGAGACCAACGAGAAGTTACTTAACTATTTGGCAAAACACGCACACTGGTCGCCGTTCGAAATGGTATCTGCTTGCCTAGAGATTGATACAACTAGAGACATTGCACATCAAATTGTACGCCATCGAAGTTTTGCTTTCCAAGAGTTTAGTCAGCGGTATGCTAACCCTGCAGACATGGGGGATATGTTTGTTACACGTGAAGCACGACTGCAAGATACAAAGAATCGTCAAAACTCCATCGAAACTGAAAACGTTGAGCTTATTCATTCTTGGGAAGAAAAACAACAAGAAGTTATTGATAAAGCTAGAGAAGCATACGACTGGGCTATTGAAAACGGTATTGCCAAAGAACAAGCACGATCAGTACTACCAGAAGGTAATACAAAGACAAGATTGTACATGAATGGCTCATTACGTAGTTGGATTCATTATATTGAACTACGAGGTGCCAACGGTACACAAAAAGAACACATGGAAATTGCACATGCTTGTGCAGAAGTAATTGCAAAAATATTTCCGATGGCTGCAGATCTAGCTTGAAACAAAAGTTTATAGATGCATATATGGAGGTAGCCAAAACTTTTGCTAACCTCAGTACAGCAAAACGACTACAGGTAGGTGCGATTGTTGTAAAGGATGATCGTATTATTAGTATCGGATATAACGGTATGCCTAGTGGTTGGGATAACTGTTGTGAACATGAAGGAAAAACTAAGCCAGAGGTGCTTCATGCTGAATCGAATTGTATTGCTAAATTAGCAAAAAGTTCTGAAAGCGGTGAAGGTGCTACTATGTTTATTACACATTCACCTTGTATGGATTGTGCTAAGTTGATTTATCAAAGCGGAATAACCACTGTGTACTACGAAAATGAATATCGCAGTACACAGGGCGTTGAGTTTTTAAATAAATCGAATATTAAAGTCAAGAAAATAGGGGAATAGATCCCCTATTTTCAACTAAAGAGTTTATTCGTCTCCGTATACGTTTAAGATCTCCTTCACTGCTTCGTGTCTTTCAATATCCTGATGTCCGAAAGATACATATTCTAGTCTTGATACATTGTCTTTGTTGTCTAATTGTTGTATAAAGTCAACTAGTCCGTTATCTTGTATCCTGTCTGCTTGTGCTAGATCGCCTGTTACAGCCATCTTAGAACCTTCGCCTAAACGTGTTAGTAACATTTTCATTTGGTTAGCTGTTGAGTTTTGCATCTCGTCAGCAATAATAAATGACCGTTTAAACGTTCGACCGCGCATGTATGCCAAGGGTGCAATTTCTAACACACCTTCTTCTATCATGCCTTCAATATCTCGAGCTGTGAAGTATTCTCTTAATACATCAAAAATAGGCCTAGTCCAAGGAGCCATTTTTTGTTCTAATGTCCCTGGTAAAAATCCTAAATCTTCGTCGACCGATACCGCTGGTCTTGTTACAATAATTTTGTCCACTTCTCCTTCTTTAAACATCTTGATCGCTGTTAAGACCGCAATGAGAGTTTTACCGGTACCAGCTGGTCCAATACCAAAGACTACGTCTTTTTTAGGATTTGCTAGTGTCAGCATATACTGCTCTTGTGATCTATTTCTTGGAATGATTTTTACGATGTTTTGTTTTTCTGGAAGGAAATTATTAATTTGAACAACATTATTGTGAAAGTTCTTGCTCTTGCGAGCCCGCTTTGCACCCATGAAGTGTCCTCCTATGTTTTTTTTTGTAGAAGTTTTTATTTTCTACAAAAGTATTTAGTTACTTGCGTCAATCAAAAAGTACATAGACAATAATCGGATAAATAACTATAACTAAGGAATACATAATATGAAAGATGTTCTTGACATTGTAAAAAATTTAGAAAATATTTATAGCAGTGATGTTGCATTTACTGTTCTTAAAGACTTTGAAAGAGTTTTAGATGATCTAGACATCTACGTGTATGCTAACTGGGGAGAAGGCGAATTAGTAGCTGGACCAAAAATTAGCAGACATTGGGTAACGTGTTCCTTTATGTGGCCCGAAAAAGAAATGCCAGATCCGATGGGCGGCAAAAGATTATTAGATTATGACTGTAAAGTAACTTATAAAAAAGATAGTGTTATAAAACCAAGAAAAATTCGCAAACCAGACGACGTTCGTCCAATGACTAAAAAAGGAAAGTTAGATTCTCATCCAATATGGATTGTAGAAATTATGATGCCTAAAAAGTTAATTGCAGATATCTATGGTGGATACAAAGCTATGAACGATTACGAGCTAGATGTAGGTTCGGTACCAAATGCTCCGCAAGAACCACAACCGGCAGAAGATGCAGAACCTACAGAAGCAGAGGATCTAGTATAATGGGACTAGCTGCTAACGATTTAAAATTCCTTGTTGATAATATTATTGAGATTGACTCCTATAAATCTAAGATGGGTCATGATAGTGATATTATTACAATGGCACTGAGTGTTAATAGCGAATCGCCTGCAAAAGATCTTGAAAATTTCCTAGAAAAAGGTTATCCGTTTGTGTTAGATGCCGATGTAAGTTCAGGTGAACAATCAGATGGTACATATAAAGTTTTTGTAGAGATAGAAAGAAATGCAGATGCTCCCCAACAAATTTTAGAAATTGCAGACGGTATTAAAAAATTAGCATCATTAGAGAATTTGAGATTTAGATATTACAAAAATTTTAGAAGTTTTTCATTAGACGAAGAAAATATTACAAATATATTGCCTACTGATAGTGACAGCTATGAATTTAAGATTAAAGAAACTTTTAATGAAAATTACAAAAACTTCTTTAGCAATAGCTATGCAGAGTCAATTGATATGATTGACGATCAATTAATTATTAAAAACACATATGCAGAACCTTTAAGATTTCAAATGTTAGATTTTGATAGTAAAGAAAATATTCAAGACACGATGACAGAATCATTTAATATTAACGCTTATCCCGAAATACTCTTTTTAACCAAATATATCGGAGACTATAATATAAGTAAGTATGGAGATAAACTTGTCTTTGAAAACGAAGACAAAACCCTTATATTAAAAAGGCTATGAAAATAGACACAACAAAATGTGCAAATTGCGGTAAAGATGCCCATTGCAATAAAATACTATCTAATAATGTAAATGCACGAGAACTTGGAGTGTTTGAAACTATCATTTGCTCAAAATGCAAATGTAAAAACTGTAAAAAAGAAAAGGATCCTAAAAATGAGCTTTGAATTTGATTTCACTAAAGAACATCTAGCAGAAATTATCTCTGCAGATGCAGACGACTGGTATGATGCACTGTGTGACATCTTACCTAAATACGGTATTACAACAGAACGTAGAGTAGCACACTTCCTAAGTCAGTGCGCTCATGAATCAGGCGGATTTAAGCGTCTTGAAGAAAATCTAAACTATTCAGCAAAAGCACTACGTGCAGTGTTTGGACGTTACTTTGGGCCAGCACCTAAGCGTGATGCAGATGAATATCACCGCAAGCCTGAAATGATTGCAAACTATGTGTACCAAGATGAATTCCGCAAATATAAAATGGGCAACGTAAACGAAGGTGACGGTTGGTTGTTCCGCGGACGTGGACTAAAGCAACTTACTGGTCGTGAGAACTATACACGCTTTGGCGCTAGTGTAGACATGACAGCAGAAGAAGCAGCAGAATATGTAGCAACTCCTGCAGGTGCAGTAGAATCAGCTTGCTGGTACTGGGAAAGCCGTAACCTAAACGACATCGCAGATGGTGATGATGTTGTACGCATGACTAAAAAGATCAATGGTGGCACTATTGGACTTGAAGATCGTCAACGCCGTTATGCACATGCTATGGAAGTACTAGGCATGAGTGTAGAAGACTTAGGCACAGACGATGATTCAGTAGAAGATATCATTGACGATATCGGTGTGCTACGCAAAGGTTCAAAAGGCGAAGGTGTTAAAATCATGCAGGAAGCACTAGGTATTGGTGCTGACGGTGACTTTGGTCCAGGTACCGAACGTGCGCTTAAAGAATGGCAGGCAGCAAACGGTCTAACAGCAGACGGTATTGCAGGTCCTTCAACGCTAGGAGAATTACTAGGATGAAGAATTTTATTATAGCAAGATTAGGTGAGCGTACAACACTTGACGGTGCTGTACTCATCGGAGCAGGTATTGCATTTTTAATTTTTAAACCGATTGCAAGTCTAGTAGCATATGGTGCTATTGCATATGGCGCTTGGACATTGTTTAAAAAGGAAAAATAATGTTTAGTTCAATTCGTATTGCACTTATATTAACTGTAATTTCTTTAGGAGGTGCTGGACTTGTGTACGTTAACAAGCTACAAGCCGATCTAAAAATTGCAAGAGAAAATGTTGCAAAGTTAGAAACAGCAGTAGCTATAAGCGAAGCATCTATTTCGACTATGCAACAAGATATTGAACGTAATGCCGAATTGAATAAAGAACTACAACAACAATTACAACAAGCAGAGCAGTACGGAGATGAACTTCGTGCTACTCTACAAAAACACAATCTTACACACTTGGCAAATAAGAAGCCAGGACTAATTGAAAAGAGGATGCAAAATGCGACTGATCAACTTTGGGATGATCTTGCTAACATCACTGACCCTAGCAGGGTGCTCGATGATGACGCCGGAACCCAAGATAGTAACAGTAACTAATACTGTAAAGACTACCGTACCAGTTGTTGCCCGTCCTAAGGCAGTACAACTCAACGACGTTAAAATCTATGTAGTATCGAAAGAAAACTATGACGAATTTGTAAAAGATTTTGAAGCTAAAAACGGCGCTGATGCATACATCGCTATTAGCGTAAAAGACTACGAAAACTTATCTCTAAACTTTGCTGAACTAAGAAGGTATATAGAACAGCAACAGCAAATTATTGTATACTACGAAGAAGCAGTAAAACCCTTACCAGAAGAAACAGACACACAAGAATAAATATACATAGTAAACGGAGGGCTTACTATGGATATGATTGATCGTCTATTGGACGACACGCTGTGGATTTACACAGCAATACTAGGATCGTTAGCAGGTGCGGCGTTCTTGGCATATTTCAAAGATACTAGAGCAGGACTTTGGTGCTATGCTAAACTTGACCAAACACTTGATTTTCTAGTAGAACGTTATGGATGGACTTGGTTAGAACAACCAAAGGATGCATGGCGCAAGAAATATCCACATGTAACTAAAAAAATAGATGAGCTAGAAGCTCGAATTGCTAAACTAGAGGGGAATAAGTGATGGCAGATGAAAAGAAAACAATCGACGCAAAAGCAGTTGAAGGTATTGATTCGAACGGTGACGGACACATTTCAGCAGAAGAAATGGAGATGCATCTTGAGTTTAAGCGTAAGGCATTAGAAGATCAAGACGCACAACGCGATGCTATTCGTAAGATGGCATGGTTTTCACTTGCAGGATTATTAATTTATCCAATCGGTATCGCAGTAACATCATTACTAGGTCTAGACAAGGCAGCAAACTTAATTGCTGATATTGCACCAACGTATTTTGCATCAATTGCGGTATTAGTTTCAGCATTCTTTGGTGCTGATGCAATTGCTAAAAAGAAGTAATCACTAACACTACTACATAATGGTCCATGCGATAAGTAATTGTATGGACTATTATTCTATACTAGGCGTTTCAAAAGACGCTACTCCAGAACAAATTAAAAAGGCTTATCGCAAATTAGCGATGGCAAATCATCCTGATCGAACGGGCGGAGATGACACAAAATTTAAACAAGTTACTGAAGCATACGAAACATTAGGTGATACTAATAAACGTGGCATGTATGATCATCAACAAAACAACGGTGGTCAAGCATTTAATTTTAATACTAGCAACATGAACAACTTTGAGGATATTTTTACTCAGTTTGGTTTTGGAGCAAGACAACAAATGCGTAATAGAGATATAACTATCGGTTGTAATGTTGATATACAAGATGTGTATAATGGAAAAAATATTATTGCTTCTTATAGACTAAACAATGGTCGAGAACAAACTATAGATATTAACATTCCAATTGGTGTACGTAACGGGGATAAGATACGATACCAAAACATGGGTCAACAAGATATTCCTCAAGCTCCCCCCGGCGATCTTTATGTACAAATAAATATAAAAGATGATAATAATTTTGAGGTGCACGGACTGGACCTAATTACAGTCAAGCGTATAAATGTATTATCATTAATACTGGGCACATCTGTAACAGTAAATATCCCAAATGGGTCGAATATTGATCTTAAAATACCTGCAGGAACACAGCCCAATACTACACTTAGAATTACAGGTAAAGGATTGCCTAACATGAAGGGTAAACCAGGAAATATTTTAGTAAAAATATTAGGGCAAATTCCTACTGGTTTAGATCGTGACGACCTAAAACAAATTGAGTATATTTGTAAAAAGTACTCTTGACTTATTTAACTAACCTTTGTATAATGTAAATATAACATATAGGAGAAGAACCACATGGTAGAACCGTCTGAAGAGCTACAAAGCGTATTTGAAAAAGCAATCAAAGATGCAAAAAAATTACAACATGAGTATGTAACATTAGAGCACCTTTTGTTTGCTATGCTTTGTTCTGAGAATTTTCAAAAAGTTCTTGAAGGATACGGGATTAATGTCGGTCAACTCCAGAATGAAGTAATGGATTACTTAAAAGATAAACTGGACGACATTAAAGTTGAAACTACAACATATAAACCAAAGAAAACACAAACTGTAGAACGTGTAATGAATCGAGCATTTACACAAGTTCTATTTAGCGGTCGTGCAGTAATTGACCTCACTGACGTTATTCTTTCAATGCTTACAGAGAAAAAGTCATATGCTACATATCTAGTTACAAATGCAGGGCTCGATAAAGATAAATTCAGTCAATATATTAACAACGAATATACTGATAGCGTAGAAGATGAAGAACTTCAAGGTCATGCACAAAAAGCATTAAAGTCTTTTACTACTAATCTTAATGAAGAAGTTCAAAGTGGTAAGATTGATCCTGTAATTGGACGTCAAGATGAGCTAGAAACTATTTGTTTATCGCTAGGAAGAAGACAGAAAAATAATGTACTGTTAGTAGGAGATCCTGGAGTAGGTAAAACAGCTATTGCAGAAGGTCTTGCATATCGTATCGTTAATAAACAAGTTCCTAAGTTCCTTGAAGAATATAGCGTATATAACCTAGACATCGGAGCAATGCTAGCAGGTTCAAAATATCGAGGAGATTTTGAAGAACGATTTAAACTTGTACTTGCTGCAATTCGAAAGCAAGGCAAAACTATTGTGTTTATCGACGAAGCACATATGATGAACGGTGCAGGTGCTGGCGGAAGCAATAGTTCAAATGATCTTGCTAACATGCTTAAACCAGCACTCGGTAAAGGTGATATTAAAGTAGTAGCATCAACTACTTGGGACGAGTATCGCAAGTACTTTGAAAAGGATCGTGCACTAATGCGTCGATTCCAGCGTGTAACTGTAGGAGAGCCTGACAAGGAAACTACAATTGAAATTTTACTAGGTATTAAGAAATACTATGAAGACTTTCATGACGCTACTATTACAGATGAAGCAATTACAGAAGCGGTTAAATTAAGTGTAAAATACATCACAGATAAAAAACTTCCTGACAAAGCAATTGACTTGATTGATCTTGCATGTAGTCGCTTCAACATCAAAGAAGACGCCGAAGAAAAAGTAGTAACCGCAGATGAAATCAAGTTTGAATTAGCTAAAGTTGTTAACCTACCACCTGAGCAAGTTCAACAGAAAGAAACTAATAATTTAAATCAGTTGAATAAAAATCTTAAACTTAATGTTTATGGTCAAGATACAGCTATTGACGAAATAGTTGATAAAATTCTTGTAGCTCAAGCAGGACTTAAATCTGAGGACAAGCCGATTGGTAGTTTTGTGTTTATGGGGCCAACTGGTGTCGGTAAAACAGAGCTTGCAAAACAATTGTCTAAGCATCTAAGTGTTAATCTTGCTAGATTCGATATGAGCGAATATCAAGAAAAGCACAGCATTAGTAAGTTAATCGGCTCGCCCCCAGGATATGTTGGACACGATGATCATTCTGGACAGTTAATTAATCAGTTACAAGAAAATCCTAATTGTGTATTACTGTTAGACGAAATTGAAAAGGCACACCCTGATATTTCTCAAATTTTGTTACAGATTATGGACAATGGTAAAATTACAGGAAGTGATGGTAAAGAAGCAGATGCTCGTAATTGCATCCTTATCTTAACTACTAACTTAGGTGCTTCAGAAGCTGAAAAAAATACTATTGGATTTAATGATAGTGTTACTGAGGAATACGGCGACGAAGAATTTAAAAGATTTTTTGCTCCAGAGTTCCGCAACAGACTCGACGGTGTAGTAACATTTGGAAAACTTGACAAGCCCATCTCTATTAAAATTGTAGGGAAGTTCTTATTAGAACTTAAAAACATGCTAGACGAGAAAAATATTGTTTGTGAAATTACAAACGATGCTATTGATCTTATTGTTGATAATGGATTCGATAGTAAAATGGGAGCAAGGCCGTTGCACAGATATATTGATAAAGAAATTAAACGTCCTTTGTCTAAAATGATGTTATTCGGTGATTTACGCAATGGCGGAACACTTAAAATCGATGCAAAAGAAAACAACTTGCATCTTAGCACTGTGTCTGTGAAGGTAAAAGATGAAGAAGTATTGCACGACTAGTTTATTCTATAAAAAATATCCGTACAAATTGACTATCCATAATCAAATTTGTCATATTTTTAAAAATCTTAATCTTGCTTTTGCAAAGTCAAATTTAGACTCCATGCAGTTGCAGGCAGAGTCTGACTTGCCTCTTACGCTGTTTTACCTTAGAAATTCGTGGCGAAGACATCGCCACATTTCTTTAGAAACATTTATGGAGGCATGTGTAATTTACAATGCACTTGTTAACAACAAAGATAAATGTTCAGTTAGATGTGAAGTATACAACATAGACATTTACAGTACAGAAAAAGATTGGTTGACAGAGTTATCTAAAAAAGTTCAGGCTACAAAATTTTGGGAGCCTGAAACTGATTCTATTAAGAACTATCTTGAATATAATACTAATGTACAAATTGTTGACAATGAAGTAGAATGGCCATACAAAGTTTATTTTGGGAGTCGTGTCAATCCAGATTTTGCAGATTATTGTGACCACAACAAATCGTGGATCAAAATTGGAGCGAAGGCAAAACAACATATAAAAAATTATGGTTATTCAAATGGATATTACTTTTATGTAAAATCAGAAAAGCAATTAATGCTGACTAAAATAGCAAGTGGAAGCAAATTTGGTAGGGTTGTTAAATACGTAAGCCGACACGAATTGCATAAATAGTATTATGCCAAGTACAAGTGAAATTATATTATCAGAAAGCACAGCAGCAGACGGGTCAACTGTAACGACTGTTACTGGAGAAAACTTTAAAGGAGACGGCTACTACGGACGTAGTGACGGTTTTCATACAGTTCAATATGACTTTGTCGACTTGTCTGGAGATATTATTATACAGGCAACGTTATCTACTAGTCCTACGGCAGACGATTGGTTTGACGTACACACTTACACAGCCTCACAAGAAACAGCATCCAAGTATGCCAACTTTACTGGCAATTTTGTGTACATTAGAGCAAAACTTTCAATCACAGACGGCACCGTTAACAGCATCAGATTAAACCATTAGGATCAACTATGAAAAATTTTATTAACATTATTTTTGACAAAATTGAAGAAGTGGATGATATTGTAGTAAACGAAGTTGCTTCTGGTGCATCTAACGCATTATTAGAAAGTGAAACTAATTATTCACTTTTTGAAAACGACGAAAATAAAACTGTACTAGTAGTAGAAACCCATGTAAAGTTAAATAACCAACAATCAGACCAAGTAGCAAATAACATTGCCCATAAATTGTTTGATTTAGGATACGAAAACTTTGATATTGAGGTCAGTTTATGACAAAGAAATTTTACGACTACCTCGAAGAAGCAGATAAAAACTCTATACGCAGGAAAGAACAAGATTCAGTTTCAGCAGCGTTATCTCAGTATTTTGACAAGGATCGCGAGACTGTTCCTATGCCAAAACAGACCGCTAAAAAAACACAACCATCTCCGGAAGAACTAGGTCCAGAAGCAATGGACAAGTATATTTCTATGCTTAAAAGTCATGACTGGAGTTACAATTACAGTGACGATCACAGAGTATGGTCAAAGGGTCGCGATCAAGCAGGTGAAATAAAAAGATTAGGTGATATTTTAGATCCTGACAGAAAGATTTATAACAAATACAAACCTTCAAACAACGAAAGCATTGACGAACTAGATAGAATCAAAGAACTTTCTGATATCAATGAAATTACATACGAAGACGTTGAAAAATTTCATGAAGACTATGGTATACTGTGGTACAACGAAGATGACGAACTTGACGAAGCAGAATACCAAGGACGCAAAGTCAAACTGGGCAAGCCTACAAGAGGCGATGTTAAAAAGTTCAAAGTGTATGTTAAGAATCCTAAAGGTAATGTTGTAAAAGTAAACTTTGGATCTAAGGATCATAAAATTAAAAAGTCTAATCCAGATGCTCGTAGAAGTTTCCGTGCTAGACACAATTGTGATAATCCAGGACCTCGCCACAAAGCGAGATATTGGTCCTGTAGAAAGTGGTGATATTATGAAGTTATTTGAATTTACAAACAAAGAAGTTAATGACGACCTACCGTTTGACGTAGTAGACGATGTTCACTTTCACATGATCGACGATGATGCATTTTATAGAAAACACTATCTCCCTTGCATGAGTAAAGTAAAGTCTGTTGATAGCCAACAAGACGTTGAAAAACACATCCAGCCAATGATTAAAAAATGTTTAAATCATTATTGTTTAAAATATGATCTAAATAAAACTCCAGAAGAACTACTTGATACTGATGGTCAGTCACAGTTAGTACAAAGAATTTTAGACTATGAAAGAACTCCAGATAAGGATATACTAGATGCACCTACGTCAGATATTTGAAGCAAGGGCTAGTAAAACAGTTGCAATTATGCCAGGCGGATTTCATCCTTTCCATCCTGGACACAAAAGTTTATATGACTGGGCTGTAAAAACATTTGGTCAAAGTAATGTTTATGTCGCCGCAACAAACGATACAGCAGAACGTCCTTTTCCTTTCGAAGTAAAGAAAAAACTTGCAGGCATGGCAGGTGTTCCAGAAGATAGATTTATTCAAGTTAATACAGCTCCATTTAATGCTACAGCATATAAACATCTAATAGATGATGATACTGCATTAGTATTCGTTAGAAGTGAGAAGGAACGCGATGTAACTCCTTTGCCTGATCAAATGAAAATAGACAAGGCTACAAAAAAGCCTGGCAACGAACCAAGATATTACAGAAGCTATACAGGCAAAGATTTAAACACAGCAGACGAAATGGGTTACATAGCATACGGTCCTACTATTAACTTTGACTTTAGTGGTATGCAGATCAAGAGTGCAAGCGAGTTAAGAGCTGCTTGGCCTGAAATGAGTGACGAAGATAAACTAAAGGCAGCTAAACTTATGTATGGCGATGGTGCAGAAACAGCCGTAGGATTATTAAATCAAGCATTAGGTGTCAAAGAGGAACAGCCTGTAGAAGAAGGTTCCCCTATTAGTGATCTAAAAAAGGTCATTAGTTCAAAAGTATACAAACAAGAATACCTAATGGCACTAAAAATGATGAAGCAGGAAGCTATTAGTGCTGCTGATGCTGCAAGACGTTTTATGCATGTTGATGCAAGAACGCTAGATGCTATGGCTGAAAAAATGGGTATCTAAGACATGGATGAACTCGATCGTATAAAAAAACTCGCTGGCATAAACGAGTTTAAGGGCTACAGTGCTTATGATGGTTCTAACATCAGTATTACTGGTACTGAAAAAAAAGAAATAGAACGTGAAAAAAATATTAGACCAGGTGATCCAGAGTGGTTTGAATTATGGTTCAGCTTGCCTTATCTAACGCAAGGAATGCCAACATTTAGAGGACGTAAATCAAAATGAAGTTACGTGAACTTTTTGAATATGGTAGAATTGTCAAAGGTGTTAACACCACAGTCGACGTCGGTACAGACGAAATTAAAAAACAAGCTGCTAAATTTGGTAACACTGTAGACAAGGACGGTCGTCCGGCTACACTAAGCAAAAAAGTAAGAGGTTCTAAGACTAACGTATTGTTTAATCTAGGAGAGAGTAAACAGTTTGTTGAAAATCTAGGAGAACTAGCAAGTGCTAGTGAAATCTATGTAGACATGGATGGTGTTCTAGCAGACTTCTTCGGCGAGTGGGCTAGACTTATGGATGTTGATCATTTTACTGATATCAACAAACAACATGATATAAATGATGCTTTACAAAAAATTAGAGATACAGATGATTTTTGGTTGCGTTTGCCAATGCTTCCGGAAGCTAAAAAATTACTAAGTTTAATTAAACAAGTTAAAGGTAGTTACAATATATGTAGTAGCCCACTAGCAGATGATCCTAATTCAGAAAAACACAAGCGCACATGGATTGAAAAGAATTTGAGTTTCTTCCCTCCAGACAATGTATATATAACGCATAACAAACCTCAGTATGCAACTAACAAAGACGGTATCCCGAATATCTTAATCGACGACTACGGCAAAAATATTCGAGATTGGGAAGCTGCTGGAGGTACTGGATTCAAATATAAAGATCATAAGTTTGAACGCACTGCAAAAGCAATTAAACAACAAATGCAAGAGCCTGTTAAAGAAAGCTCCAATAATGCATGTAAAAGAACTAAAGCTAGTAACTGTCAATGCGAAAGCGTAAACACAATATCTGAATCACAAGAAACTGTAACAGCAGTATGTGTGCTAGAACACGGTGACGGTGTAGAAGGTACAGTCTTATTCAAGCAACAAGCAAATGGTCCTACAATGATTGTAGGCAAGATCACAGGACTAGAGCCAGGGGAACATGGTTTTCACATACACGAGTTTGGTGACCTAAGTCAAGGTTGCGAAAGTGCCGGCGGGCACTATAATCCGGACGGAGAAGATCATGGAGATTTGGAACAAGGACACGTTGGCGATCTTGGCAACGTTACTGCTGACGATAGTGGTACCGCTCGCATTGAGATTGTTGCTAAACGTGTAGACCTAATGGGCGAGCGCAGTGTTGTTGGCCGTGCTATAGTTGTACACAAAGACCAAGACGATCTAGGCAAAGGTGGCGATGCTGAAAGTTTGAAGACAGGTAATGCTGGTGACAGATTGGCCTGTGGTGTTATTACACTAAAAGAAACAGTAAACGAAGGCATTGGTAGCACATTAGCCAAAGCGGGGCTTGCAGGTGCGGTTGCATTAGGCGGTGCTGGCGCATATGATGCCGCACAGAAATATAAAGATTCAGAACTCGAAAAAAAAGTTGCTCAAGCACCTGCTCAGGACAAGCAGGATCTTTCTAAAATAGAACTGCCCGACAAAGACAAAGAGGAGAAAACTGCCTCTACATACAAACCGTTAACAGGCAGTGACAACGAACTTATTCTGCTTAAAGCCGCACAGTCTGCAGGCATCGAAGGTGTTGAACTTGCTTCTTTTATGAGTCAAATGGCACACGAGTCAGAAAACTTCAGTGATATGGTTGAGGATCGTCCTAACATCAAGAAGTATGCTAGTGGACCTATTGCAAAAGCACTAGGTAATAAAAGCAAAAATGATGCAGAACGTTTTATTGGTCGCGGCTACATTCAACTCACAGGACGCTGGAACTACGAATGGATGCAGAAAGAACTGGGCATTGACTTAACCAGCACTTGGTCTAATGCACACAAAGCCAGTAAGCCAGAGATTGCGGCAAAGATTGCGGTTGCATATTGGCAGAAGCGTGTACAGTCTAAAGTAAATGATTTTACAGATGTTAGAGCAGTCACTAAAAAGATTAACAGTGGGCTACATGGGCTAAAAGCCAGGCAGGCACGATTTGAAAAGGTTGCCAGCAACATGGGAATAAAAGGAACAGAAGCGTGAGATTCAGTGAGATACTATCAGAAAGCACCGACCAAATCACAGACGATTGGTTCAAGGACGGTTTCAAAACTTACAAGATCCCTGCAAAAGAAAAATACGAGATTGCGGACCAAGACGGAACCGTAAAAACGCTGGAAGGACCGGTGAGCTACAAAAAAGGCGATTATATCATGACTGGTCCAAAAGGGGAACAGTATCCTATGCCACCCGAAAAGTTTCGAGAATTGAAAGACGATCAAGGCAATGGCATTGCCACACCCAAAAAGATCGTGAAGTTGGCAAAACTGGCGGATCACGATGGTGCTGTGAATACCTCCTGGGGTGCCACACTTGAATACACCAAAGGCAACGATTACATCGTGAAGCACGGGCCTAACGATTACGGAGTGGTCAAGGCTGACATATTCGCCAAGACCTACAAACAGAACGCTCAAAAAACCACCGAAGAAGAAAATCTTGATGAAATAACTCGTAGAAATCTGCTGAAAGGCATCGGTGTTGCTGGAGCGGCTGCCGCAACTGGGGCGAAAGTGGATGTTGCTAAAGCGTTTTCTGAACCCAAAGATATTAACAGACCAGGATACGAATACTACAAAGTAGAAATCACTATACCCGGAAAGGGCAGCGTGGAAAAGAACTTTGACGGTTATGGTATAAGAGATGAGGAAACATTAAAAAAACAACTGCAACAGAGATTTGGCGACGAATTGGAATACAAGATTACTAAAATTAAAAATCCTCCTGCCAAAGTAGATTTAGATCCTAAAAAAGTCAAAGAACTTAAAAATCTAATGTTAAAGCTAGGTAGTGATAAGAATGCTTTGAGCACTTTTGAAGATAGACACAACATGTCGCCAGATGAGTCAATGGCATATTTCCGAGCTGCTAAAGGAAGAAGCTAGTGAGATTCTTCGAGATCACAGAAAACTTTGCTGATGGTAAGAAAAAAGGTCCGAGTAGACCAGGACGTTTTAAAAAAGCAGGTGTGAGTTGCAAGGGCAGTGTCACAAGTCTGCGTAAGAAAGCTAAAAATGCAAGCGGTGAAAGACAAAAAGGTTATCATTTCTGTGCGAATATGAAGTCAGGACGTAAAAAGGGTAAATAGTGTTATGAGATTAAGAGAACTTACAACAGATATTAGAAAACCTATTGACGAAGACGGAATTGGTTCATCGATTATGAAAGGCCTTGGATGGTTAGGACGTGGATTAATGAGTGGTCCGGCAGCGGCTGCTCAAGTAGCATTAACACCGAGTTCAACTAGTGCATGGGATACTACTGATGCTCCTGCAATGCTATATAATAAGTTACGTGCCGACGGACAATCAGATGCTGATGCTGACCGTAGTGCAAGAGAACTTAAAAAGAGAATTCAAAGCGGCGATGCTTCTAGTGTCGAAACTTACAAGAAAATTATGGGCGACGGACCGTTGCCGTGGGACTTACAAGATCTAAATAATAATATTCAACAAAAGGTAGCTACTGGAAATGGACGAGGTGACGGTAACGCTGAATTAGCGCAAAGACGTGCTAATGCCGGTGCTCCGGGAGCAGAAACTCCGCCACCTGCAACTGCAAATACACCTGTTCCAGATATAATTGTTAGACCTAAGATCGGTGATGCTCCAACGGCTCCTCCGGCGCCAAAAGTTTCTAATGTAACTAAGGTTCCTAAAAAACCAGCTAGTGCACCAAATTCTAAAATTCCATCAGAAATTAAAACACTACCTAATGTTGTAAAAGATGCTGGAGCTGCACAAGCACTTGCTCAATCTACTCCGCAAACAACTACACAATGGGCAGACGGTATTAGCAAAGCTACAGGAGGAGCACTAGGTGCTTCGACAGTAAGCGGAATAGCAAATACAGCCATGAAATATGCACTACCTGCGGCGGCGGTGGTAGCATTACTTTATGGCGGTAAAAAATTGATCGATTATCTAAATAAAGACAAGAAAAAAGAAGGTGTAAATGAAGTTGCTACAACTGGAGCTACAGCTGCTGCGGATGGAGCAGCTCTTGCAAATCCGCCAATAGCACGTAGCAAAAAGAAACCTAAAAAACAAAAGCCTGGAGAAAATGCACTTGATAATACAACTACAGGTTTATTTGGACAACCATTAAAAAGATAAATATACAATAAAGGATTTACTATGAGAGAAAAACATTTAAAAGAAAATTTAGCAGACTTAGCATATAAAGCAGAGTCTGATCACGAAGTACAAATGGCTCGTGGTGATCTTTATAAAATTGCAAAGTATGCTATTAAACTACACGAGATGCTGAAAAATATTGACGAACAACAAGGTCTAGACGGGTGGGTACAATCAAAAATCACTAAAGCTGCAGATTATATCGGTAGTGTCTATCATCATTTAGACTATGAATTAAAATTTGACGAAGTTACAGAATCAAGATTAGCAAATACTCAAGCAATTGCCTTTGATCAAACACTTGGGGATTTTCTAACTGGTAAACAAGACCTACAATCTGTACTAGACTTTTTAAAAACAAATCCTGTGGATCCAAACAAATTAATTGGTATGTTGAAATCTCAGTCAAATAATCCTCAGTTTGTTAAATTTAAAAGTAAATTCAATGAACTTGAAAAAGCATTACAGTCTCAAATTCCTCGAGGTACTATTGGTAATCCAATTGGCATGTCTAAGGACCAAATGAATGATCCTGCTAATCAAGAATTAATGAAAAAAGCAGCGCGAATGGATAAACGAACCCAGGCTACATTAGGCAGTGAAATCCCAGGACCTAAAACTGTTACTGATTCATATAAATCATCGTTGCAAGATCGTTTAGCAGAACGCATTAGTGTGCCGGAAGGTAAAAAAAAAGGCAAGGACGGTAAAGCCTGCTGGGATGGACATTATCTAGCCGGAACTAAAATGAAAGGCGGTAAAGAAGTAGACGATTGTCGTCCACGTAAAAAGCCAAAGAAAAAGTAGGATAAATTATGCAATGGAAAATTTTGAACTATCCATTAGCAATTGGATACAAACTTTTTTAAGCACTCCTTCAAAAACCCTTAATAATCTTCCTCCCTGCCCTTTTGCTAAAAAAGCGTTGATGTCAAACAAGGTAATTATACACCAACTCAATTTAGTATCAAATATAAGCATGAAAGATTATTTTAAAACAGAAATAAAAAATTATGTGTATGATTGGCCTGACGAGAAAGAAGTTATAGTATTAGGCTGTGAACCAGATCTAATCAGTGTCGAAGATCTAGAAGCATGCGTAGATGAAACTACAGAAGATTTTTTAGAACAATATGGATATGTTGCCCTTGAGGATCACCCCAATAAAGAAGAACGTGTAAAAGACCTTGTGTTTAATCAAGGTGAGTATGCTCTTATACTAATACAAGAATCAAAAAAATTAAAAAACGCAAGACAAATATTAGATAAACAGAATTATTATATTAATTGGGATAAAGATTATTATAATGATGTGGTAGACAGATGACCTGTAGAATAAATCTTACCGAAACAAATTACAAACAACTTCCTTTTGAATTTTTAAACAACAATGATTTTGTTAGTTGTGAGTCAATTTATAAAAAGTATATAGAGTATTTAAACATTGAAAATCCCCATCCGATCTTCCAAGAAGAATGGGATCGTGACAGTAAATATAACAGTGATGTGTTAGGTTACTACCACGAAGGAGTATTAATAGCTTGGAGTTTAATTTACAAATTTCCGAGTAAATTATCTGTAGTAGCAGATCAATTTGCCTGGGATTATAACAACCCAAAGTTAAAACTTGGCTATCGTAGTATTAGAAGCGAATGTGCTTACTATAAATCTCAAGGATATAAGTATATGATACTTGGAGATACAGATACTTACAAAGAAGAACTTAAAGGTTATGAAATGATAACAAAGGAATCAAATGGCGTTTTTAGTACATAATTTACCACCAATACCAGTTTTAGTAAGAAAAGAATATCTCTACGATTTAGAAAAAGGTCATGGAGAATATACGCCGGGGATGTGGATAAGTGTAAGAAGCATCCAAGGCAAAGCATTATATTTCGAAACTTTACTTACAGAATACGGAGCATTATACGATAAACTTCCTCTTTCAGCATTTGTGTGGAAAGAAGAACACGGGGATTTAAGTCTCGATACTCTGCAATTATGGGATTGCTTTGATTACGATATTACTGTAATTAGAAAACCTTTGTTATCAAGATGTCAATTTTATGGAAAAGACAAACATCTACACGACGGTGAATATCTTTTTACAATAGATAACTGTCACAGTCAAAGTTCAACTCTTGATATAAATTTTGCTGAACACGATCCAGAACATAAAACTTTTAATGTAATCAAACTGGACAATGGACAATTTGCGGCACAGCCGAACAACAGAGTTATTTGGCAAGATTCAAGTCTAACACCTGAAACACTTTTACGGCCTGATTTTAAAGTTTGTACACAAAACTATCAAGTCGAAACTGCTCAAAAATGGAGTGTAGGACACACAGATGAGTGGCAATATAAAACCATCGACGAAGAAAATGATTGAAGAACCAGAAGATTGGGAAATCTGGGAACAATATCCACAGCATCGATGGGTGTTCAATAAATTAGAATTATCTCTTAAACTAGGATACACAGCAGGTCCCACACCTGCTCCTGTGCCTACAACAGGCGAATACATTGTACGTCCTATTTACAATTTAAGCGGACTTGCTGCAGGTGCAAAGTTTATGAAATTACAAAAAGATAAAGTATACGACTTGTTGCCTAGTTATTTTTGGTGTGAGAGGTTTTTTGGAGAACACTTGAGTGTAGATTATGAGTGGACTGACTCAGGGATAACACCCGTACATTCTAGTATTGGCGTAACGAACTATGATAATCTTAGTCGATTTGACCGATGGTACGAAGTTGAGCACAAGAACATACCTTTGCCCGAGTGGATCAACAATTTTAAAGATGTCGGCAAACTCAATATTGAATTTGTAGATAAAAAAATAATTGAAATACATCTACGACACGGAGATTATTTTCCAGAAGGTGCTACCGAAGTTATTCCTGTTTGGAGTACAACTCCTAAAAACGAAGTTGAAAGACTTTTACAAGCAGGTTACAACTTTGAGGATTGTTATACCAATGCCGAAAATAACATAGAAGATCCCCGTATGGGACATCTTTGGAAATAATTGTTGACATCTGCCTAAATATATTATATAATTAACTTAAATTAATAACAGGAGAACCTTATGAGTGATCGTACCTATGGTGTAGAAGAAAAAGCGAAACTAGAGCGCCTTGTAAATGAAGGAGCAGTAGTTCTAAGAGAAATTGAAGATTTACAGGAAGGTCTTAAAGAAACAGTAAAAGCTGTAGCAGAAGAATTAGATATTAAACCGGCACTTATCAACAAAGCGATTAAAGTTGCACACAAAGGTGACTGGGATCGAGTCGCTAGTGAATTTGATGATTTAGAAACACTAGTTGTTACTGTTGGAAAAGATAAACTTTAATTCCAATGGTAGTAAAACCTTATCAGTGGCTAGCGTGGATTAGTACAGCATGTCTACTAATTGCGGCAACACTAGCTGCTTTTAACATTTATCCTTACTACATTTTTGCGTTCATTGGTAGTAATAGCCTTTGGGTGTTAATAGGTATCCTATGGAAAGAAAAAAGTTTAATTGTACTTAATTCAGGACTAACCATAATTTATATAGTAGGACTTTTAGTTTAATAAATAGAATTAACGCCAATAGCAATAGCTAGGCAAGTAGAAGGTTAAGTTGGCCATAAACAACGTAGGAAAAAATGACAAACTCGTGTAGTACACTATACATTTCTCATCCAGTTGCCGTTCGTCACGGAGCACTAGGATTCAACAATAGATCGCAAATAGTAAAATATTTCCTTGAACAAAAAGAACAAGGAAACGGCATTCCTGCAACTAATTACAACGGCTGGAAAACAGATTCAAATATACATCAAGAACACGAAATTTTAGATCCGTTGTTAGACCTAGTACATACTTGGTATTGTAATAACATTGTAGGTCCACGAGGGCCTAAGTTTATACAAGATCAAGTTTGGCCTAATACTAACTTTTTTAACATAGACGCAAACGTTTGGTTTCAAGAGTCGTTACCTGGACAAATTAGCCCGCAACACGAACATGGCACATTAAGCCGATACAGTTGGGTTTATTACTTGGATGTAGGAGAAGATAATAGTCCTCTTACATTTATAAAGTTAGAAGATAACAAGAATGAAATATTTCCAGTTGACGAAATACATCTTCCTGTATATAATGATATGATAGTTATGTTTCCTAGCTTCATGCATCATAAAGTTTATCCGAGCATCAATAAAAGATATATTATAGCAGGCAATATTAACGACATAGAGTACAAGGAGAATGAATGAGCTATGTAGACGCATTATTTGATCGTGACAGTGATATTATTCGTGTTGTAGAACGTAAAGACGGAAAACGACACTTCCACGAATATCAGGCAAAATACACGTTCTTTTATAAAGACCCTAAGGGCAAATATAAAAGCATCTATGGTGATCCTCTTAGTCGTATTGTGTGCAAAAACACAAAAGACTTCCGCAAGGAAGTTGCTATCAACAGAGATAAAGAACTATTCGAAAGCGATGTAAACCCTATCTTCCAATGTTTAAGTGAGAACTATCTTAACCAAGATGCTCCTAAACTAAACATTGCTTTTTTCGATATTGAGACGGACTTTGATCCAGAGCGAGGCTTTGCTGATCCAAGTGATCCGTTTATGGGTATTACATCAATATCTGTATATTTACAGTGGTTGGACACAATGGTGTGTCTTGCTGTTCCGCCTAAGACACTTACTATGGAACAAGCTGAAAAAGAACTGGAAGGTATTGAAGGTGTTGTGCTTTATGAAAAAGAAGCAGACATGTTAGATACATTTTTGACGTTAATCGAGGATGCTGATATCCTAAGTGGGTGGAACAGTGAAGGTTATGATATTCCGTATACTGTTAACCGTGTTAGTCGTGTACTAAGCAAAGACGACACAAGACGCTTTTGTCTTTGGGGGCAATTGCCCAAAAAACGCGAATATGAAAAATACGGGAAGCAAGCAGTTACATTTGATCTAGTAGGTCGTGTACACTTGGACAGTTTAGAACTGTATCGCAAATACACATATGAAGAACGTCACACATATCGACTGGATGCTATTGGTGAGATTGAAGTAGGCGAAAACAAAGTAGCGTATGAAGGTACACTTGATCAGCTTTATAATCATGATTTCCGTAAGTTTATTGAATATAACATTCAAGATACGGCACTACTAGACAAACTAGATAAAAAACTACGGTTCATTGATCTTAGTAACACTGTTGCACACGAAAACACTGTACTACTACAAACTACAATGGGAGCCGTTGCTGTTACAGAACAAGGCATTATTAACGAAGCACATCATAGAGGTTTGCAAGTACCTAATAGACCTAGACGTGACGACGAAAACACACAAGCAGCCGGTGCGTATGTTGCGTTTCCTAAGAAGGGCTTGCACAAGTGGGTAGCGTCAATGGATTTGAACTCACTATACCCATCAGTAATTCGTGCGTTAAACATGGCTCCAGAGACTATTGTAGGACAGATTCGTTCAGAGATTTCAGATGCCCGTGTTCATGAAGACATGACACTTAAAAAGAAGTCATTTGCAGGATCATGGGAGGGTCGCTTTGCTACTGAAGAATACGAAGCTGTTATGGATCAACGAAAAGATGTTGCACTTACAATTGATTGGGAAGATGGCAGGTCGGATGTACTGTCAGGTGCAGAAATTTATAAACTGATCTTTGACAGTCAAATGCCGTGGATGCTCAGTGCAAACGGCACAATTTTCACTACAGAGTTTGAAGGTGTTATTCCGGGCATTCTAAAGCGTTGGTACGCTGAACGTAAAGATATGCAAAAGATGCTCAAGAAGGCCAAAGAAGCAGAAAACAAAGCAGAGATTGAATACTGGGACAAGCGACAGTTGGTTAAAAAGATTAACCTAAACAGTTTGTATGGTGCGATTCTTAATCCTGGCTGTAGGTTCTTCGATAAACGTATTGGACAGTCGACTACGCTTACTGGCAGACAGATCGTTAAGCACATGAGTGCCGAAGTGAATAACACTATTGCCGGTGATTATGATCATGTAGGCAAGGCCGTTATCTATGGTGACACTGACTCTGTTTATTTTAGTGCATGGCCGTTGTTAAAAGATGATATCGAAAGTGGCAAACTAGAATGGAATGCAGAAAAAGCAATTACTTTGTATGATCAAATTGCAGAGCAAGTAGACACTACGTTTATTGCGTTTATGGCTAAAGCGTTTCACTGTCCAAAGAGTCGTGCAGATGTAATTGCAGCAGGTAGAGAGATTGTTGCCAAGAGCGGCTTGTACATTACCAAGAAGCGTTATGCGGCTCTAGTAGTAGACAACGAAGGCTTTAGAACAGATCAAGAAGGTAAGCCAGGCAAAGTAAAAGCAATGGGTCTTGATTTGAGACGTTCAGATACTCCTGTGTTTATGCAAGAATTTTTAAGTGAAATTTTGCTTATGGTTCTTACAGATATGCCTCAAGAGGACGTACTAGAGCGCATTACTGTATTCCGTAAGGAATTCTCAGAGCGTCCTGGCTGGGAGAAAGGTTCGCCCAAACGTGCAAACAAGATCGGACACTATCAGCGGCTTGAAGAAAAGCAAGGCAAAGCAAATATGCCCGGACACGTAAGAGCAAGCATTAACTGGAATACACTCAAGCGTATGAACGGTGACAAGTACTCGCAAGAGATTGTAGACGGCATGAAGGTTATTGTTTGTAAACTAAAACAGAATCCGTTGGGCTATACAAGTGTAGCATATCCTACAGATGAATTGCGTTTGCCTGATTGGTTTAAAGAGTTGCCATTTGATGATGCAGCAATGGCAGAAACTATTATTGATAACAAACTAGATAATTTAATCGGTGTTCTTGATTATCCGTTAGAAGATACCAAGCGCCATAATACATTCACAAGTTTATTTGAATTTGGATAAGAAATGGACGAAACAACTACTAAGCAAGAATACAAAGAAGAGCGACAAATGAGTAAGGCTGCAAGTCTTGCTATGGAACTCTCGAAAGAGAAGGCTCGACTTCAAGAAGAACTACAGGAAATGCAACATCAGTTTGATGTAGTTGCACCCAGTACACCCACAGGCGGACCAGACAGTTATCTGAAGTGGGTAGGTGTTATTTTTGCTGTGTTTGGTGTTTTTTTACAAAGTTCCGGTTTTGGAATATACGGGCAAATGTGTTATCTACTAGGTGCAACATCTTGGACCATAGTAGGAGTATATTGGAATGATAAGGCAGTAATGCTAGGCTCAGTTATTCCAGCAACTGCAACAGCAATGAGCCTATCACAAAATATTGTAGCGTTATTATGAAAATAAAAATTGAAATAGAGTTAGACACAGACAAACAAAAAGACGAACAACTGTTAAAACAGTTAACTGAAATCTTCGAAGACACAACATCTTCGCTCAATGTCGACGAAGAAGAATATGATAAATGGAGTAATCATGATTAATATTTTAATAACAGGCCATAAAGGATTTATTGGTTCTGTACTATACAAAAGATTAGATAAAAAATATGATCTATTAGGTCTTGATATTAAAGACGGAGACGATATTTTAACATGCGATCTTCCCCATCCAGATGTTGTTGATATGGTTATCCATCTTGCTGGAATCGGAGGTGTTAGAGAAAGCCTAGCAGATCCTCAAAAATATTGGAATAACAATGTTGAAGGAACTAAGAGAATTCTCGAAACATATAAAAATGCAAGGGTATTAGTTGCAAGTTCAAGCTCGCAATACGAACCAGAATTGAATCCTTATGCTGCAAGTAAACATGTTATTGAATACATACCCCATCCAAATGTTTGTTTTATGCGTTTTCATACAGTATATAGTAGCACTCCAAGAGCAAATATGTTCTTTGATAAATTGCTCAACGATAAACTAGAATATGTTACAGCTCACAAAAGAGATTTTATTCATATAGAAGACTTGTGTGACGGTATTGAATTACTTATGGATAGTGATTTTACTGGCTCTATTGATATTGGAACTGGAACTACAGTTAGTATCCAAGACATTAGACCCGATCTTCCTGTAAAATTAAATACTGTTGGCGAACGTAAAATTACACAAGCCGATACACTTTTAATGAGCAAGTTAGGTCATAAACCTAAATACACTGTAGAAGAATTTTTAAAAGACAGAGATATAAAATGAAAGTAGGATTCACCTGTAGTACATTTGATCTACTACATGCAGGTCACGTACAGATGTTGCGTGAAGCAAAACAACAATGCGACTATTTAATTTGTGCGCTCCAAGTAGATCCTAGTGTAGATCGTGCAGAAAAGAACGCTCCTATACAAACTATTGTAGAACGCTACACACAGCTAAAAGCTGTAGGCTATGTAGATGAAATTATTCCGTATGGTACAGAACAAGACCTAGAAGATATCTTGACAATGTACCATATTGATGTTAGAATACTAGGAGAGGAGTATAGAGACAAAGACTTCACAGGCAAAGATATTTGCAGACAGCGTGATATTGATCTATACTTTAACAAACGAGACCACCGCTTTAGTTCAAGCGGACTTAGAGCAAGAGTGGCAGAAAGGCAAAACTAATGTTTAAAGGTCTAGGATTATCAATGTTTATTATTTCATTTCTACTAGTAGGCGTGCCATATATTGGTATGTATGCTATGTTAGGATCAGAAGGATACGCTCGTCAATGTAAAATGTCAATTGCAGTTCCTTGCTTTGGAGTAAAATAATGTGGGCATTATTTGTAATTAGCACAGTGGTTGGATTGGAAGAACCTAAAGTAACACGCTATGCAGAGTTTGACACCAAGCATGAATGTTATGTCGAATGGTATAAAATAACCTTAGAGTTTACGCAAAACGAAGTTGCGTATTGCGAGGTAGGCTAATGAACAAGTTTATATTTGATGTAGACGGAACACTTACGCCTAGTCGCGGACTTATTGACCCTGTGTTTAAGGAGTTCTTTAACCAGTTCTGTCGCAACAATCAAGTATATCTTGTAACCGGCAGTGACAAGCCTAAAACAGTAGAACAAATTGGCGAGGATACTTATAATCTTTGTCATACTGTTTACAATTGTTCAGGCAATGATGTTTGGCAGGGCAACAAACACGTTCGAACGAGTGACTGGAAACTTCCTAATGAAGCTCATCATTGGTTAAGTGAACAACTTACGTTCAGTGCATTTCCGTTGCGTACAGGCCTACACTTTGAACATCGCCCAGGTATGGTAAACTACAGTGTAGTAGGACGCAATGCTAATCAAGAACAGCGTAGACAATATGTAAGCTGGGACACTGAACGACTCGAGCGAGTATGGATTGCTGATAAATTTAATTTATTGTTTCCAAGTTTAGAAGCACGAGTAGGCGGTGAAACAGGTATTGACATCGCTCCTCGTGGTGCAGACAAAAGCCAGATTGCAAAAGACTTTGAAGAAGATGATACATTGTATTTCTTTGGTGATGCAATGGAAGAAGGCGGTAACGATTATCCGCTAGCGAAAGTAGTAGACTTTCCGCAGCAAGTTGGTCATTGGGAAGGCACATGGTTATACTTGTCTCATTTACAAAAACAAGGAATAGCAAAATGAAAATTGGAATAGCAGGATACGGTATGGTGGGCAAGGCTCACTACGAACTATTGAAAGACACACACGAAGTTGTAGTAAATGACCCTGCACTTGACATGCATGCAGACTTTGCAGACGTTGATTGCATAATTGCGTGTGTTGCTACACCGCCAAACGCAGGCGGAGGTTGTCATATGGATAACGTGTTTGATGTTATTGATGCTGCGCCAGATGTTCCTATCTTAATTAAAAGCACAATTAGTGCAGAAGGCTGGGATATGTTAGTAGACACATTCGCAGATCGTGAAATTGCGTTCTCGCCAGAGTTCCTACGTGCGGCAACAGCAGTAGAGGATTTAAAGAACACAACGCTAATGCTCATTGGCGGCACTAGTAATAGTTTTTGGAGGGGGGTATTTGATGTAAACATTGAGATAGCAGATCCAAGAGAACTGATCTTAGCCAAGTATGCTCGCAACAGTTTCCTTGCACTAAAGGTAGCGTTCTTTAATCAGATGTATGACCTGTGCGACGCACTAGGTGTTGAATATTCAGCAGTTGCACACTACACAACAATAGACGAGCGCATTGGAGATAGTCATACATTTATTACAGACGAACGTGGTTTTGGCGGACATTGTTTTCCCAAGGACACATCGGCACTCGTAAAAACAGCCCAGCGCAACAATGTAGATCTGTCAATACTTAACGAAGCAATTGAATATAATAAAACTATAAAAAACTTGACTAAACCTAAATAATATCATATAATTAACGAAACATGGAGAATATAATGAAAGATATCTTACAAGACGTAGTTGCTAAAACACATTCGCTAGGCTTTCTAAGTCTAGTAAAAGTAACAAATACTGATTCCGAAACAACCATTGAATCGATGGCAGAAGATCGTAGTGTTATTTTGACAGCGACTACAAAACAAAAAGTTGAAGAATTTGGTGAAAATGTTTTCGGTATGCCAAATTTAGATAAACTTGCTCTTCACTTAAAAAACCCTGAATATAAAGATGATGCAAAGATTGAAGTAGTAGAACAGCAACGTAACGGCGAAACTGTTCCGACGGGCATCCACTTTGAAAATACTACTGGTGATTTTCAAAATGATTTTCGATTCATGGTCAGTGAAATTATTAATGAAAAACTTAAAAGTGTTAAGTTCAAGGGTGCTTCGTGGGATGTAGCTTTTACTCCGTCTCTTGCTAGCATTACAAGAATGAAATTGCAAAGTGCTGCACATTCAGAAGAACAAACATTTACTGTAAAGGCTGAAGAAACTAATGGTGCAAATGATCTTGTGTTTAGTTTTGGTGATGATAATACACACGCAGGTAAATTTGTTTTTCAAACAGATGTTGAAGGTAATTTGAAACATGCATGGACCTATCCGGTAGCACAGGTGCAAGCAATTCTTAATCTTGACGGTAAAGCTACTATGAGTTTAAGTGATCAAGGTGCTATGCAGATTACAGTTGACAGCGGACTTGCATCTTACAACTATATTCTTCCAGCGCAGAGCAAGTAATGAATAAAGACCTAACAGAATCACAGAACGATTACGCACACTTTTTGCCGGCGCTTAGTGGCTTCTATGCTACATATATAGGCAAACAGCGACATCCCGATCCTGTAAAAGGTCCTTACATTGAAAGTGCACGTATTCCTGCAAATTTTCAAAATGGTGTGGAAAGTTTAAACTATCTAAACGCCAAAGAAGGAGCGTTCACATACAAGTGGACGCTTTACTCAGCAGGACACGCAGAACTTGACATTAATAAGTTTTCGCCCAAAGAAGATATGATCCGAAACAGAGATCGCAAAAATACTTGGATGTTAGGTGACTCAGGTGGCTTCCAGATTGGTAAGGGCGTATGGGAAGGTGACTGGAAGGATCCTAACTGTCCTAAGGCGCAGAAGAAACGTGACGGCGTGTTGCGTTGGATGGATGCTTATATGGACTATGGAATGATTCTTGATATTCCAGCCTGGGTTGCACGTTCACCGGCAGGAGCAAAAGCAACAGGTATTAGCACATACGACGAGGCAGTAGCCGCAACACGCATTAACAATGATTACTGGATGAAACATAGAACAGGTGCTTGTAAGTTCCTTAATGTTTTGCAAGGTGAGAATCATGCGGATGCTGATGACTGGTATGAGCAGATGAAAGACTACTGTGATCCAGTTAAGTATCCAGATAATCACTTTAACGGATGGTCAATGGGTGGACAGAATATGTGTGATGTACACTTGCTACTCAAACGTATTGTTACTCTGCACTACGACAACCTGCTACAAAGCGGTGTACACGATGTTATGCACTTTCTTGGTACAAGCAAACTAGAGTGGGCTACACTACTAACAGACGTACAGCGGGCTGTACGCAAGTACTACAACCCAACATTTATGATTACCTTTGACTGTGCTTCTCCTTTTCTTGCTACAGCAAACGGACAAATCTATATTCAAAACGAGACGCCCGATCGAGGTAAATGGACCTATCGAATGGTTCCTAGTGTTGATGACAAGAAATATGCAACTGACTCTAGAACATTCAAAGATGCAGTTCTACAAGATGGTATCTTTAAAAACTTTGAGAATAGTCCTGTTACTGACGGACTAAGTGTTAAGGATGTTTGTGTATATAAACCTGGAGATTTAAATAAGATTGGCAAGGAAGGAAAAACATCATGGGATAGTTTTTCATATGCAATCCAGATGGGACATAATGTATGGAGTCATATTAACGCTGTACAAGAAGCAAACAGACAGTATGATGCAGGAGTTATTCCTAAGATGCTTGTGCAAGAACAGTTTGATAGAATCTTGTTTAGAGATGTAGTAGAGGAAATATTCTCTAAAACAACTCGAGAAGAGTCACTAGAAGTTATCGAAAATTATTCAAAGTTCTGGATGGCTATTCCCGGCACTAGAGGTGCTATTGGTAAAAAGACTGTAAACAGTTCGACATTCTTTGATGCACTGTTTGAAGTCGAAACGCCCGAAGAAACTGAAGAAGAACTTAATGAAGATAAGTTGGAGGAACTGGAAGATGAGCAACTACGACAATGAACACGACAAAGACGAAAATCATCTCGAAGAACTACAGAGAAGACATAAAGAGCTTGACACTCTTATACTAAATCGTTATAATAACTATACAGTAGATGACGAAGTTCGTAAATTAAAAACTATGAAACTTTGGATTAAAGATGAAATCTATAGATTAGAAACTAAACTAGGTGAAAAATGAAACGTGATTACGAAACAGGCTCTGCAGAAGGCATTACATTCTTTACAGGGGTAGAAGTTGAGAAGACTCCTGCGCTTGGAATGAAGACACTGTTTGTTACCGGCACTCAAGATTATAACGAGATTATGAAACACTACGCTGATGAACAGTGTGAACATATTTTCTTTGGTGCTAATCACAGTTACAACCCTGTAACAGCAGAAGAGTTTGAAGATTGGGATTTAATGATCCGTGCGTTTACAGATGAAAACATTCTATGCAGTCTAGACATTCCTAGCACAATTAATATGGAATGGTTCTTGGACGGTGGCCTAGTTGAGAGCGATAGTTTTATTCCGCAAATCCGTGTAGTTGTTCCTTATGTTAAGCAGTGGAACTATAACACTATGGTAAAGATTGACGACAAAGATTTCCGTGCGTCGAACCCGGGTGTATGGTGTCACAGCCTGCACGATCTAATGGACCGTGAAAAATTTACTGATTGGAGTAAATATTCACTTGACAAACCCTTGTAATTAAGGTATTATATAACTATGCAAGAACGTTATCACGATTATATGATACGTAAAACAAAAGAAGCAGATAGAGAGTTTTACATGAGTAAACAAGCAGAACGTAGTATTTGGGTAACTTTTACTAAAGAAGGTGTACATAAGTATCCAGGTGCAGACACTGACCCAAAGTTAGCAACAGGGGACTGGGATGATGTTTCGTTTCTTGGTTATCCTCATCGTCATATTTTCCACTTTCGGGTGCGCATCGAGGTGTTCCACAACGATCGAGACATCGAATTCATCCAGTTCAAGCGATGGATGGAAAGACTCTATGCTGAAGTCGACAGTTCGACTCCAGTGCTCTATTTAGATCACAAGAGCTGCGAAATGATCGCAGATGACTTGTATCAAGAAATTTACAAAGTATCCCGGCCGCTTTG